>Ga0308158_10001679_pt1 | contig 22749 bp, 21 predicted proteins | sample PhyBR2_FD_201038 | JGI IMG/M metagenome (GOLD analysis project Ga0308158, IMG submission 201038) | Phyllosphere microbial communities from UC Gill Tract Community Farm, Albany, California, United States - DLSLB.R2 | ecosystem: Host-associated > Plants > Phyllosphere > Unclassified | place: USA...
GCGCCATCGCCGATGTGCCAGGCAATCCGCGCTGCGCTCGCCAAGCCCAGGCAACGCAGCGCATCGTCCAGCTCAGCGGCACGGGCCACGCGCAGCCGCTCGGGCGACCACGCAGGCTGATCGGGATAGCAGGCTTCGCCGTCCGTCACCGAGACCACCGTGACCGCCAGCCCTGTCTGGTGCGCAAGCGACATCAGGCCGCCGCAGGCGAGCACTTCATCGTCCGGGTGCGGCGACACCACCACCAGCCGCCGCGCATCGCCGAACAGCGCCGCAGGGGACGCGAGCGGCAGCGACTGCAACCACGGCGATGCTGCCCACTGCGCCTCGGTCACGCCGCCGCCTTCGATCTGACGGCTCACAGCGTCCACGTACGCCCCTCGCGATGCATCAGGTTGCCAAGATGCTGCCAGTCGCGGTCGGCATGGCTCTGGCGGATGAAGACGGTCAGGTCAGCCCAGCGCCGGGCGTGCGCCGGGTCCAGGCACATCGGGCCCGGCCCAAGTGCCCTGCCGACCCCATCCAGCGTCAGGGAGGCGGCGCGCTCCACCGCACTGCGCGCCCGCACGATCTCACGCTGATGGGGTTGGTCGGGCTGTGCATCGATCAGCGCGGCCAGCTCGCGCAGCAGTGAGGCGCATGGCGACAGCGCCAGATCGATCTCACCCAGCAGGCCGGCCGCCGTGCCCGGTTCGTCCGCGCGCGCGCTGTGCAGCAATGGCTCGGCCAACGCGCTCGCCCCGCCGAACCAGCACGCCGCGATGCCTGCGCCACCATGCCAGAACCCCGGACGCTGCAGATAGGCATCCGCCGCGCCGATCTCGACGGCCGGCACCTGATCGAAACAGGCGGTCCCACTCGGCACCCGCCCCATGCCCGTGGCCTGCCACGTCTGCGGCAGGAAACGCACGTTGGCCCGGCGCACCGGCACCAGGAACAGCCGCGAGCGCCCGTCATCGCGCACCGTCACCAGGGCATGGTCCACCCAGCCGGCACCGGAGCACCACGGCTTGTCACCGGACAGCGTGCCGCTGGCGCGATCAAAGCGCAGGGTTGCCGCCGGCCCTTCGGCCGCCCATACCGCGCCCAGCCGATCGTGGTCCGGCATCGCGGCGCCCAGTTCTTCCAGGATCGCCTGCGCGTCGTAATGTGCTTCCAGCACCTTGGCCAGGCAGAGATCCCGCGCGGCGATATGCGCCAGCGCCTGCCAGCGCAGCAGCGTGTCCCCGCTGCCAGGGCGCGGCAAGGAGGGTTGATGCTCGATCCAGGCGCGGGCCTGCGCCTGCAGGTCGTCGCCATCGGTCACCGGCTGCGGTGCCGCCGGCGGTACAAGAGAAGCCACGGCATTCATGTCAGGGCGTCAGGATCACCTTGCGGCAATCCTCCTCTTTGCGGTCGAAGATCTCGTAGCCACGCACCGCGTCTTCCAGCGACAGCCGGTGGGTCACGATCACGCCCGGATCCAGCCGGCCTTCGCCGATATGGTCGAGCAGCTCCGGCATCAGCTTCTGCACATGGGTCTGCCCCATCTTGAAGGTGAGGCCCTTGTCGAACGCATCGCCGAGCAGGAAGCCGTGAATGAAGCCGGCATACACGCCCGGAATGCTCACCGTGCCACCCCGACGGGTCGCAGCGATGCACTGGCGGATCGCCACGCCGCTGCTGCCTTCCACCTTGAGCGTCGTCAGCGCCGATTCCAGCGCACTGCCCTCGGCCTCGAAGCCGACCGCTTCGATCGTGGCATCCACGCCGCGGCCGTTGGTCTGGGTGATGATGTATTCCGCCGGATCCTCCACCTGGGTGAAATCGATCGGGGTCACGCCGTAGGTCTGCTGCGCGAAGGCCAGGCGATACGGCAGGTGGTCGACCATGAAAATCGTCTCCGCCCCCAGCAGGCGGCAGCACGCCGCACTCATCAGCCCGACCGGGCCGGCACCGAAGATCGCCACCGTGGAACCCGGCTTCACGCCTGCGTTGATCGCGGCCTGGTAGCCCGTCGGCAGGATGTCGGAGAGGAACAGCACCTGCTCATCGGACAGCGCATCCGGAATACGCAACGGCCCGACATTGGCCTTCGGTACGCGCACGAACTCCGCCTGCCCGCCGGATACACCGCCATAGAGATGGCTGTAGCCGAACAGCGCTGCCGGCGGGCGGATGCCCTTCTGGTTCACCGCGGCGCCCTTGCCGGTGTTGGTGGTCTCGCAGGCCGCGAACTCGGCGAGCCGGCAATGGAAGCACTCACCACACGCAATCACGAACGGAATCACCACGCGGTCGCCCGGGCGCAGATCGATCACGCCCGCACCCACCTCCTCCACCACGCCCATGAACTCGTGGCCGAGCACGTCGCCGGTATGCAGATCCGGAATCTTGCCGCGATACAGATGCAGGTCCGAGCCGCAGATCGCCGTGGCGGTCACGCGCAGGAGGATGTCATCCGGGGCGGCCAGCGCGGGATCGGGCACGGTATCGACCCGTACATCCTTGCTGCCGTGGTAAGTCAGTGCGCGCATAGCAGACTCCGTTATCCAAGTACCTCTGTGGTACATGGTACGGCGTGGCAGCGTCGTGACCGCACCGTGTGCGGCGTGTCTATCCGGGTGAGCGCGCCGCCCAGCAGAGGCTGGCGCGCATGGCGCTGCGCAGCGCATGAGGACTGAATCATTCATTCTGCGCGCGCGGCGAGCGCCGCACGCGACTGTCGCTTACTGCACCGAGGGCGCCGAAGGCGTCTCCGGGTCCGGCGGCAGTTCCTGCGGCGGCGATGCGGGTGCGGGGTCGCCCTCCGGTGGGATTTCCTGCGGCGGCTCCTGCGCAGGCGGGTCGCCACGGCCGGGCTCTTCCACCGGCGGCGCGGGCGGCACGGGTTCCGGGGTCGGGTCCGGCACCTGGGCGATCACATCATCGAATGGGGCCATCGTTTCACTGTCCAGTGCCATGTACATCGCGTGTGTTCCTGTTGTGGGACTGCGCCCGACGCTACGCGGCGCACCGTCAACATCCAGCGAGGGCGAGCGTGACCGACGAGCGCTCCCGCTCAGTCATCGCCGTCGGCGCGGCGCTTGTTCACCGTGATCTCGCCGGAGGTTTCAAGCACGGCCAGGTCGACCTGCCCGAAACCTTCACAGCCGTTGGCGCGCATCGCCACTTCCAGATCCGCCGGGCTGACATTGCAGCGTTTCACCTGCTCCCAGTAGATCGTGCCGTGCCGCGCCAGCACCACCGGTACGCCTTCCACGATCTCGTTGAGGCGCTTGCTGCGCGCCCCCAGAAAGCCGACGAACCAGTTCAGGCCGATCAGCGTCGCGGCCAGGATGAGCCCGCCGGGCAGCGAGGTGTCCTCACCGATCAGCGAGTTCTGCACGGCCGTGCCCAGCAGCACGATCACCAGGATGTCGAACGGGGTGGACTGCCCCATCGAACGCTTGCCGCTCATGCGGGTCAGCAGCAGGACCACCACATACACCGCAACCGCGCGGACCACGAACTCCCACCACTCCATTCCCAGCTCGAACATCTCATGCATCGCGGCAGCCTCCGTGTGGCGAGGTCTGGACGATAGGAACTCCCGGGTGAAGCCGATGGGAGCACCCGCCCTTCACGGCACCCCCGCTCCTTCGTAACAGCGGCAGGGCTAGCGTCGAGGCATCACCGCCCTACCCGTTCGCGCAGGAGACACACCATGCAGCACGACAAAACCCCGCCCGCCTCCACCGAAGACGCTCACTCCGCGCACAACTGCCCGCCAGCGGAAGGCACGGTCGACAAGCAGCGCACCTCGGAGAACCATGACGAGGCGCTGGAAGAGACGTTTCCGGCCAGTGACCCGATTTCTCCGTTCGTTGCGGCCAAGCCGCCGAAGGATGACAAGGACGCGAAAGATCCGGATGCAGCGCGGCTGAAGACGGAGAACGAGGGCTACAACCAGCGCGGCCACGGCAAGGGTGGCAAGGCCGGTGAAGGGGAACCAGATGGCGTCCGCGAGGATGACGGCATCACCCAGCCGAACTTTGGGCAGGGTGGTACGTCTGGCAAGCAGACGTTTGATCGCTGACCGAACGAGGACCTGTCATGACTACTGCACCGCGAGCGCCCGCCACGAAAGAAGACGACCAGCAGAAGAGCCATACGCCGGACAAGCTGAGGAACGATGACGCCCGGTGGAGGGACAAGGACATGCCGGAGGCCGAGCATGGGGCGACGCCTGAGGATTATGAGCGGCCGGGGAAGGTGTGAGGTCTGGAGCGCCTGAGAGCGTCGCCTCACTGCCACCGCCGTAACACCTTTCGCCGCCAGCGTCCCACCGCCCTGAACAACGGGCGAGGATGGTGACCCCGGCCCGATTCGAACGGGCGACCTTCCCCTTAGGAGGGGGACGCTCTATCCAGCTGAGCTACGGGGCCACGGAGGGCGTAAAGGATACAGGCAAACGTCCGCCGTTGACCAACTCAGAAGCGCGTGGCCGAGGGTAGAGGGAACCTCCACATATGCCTGGCTGACCTCGTCTTTCGATGGAAACTTGCATGTTGACGGATGGCCTAGCCCAAGGATGGTCCTTTCAGGGAGAGCTTAGATCAACGGATGGGTTTGGCCCCGGCTCATACTGGTTGGGAGCCCTTGGCCTATCCTTGGCCACCCGCCGCCATGCCCCCTCCCCATGACAACAATCTGGGCTTTACTCTCCCAACTGGGCGACAGCCGGCTCTTACTGCCGAGCGCCTCCGCTTTGATCGCGATCGAATTGTGGCGAGGCAACATTTGGGCGCGGCGTTGGGCACTGGCCGTGGGGATCGTCGGGCTAGCGGTACTGAGCTCCAAACTGGCCTTCCTTGGATGGGGCGTGGGCATTTCGCGGCTTAATTTCACTGGCTTCAGTGGACACGCAGCGATGTCGGCACTGGTCTGGCCTGTGGTGCTCTGGTTGCTGATGGGTTGTAGCGCGCCTGGTAGGTGGGGCGCCCTATTCGGCCTGCTCCTTGCAGTCTCCATCGCATACTCGCGTTTACCCTTAAACTTCCACTCCTTGTCTGAAGTCATCGGCGGGTTTGTCCTGGGGGCCGCGGGGAGCATGGCGGCCCTATCAGGAGGCGCCCCGAGCCGACCACTGCAGGGGAAATGGGTCGCTACGGCTTTACTGTTGGGTGCGTGTGTACCAGCAGTGATTCCCCAGGTACACACACACCAGATGGTGGTTGCGGCAGCCAAGGCAATCTCTGGGCGTACAACGGTGTTCGACCGTTCGATGTAGCGACAGGCGCCGTCGGCTTTGTAGTTTGCCAAACTTGAAGATCTGGCGTGGCGCGTCACGTAATCGCTTGGAATTTGCGGCACACTTGAATGCTGATCGGGTGTACGCCCGCAACCGGAGGTGCACAGAGATACGCTGATCTGTGTTGCTGCTTATGCGCTGGGCCCTTGACAGTCAATGCGCAGTAGCCCCACCATACACGTGAAATTTTCCCTAACGGAGTAGGTGCCCCCTTATGTTTAAGAAGACGATTGCCGTTCTGGCCTTGGCGGCATTCTCCGCCTCGCCGACTATGGCGTTTTCGCAGGAAGCGCAGGCAACGGCGGAAGGCCAAGCTCCCACTGATGCCGCCGCCACTGAAGTGGCAGGCGCGGAAGCCGCCGGCGTCTCGACCGCCACGATCGTTGGCACAACGGTCGCCGTTGTTGCGACCGCTGCTGTCGCGTATAGCATCGGCGGTGACAGTACCAGCGGCAGCAATGATGTCGGCGGTGGAACCGATCCGGGCGGTCCGGGTCCGGGTGGCCCGGGCACTGGTGGCACTGGTGGCACTGGTGGCACTGGTGGCACCGGCGGCTGATAGCCCAGGGGTCGACTAAACAAGCCCTCGCCGGGCGCTGCTTGGCGGGGGTTTTTTTATGCCCGAAAGAAAATTAATACATGAATATGACCACCCCTCGCCTCATCCTCGCCGCGCTCACAGCGCTGGCTATCTCCGGCTGTTCACTGGCACCTGGCCAGCACCTCCGCCGCAGCGACGTTGCTGCCGACCGCCGCAGCGACGACGGTAGGCTGGAATTGCTGACTATCACCCCAAAGCTGATTGCTCAGGAACACGCCTCACGTAAACAAAAGGTTCTACCGTCCGCCCTATTTGATTACCAGCCGGTCCCGTACCGTGTGGGCGTCGGTGACGTGCTGTACGTTACTGTCTGGGATCATCCCGAACTCACTGTCCCGGCTGGTTCACAACAACAGGGCAACCTCGCGGGGCGTCTCGTTCAGAGCGACGGGAATCTGTTTTATCCATACATCGGCAAAGTGATGGCTGCCGGAAAGACGCCGATGGAGATTCGCGACGAAGTCAGCCGCCGCTTGGCGCAGTACATTGAATCACCTCAGATCGACGTCTCTGTCCTGAACTATGGGAGCCAGCGAGTCTGGGTGACTGGCGCAGCCGAGCGGTCATCGCCAATCTCCCTCACAACCTCCCCCCTGACGCTCTCCGATGCCATCAGCCAGGCAGGACTGAACAGCGCGCAGGCTGATCTTTCTGGAATTCAACTTAGCCGGGACGGGACAACTTACACAATAGATCTCGAATCATTGGCAAAAGATTTCGGAGGACGCCCCCTTTACCTCAAGGACGGCGACTCAATATATGTGCCGTACTTGGACCGCAAAGAAATTTTTGTTGTGGGCGAAGTCAATATGCCCGGAGCGTATAGTTTTCGCACCGCGGACGTGTCGCTGAACCAAGCGCTCGGGCGGGCGCGTGGACTTCTTCAGCAAACTTCCAATGGAAACGCAGTGTATGTGATCCGTGGAAGCTCCGATCTGCAGCAGGAACCGTCAATGGTGTATCAGCTGGAAGCGCGCTCACCTACGGCGTTCGCGGTCGGGAGTCAGTTTCCCCTCCAACCTGGTGATGTTGTCTTCGTCGGTGCCGCTGGCGTGAGCCGCTGGAATCGCTTTGTGAATCAACTTCTTCCGTTCACCAACATTCTCTACACGGCCGCAAGGACCGAGAACGAAGTCGGAAGCAACTGAAATGGCTCGCATGGATGCGGCCCGGCCAGGGCCAGCGCGTGATTCTACCCCTCTCCATTGGTGTACATTTGCGATCGCCAGCGTTCTGCTTCTCGGTGGCTGCACAACAGCAAGCCGATCTACGGCTGATGCTTTCCGACTCCTCTTGCCCCGGTCAGTTGAACCTACCCGCGAGGCCGTGGCCAGCAATCGCTTCCCGCAAATGCAAGTAAGGACTTCCGACCTTGCTTCGGTAGCAGTCCTTGGATACGTGGATGGCAATCGTCAGCAATGGTACGCGGGCAAGCATGGAGTGTTCGAGACTGACAGCAACGGACTGCTACTGGGCGCAAGCGTCCAAGTTCATCGCTGGGAGACGACAATCATCGGGCAATCCCCATTCAATGACTTGTTGAGACTCTCTGCACCCGTTACGGTCCAACGGAAGTACGACTGGCTCGACTCTTACCAATTGGGCGTTATGGTGACGGGCACCCTCAGCCGCGAAGGTATCGAAGAGATAGACATCCTAGGCCAAAAATGGTCTTTGATTCGCCTTGAAGAGCATTTGCAGGGCGGAGGGATGAATAACCGCAACATCTATTGGGTCGATCCGGAAACGGGACTTATCAGGAAGAGCCGTCAGTTTCTAGCGCCCAATTACGCCGTGGAGCTCACACAGCTCAAGCCATATCGCAAGACGCAGAACTGACCCCCAATGCTTGATAAAAGACTACTCAAGATTATCGCCGCGCTATTGTTGTCGGCTTTTAACTCGACGGCATTTGCGCAGTCCGCAGGCGTAACAATCGATGGCGCCTTCTATCAACCCGAGTCGGGGGTCAGCCCCAGCGGCAGGTTGGCCGATGCCATCCTTCAGGCAAGCCCACGTCCAGATGCGTATCTTCTTGGCAGTAGTTTCCTGCGTACCGAGAACCTTGACGGGCAAATTCGGTTGCGAGCTGGACTTGCCTACGGGCTGGCGCAACTGCAGAAGATCGATGATGGGCAGGTCAATGGCTTTGCCCAATCAATGATTGAGTGGCTTGCCTCACATCCAGCAACCGGCAGAGTAGTCCTATCCCGAATCGCACCTCGTCTTATGCAGGTTCAGCCCAACAATAACCCCATCCTCGCCGAAGGCGACGTCCTTCTGGTACCTGTTCGTCCGCGCACAATCACAATTCTTGGCGCAGTCGGATCTTTCTGCAGCATTGCTCATGACGCGCAGCGCGATGCGCGCGACTATGTTCGCGAATGTGGCATGTCAAAAGCAGCAGATCTAAACACGCTCTATGTCATCCAGCCAGACGGACGAATCCAACAGCTTGGCATTGCACTCTGGAACAGAGCCGATACACAGGCGGTTGCTCCTGGCGGCACGATCTTCGTTCCCGTACGCGAAAGTGTAACCGATAGTATCGACCCAGCTTTCAACCGTGATTTTGCAACCTTCATTGCAACGCAGCCCATTACTCCGTGATGACCTCGAAGTATTTCCGCATGCGCCATGTGCGACACGCCCGCGTGGCCATGAGCACGCTCGCCATCGCACTCAGTGCATCGCTACACGCCCAAGAAGCCCCACCCGCTACAGCTAATGAGTGGGGAGGAACCGGCCTACTGCAAACGCCAACTGCTCGAATGGCTGATGACGGCGATATTGCGTTCACTGCCTCATATAACTCTCCGTACAGCAGATACAATCTGACGGTCCAGCCACTTCCATGGCTAGAGAGTTCGTTTCGCTACATCAATGTCTCTAATATCCGCTATGGCGCTCTAAACGTCAGCGGAAGACAGAGTTACAAGGACAAGTCCATCGACTTCAAAGTGCGACTCTGGCAGGAATCCCGCTCGATTCCCGAGGTCGCATTTGGCGTGCGCGACCTTGGCGGCACCGGCTTCTTCTCCAGCGAGTATCTGGTCGCCAATAAGAACTTTGGCCCGGTCGACGCATCAGTAGGGTTTGCGACTGGATACATCGGCAACCGCGGGGATTTCACGAATCCGTTGGCGTCGATTGATGATCGATTTAAGGATCGCCGGCCAATTGCGAAAAGCAATATCAACACAGCGGGACGTTTCGGCCTGAGCAACATGTTCAAAGGGCCCGTTGGAATATTTGGCGGGGTTACCTACCAGACGCCGATTGACCAGCTGCTGCTGAAAGTCGAGTATGACGGCAATGACTACAGGCGGGAGCCGCGGGAGAACAATCTTCGCCAGCGCACGCCATTTAATGTCGGCGTAGTTTACGTCCCGAATCGTAACTTGGAGCTTACAGCAGCTTGGGAACGTGGCGACGCAGCGATGTTCTCGCTCACCTTCCGTGGCAATCCAGGGTTTTCCAGCTCCGCCCCAAAGCCCTTTGATCCACCACCGAAGCCCATCCACGCATCCCAAACAATGGATGCTCGAGACGGTGCGGAGCTACGTACTGGAGCAAGCGTGACTGCGGAGAAAGCGAGCCACGAAGATGTTGCCACCGTCGTCGACTGGGCTGCGGTAGCTGGCGAGCTTCAGAACAACGCCGGCATACGGGTGGAGCGCATCTCCCGGCGTGGAACTGAGCTTTACGTTGATGGCTATCAGACCCGCTTCCTTCACGCAGCGAAGGGCCTGGGACGCGCGAGCCGGGTATTTGCGAATGCTACTGGGGACGAATACGACTGGTACACGCTGCGCACCACCCGCTTGGGAATGCCGATCATTGATACATCGGTCAAGCGCAGTGCGCTACTGGGCTATCTGGATGGCAGTATCAGTGAGAACGTTCTCCGCAGAAGCATTGAAATGAGCGCTCCGGGTGAGCTTGCACGCGAAACCCTTTACCAATCTCAGCAACGGCCATATGGCGGAGGGTTCAATGTCGGCTACCGCCAGAACCTTGGCGGTCCAGACGGCTTCATCCTTTACCAAATAGCGGCCAACTACTCTGGAAGCCTTCTTATAAAAGACAACATCTGGCTGACCGGTACAGTTAGCGGGAACCTCATCAACAACTATGACAAGTTCAAGTACAACGCGCCGAGCCGCCTGCCTCGCGTTCGCACAGACCTGCGTAAATACATGGTCACATCTGATATAACGATGCCGAACCTGCAGTTCAATGTCGCCGGTCGACTGGCTCCCGATCTCTACGGCATTGCCTATGCAGGCTATCTGGAGTGGATGTACGCCGGGGTGGGAGGCGAAGTTCTGTATCGCCCGACGGGCGAGCAGTGGGCGATAGGAGCTAACCTGAATCGCGTGCAGCAACGAGACTTCGATCAGCGGTGGGGTCTCCGTGATTACAAGATAACCACAGGGCACGCTACCCTTTACTACAGTTTCGATGCGCGCGAGCGCATCGTTGGCTCCCTCTCTGTTGGTCAGTACCTTGCCGGCGACAAGGGCGCCACCCTCGACATCGCAAGAGTCTTCAATAACGGCGTGACGATGGGCGCCTATGCCACGAAGACGAACGTCTCAGCACGGGACTTCGGTGAAGGTAGCTTCGACAAGGGCATCTACTTCAGTATTCCGCTGGATGGGATCTTGCCGCGATCGACACGCGGACGCGCCGCGTTCAATTGGAATCCATTGATTCGAGATGGTGGCGCGATGCTAGGTCGAAAGTACTCGCTCTACGGCCTAACTGGAGATCGTGACCAGCGCTTCTTCTACGACAACATTGGGTCGATTGAAGATTGACAACCAAGGCGGCATGCCGCGTGCAGGACTGTGAAGGCATACTCATTCCACACGGCGCGCCAAGTATCAATGGCGCAGCCGGCATAGAGGGGCACCGAGAAAATCAAGCCTCGCGACGGGGCGAAGCCATGAACGCAAGAAGTGTCACTTACGACCGATCATTTGCCCCGTAACGCGAGCGCGAGAAACTCTAGCCCAATGGTCCTCTGTTGCTTCATGCATTCATTCACTTTTTCCCAGCAGATTGGATCCCGAACGATACGGGACACGTCGCCTCGATTGTCCGTCACCAGACGCGACTCCAGATCGAACATCCGCAAAAGCGATTCGAAACGACCCAAGCCTCTCGATCGATTCCCGTAGACAATAAACGGCTTGTTGAAGATGATCGCGAACACACACGCATGAAATGAATCGGTGACCACGAAATCTGCCTCGCAGAATCCACGCAGCCAATCTTCAGTTGGTGGAGCAACGCGCTCAGATAGTGGCGCGCTGAGATCCTCAGTCCTTGAGTTGACGCTGAATGCCATCTGGTTTAGGGAAGCACAAACAGTATCAATTATCTGGACTTTCTCATTAGTCTGATCCAAGACGTAGACCAGCACCCCCCTTCCCGATGTTGGCGCTTTCAACCCGGCAATGTTGAGGTAGATCGAGGGATCAATAAGAAGGGTGGGATCAACGACATGAGTGGCCCTCACCCCTAGGTGACTCTGACAGAGCTCTACCGCCGAGTCTTCTCGGACCGAAATCGCATCGAATCGCTGGGCCAAGCTCCTGCAGGTGCGAGTGTCTGCGTCCGAATACGTCCATCCAGCTGAGCCGAAAGACGCAGCGTAGGAAATTCGCCGAATGCTCTTTTCCCTCGGTAGAAACCCAAGAAAATAGTCTGCGATTGAAGGGGCGTACTCCGGACGCCATACCTGGTCGCTCCCGACAACTACTGCATCGATAGATTCAGCAAGCGCCGCCTGCCTTAGCTCTGTCGAGCTGGTATATTTTGGAGTCTGAGGCTGAATGTAGCGCTTAATGAAGGCGCTTGAATGCACTTCGATCCTTGCTCGGTCTGCACGATCGAATATTCCGGCACCAATGGATATATTCTTGCCACGTGCTCGCATCAGCATGCGCTTGGCCAGAACCAGGGGAACTTTCCAGGCTGGATGCCTGTTCTTGTCGCGAGCAATCAGAATAGGCTCATGCCCAAGCTCTCGAATAGCGGACATCAGCGCTAAGGCCTGAAGATTACCTCCGTAGTTCGAGTGTAGGGGCAAGGTAAGGATGCCAACTTTCATACAATTTTCAACCGATGGTAGACTTTGGTAGCAAGCTTCAGAATTCGAATACTTGGGCTCATGCGAGCGTTGAAATCAGATGCTCGCCCGACTGCTTTCCATTGCCGATGGCTTTGAGAGCGAACAAACGAGCGCAGCAGCTGGACGAGCATGTAACTAGGGCGAATCAACCGACGATGACGCTTCCGTGGCTTCAGAGCCACACCGTTCCACGAGAGCTTTGAGACCACAAATCGAAAGAAGGACGCATCCTGCCTATGGGAGAAGCTTGCGCGCTGGGACTGAACGACCCGGTCACTTTCCACTTCGTCTACCGCAAGCAAGCCCAGACTTATCCCTTCCCGGACGAGAGACTCCGCCAAGGGACTTCGAGTCACTATGACACTATTGCCCATACCTTGGGAGCGGTACTCCGGCAGCCATGCGTCACCAAGCGATATATCTGCGAGCTCGGTGGAAACGTCCGTGCAGGAATCGCATGCTTTGGCCTTGAAGAGACCCGTGCCCCACATGTCGCCGACATGCGACATCTTCATTGATCGGACATGTCCGGAAGAATCGATCATTCCGAATGAATAGCCCACGGCGGTGCCCGTAGGATCCTTTATGCGGTACTCGGCGTTTCGATAGACTCTGTCGCCCGCTGAATCAGCAAGATAATCGGTGAAAGACCGACTCTTCCACCCCCCACAGATAATCCCTGCGATGAAGACAACCTTCTTCGAAAAGACCGGATCACGCATTTGCCGCATTCTTACGGCTTTAGTGAAGCATGCAACTCCGGAGATAGCGAATCGCGCGTCGAGGGCATCCATTTCCTTCAACACATCTGCGAGAGTGACCGGCCAGTAGCGAGTCTTCGACTGATCAATAAGGTTTTCATCCGCCGCAGTGATGCGATACATGTACTGCCCATCGACAAGCCTTACGGAAACAATGTAATCGATAAGACCGCGCTCAGCCAATTGGGAGAAGCAAAAGGTCGCCAAGCCACCGCTGGAGGACGTCTCCCTGTGTGATATCGAGAATCCGATATAGGTAGAGATCAGCCGACCTAGACGCTTATCACGGACAGGACTATGAGGAAATATGGATGCAGCAATATCATCCTCATCGGACTCCGAGGACGACGCCGAGAATGGACAGGCTCGCTTTGCGCTGGTCAGATCGCCAGCTCTCATCCGGCTGGGAACGAGAAAACCGTCTGCATCCCAGGTCATCTTAAGCAGGTTTCCTGACTCAGCAACACAAGCGCCGCAGCCTGTACAAAGGGCGCTGACCGGGTTGGAAGATGTGTCCATTAATCAGCGCCGCCTGACAAGCCAGTCATAAAGTTCAATCCATTCACTTCTAGATACGAGGATGGCCAGCAGCGCACAAATGACCGCCAGATCGATGACAATTGTTGATCCAGCAATCTGCCAGATCCCACTCCCACCCTGCTCTGCCGTAGCTGCATAGATCTTCATGACAGCGAAGCCCACTAACGATAGCAGGGCAGATCTGATCAGGACGTGCTTGCAAAAGTAACCTACTGGCAGGCCGATTAAGTGCCTTAGGAGGTATAGCCGGACGATCAAGGCGGCAACTGAAGTAAGGACCATGACTTCGGCATACACCCAGGGCGCATCCGCCAACGCAAACGCGGCACAGGCAATCGGAAGGCTTGCGAGCACTGTTAATCCCACAATCAATTGATACTGTCTGATTCGTCCCGTGGCTGAGGCCGCAGTCATCAGAGGAAACGACAGTGAGTCAATCCATAAAACAAGCAGGATTGCCCTGACAAAGTAAGGCGACCCCTCTGGCGGAGTCCCAAGCCACAACACTAGCACCCGGTCAACGTTGTAGTAGAGGGGCAGGACAAAAAGCGCCAGCAATCCAAATGAGTACTTGGAGCCATGCACCACAAGTCGCATGAATGCAGTGGAATCTCCCCTTGCATACGCCTTGTATATCTGCGGGGACAGTGCATTCTGGAAGCTAGTAATGAATGACATTACTGCATTCTGAACTTGGACCATGATCCCGTACGCTGCATTCAACATAATGCCGAAGAATACATTAATGATAATGTTAATACCCTGAGTGCGCCCTGCAGCCGCAATATTCCCCGCAGCATTCCAACCAATGAATGACAGAAGTTCCGCTCGCCCTTGCTCGTCTAACCTTGGCAATACCCGCACCTCGGCAAATCGCGCGTAACAGAACCCTGCATTCGCGGCTAGCGTCAGCAGTGAGACCAAGAGCATCAGCCAGGCGAACGTCTCCAATCGATCGGAGGACGCGCCAGAAACGATGACTGCAACCGCAAGCTTTAGGCCACTCTCCAACAAACCTGAGAGGGAGAAGAACCACATCTCCTCTTTGGCCACTATCAGGGCTGTAAACGCGGTCTGAACAATCGTCGCAGCCGACAAGCCGAGGGATATAAAGAACACGGCCATGAAGATCCCCTGGCGGGATTCCGGGATCTGGAGTCGAGCCGATGCGAAAACACTGCCGAGGGAAGCGCCGATAACTATTACAAGAATTGCCAGAGCGATGTGGATAGAGATCACAGACCCAAAAGTCTTGCCGGTGCCCTTAGGATCATCGCCGCCGATGCTAATCCCAAGAAAACGCTGGCTTGCTTGGGACATCGCGCCGTTCATGAAAGCAAAGAGCGCGGCAAGCCCGGTCGCGACTGTGTAGAGTCCAAAGTCTGTTACTCCCAACGCTTGGAGCACCACACGCATCGTATAAAGATTGATGCCTAGCACAATCAGCATGCGAAGATACAGCATCAGGGCGTTCTTGATTACGCGTCGACCAGCAGACATAGGTGTTGAACGCCTAAGACCAGAATCGCGAGGCGACCCGAAGGCCGACTTGTACGCCAACCCATGGTGCACGAAAGAATACCACCGAAGCTCGAATCAGCCGACGATTTCGGATGGCCTGCACAAGCTCACTGAAGGACTCGGCATTGCGCGCATTGCGTAAGCGTACGGAGATCCAGAAGCGCTGAGCGGCATTAAGCCTCCCCGAAGACGACTCAATGATCAACTCAGTGGCGCGAAGTCTGTGGGAGATGTTCGTCTGACTGGCGCGGGAAATGTCGCCCGATGCAGGCTCGCTGTACAGGTAGCCAACCTTCGCATTCCGTTCCGTCCTAGCACCAGCCAGCATCAGAGAAACATGAAAGTGTACATCTTCCCCCTGCCTCAGACGGAGATCGTAACGAACTCCAGATTCGACGATGAACGATCTGCGAACAAACGGTTTTAGTACCCCGTAGTGCGCGACACCCCCTCCTGCACAACCCCTCAGCATCTCAGTCAAGCCGATAGAGACCGATCGATCAGTCCAGTTTGGCCAGTAAGGTGCCCCACATGAGCCGTCGCCATGAAGAGCCGCCATATTGTCGAAAATCAGATCGCACCCCGCTGCATTTCCTTGCGCCAGGAGCAGCGCAAACCTGCTCGGATCAAGGCGGTCGTCGGCATCCAAGACGGCCACCCATTTGCCAACCGCCATCAGAAGTCCGAGATTGCGAGCAGCCGACGGTCCACCGTTCATTTTAAGGCGATAGACGGTTACGCGAGAATCCATCGCCGCGAGTGAGGTCGCGACATCGAACGTATCATCGGTTGAAGCATCATCGATGATGAGCGCCTCCCAGTCCTCCATCTCTTGCCGTTGTAGCGTCTGCACACAGCCGGGCAGATCCAAAGAAGCGCCATATGCGGCAATGATTACGGAAACCGCCGGCAAGCTACTGCGCGACGCCTTGCACGCAATCTTCGGAACGCCATCAGCATCCCGTGCCATCGGTGACAGATCACGTGTCATCACCTCAGCCCGCCCTCGAGAAATGATGAAGTACCGCAAGATACGAGAATATAAGCGCGGAAAGCGGCGCATATGCGTCGATATCCTGCAGCAATGCATACACGAGGTATGAAGGGAGTCCGGCGGCGGCTGCAATTGCAAATGGCCTAAGGCCACTGTAGGCCGTGGATCTTGTAATGACCCTCCATACTATTTTCGCCGCCCAAACGACAGGAAGCAAGAAGAACGTTGTCAGTCCAAGCATCAGCCCCAGCAGTCCGCCGCGCACCAGAGTAGACAGTACAGTCGAGTGCGACCCAAGAGGAATGACTAAGCTGTCAACACGCGGCTTGATCCCTAAGCCAATTACCGGGGACTCATCCATCGTTACCTCGTAAGACATTCGATATGACGCAAGACGCGTTTCAGAAGATGCTTCACGGGCGCTGTTTGCTCTATCGAGACCGTCCGAGGCTGTAGCCAGCAGCCCCACAATTACCAGTGGAACCAGCGGGATAGTGGAGAATCGCAGCTTTGGACCTGCGATCAAGAACAGCCATAGCACCAGTCCGAGGACTATTCCAGCCATGGCGCCCCGAGTCAGTGTCGCCGCAACAATTAGCGAAATGGCAAAAAATCCTACCAAGGCTCGCCAGTTACTCTTTGCCGAAATTGCGCCGAGCACAATGAACCAACCAAGTGCTACCAGTGCTGCGCTCGAGGTTGGATTAGCGGAAAGGACAGTGAGCCTCGGTACACTGCTCTCGCTGAACCAGTCAATGGCGACAAGATCGGCGCGCTGATACAGCCCAATTAGGTTGTCCATCTTAGGCGTGATCAATCCCAGTGCGGTGGGAAAGCTGACCTCACTGGCATGCATTACCACAAGGCAAAAGACCGCCACCCCACCCAAGGCGAAGGAGCACTTAGAAAGCCAACCCAGCTTTTTTGAGAGCATGACCACTTGTTTACTATCTCTCGCGAATCCATATCGAAAGAACGAAAAGAAGCAGTAGCCAATACCCAGGATGCTTATGTTATTGAAGGCACCAACTAGGCGACCCATTTCAGTGGCATCTTTGAAGAGAAATACCACCAGAGAGAAAGACAGCAGGGCGATCAAACCCAAGAGCCACACTTGGAACAATGACGCAGGGACCAAGCATCGCGGCCGGCGCAGGGCGATCAGGAGCGCCGCCAGGTGAAACACCGCCACGCCAGCACCCAACACCCACCAGAGCGGAATCAAGGTGAGCGAGAGTACGACATGTTTCGTTGTGCTATCGATGTTTGACTTTGCCCCGACCCGCAGCACTGCTTCACTCATGACTTCGCTCTATATCGCGTCTTGAAAATCAGAGTCATGAGGGCAACAGGGTTCGTCAACAGATACCTAACAATTAAGCGGCGCGGATCGCCCATCAATCTATACAGCCATTCCAGCCCTAATGACTGCATCCACTCTGGAGCACGAGGCACATCTCCGGCGAGGAACGCGTAGAGTCCACCACACGTCTTCACCCAGCCTACGCCGCCGAGATTCTTCCTATTTCTTACCGACCATTGCTCTTGACGCGGCTTTCCAAGCGCGACCCAAAGAACATCGGCCCCACTCGATCGAACCATCTCGCACACTTGAAGATCATCAGCATCGTCGAAGAATCCATGATGACTGCCAACTATTTGCAGGCGAGGATACATCCGCTTCATCGCTAAGATGGCTGCGCTGTTCTGGCGCTCGTCAGAGCCCAGGATAAAGAACTTGAGGCCAGCCATCTCTGAGGCCCGAGCTGCGTCATGGAAGAAATCCGTAGTGGCTGAACGCTGGCGAATTGGTGTAGAAGTCAACCTGCTGAACAACACCACAGGCATTCCGTCAGCATGGACGATGTCTGCTTGCCCCATCAGATCAGCAAAGCTCGCGTCTTGTCGGGCAAGCGCAAGTCCCTGCCCGTTTGAGGAAAACACAAGCTTTGGTAGCGATTCCCCGCCTTTGTCGCGAGACCGCATGCAGTCCTCAACCATTAGACTGGCGAGTTCTTTCCGATCAAGTGTGACTGTCTCCAACCCACCCACGCGCACCGTTGGGACCGAGCCATCTTTGCTGACGTTACCAGTTGACATCCTCACCCTCACGAAGACCAAGGATTACTCTTATCCTTGGTAGTTATCAAAAGCAGTCAACCGAAGATTACTGCGGTGCACTGGACGAAGATCGCTCAAACTTCAGACCAGCATCTCGCGTAGCTACGAAATCAAGTCTGGGACTTGTACTCGTAGTAGCCATAACTGTAATAGCCAGTGGACCTACGCTCAACTGCGTTGAAGATCGCACCCTTGATGCGCACGCCATTCTGCTCAAAGCGGCGTTTTGCCAAAGCCAGCTCTTTTGCCTGGTTCAGGCCGAACCTCGCCACCATCAAACAGGTCCCCGCGTGGTGCGCAATGATTGCCGCATCTGTAACAGCCAGAATGGGCGGCGTATCAACGATGACGATGTCGTACTGCGTTGCGACTTCCTGAAGCAAGTTCGTAAAATTCGAGTGCATCAAGAGTTCAGAGGGATTTGGGGGCACATCACCTCGAGCGATGAAACTTAAGTTATCCAATCCGGGCATTTTCCGAATGACCTGGGATCTCTCAGCCTTACCGACCAAAAGATCGGACAGACCAGGCGTCTGAATGGAGCCCAGTGCCTTGTGCAGCGTGCCTTTACGCATATCCGCATCGACGATTAGTACACGCTGACCGGCCTGCGCAATAACGGCTGCAAGATTGGAAGATACAAACGTCTTGCCTGCGTTAGGACTCGCGCCCGAGATCAGGACGATATTGTTTTTAGCCTCGAGGCGAGCAAAATGAAGGCTCGTCCGCAAGCTGCGGACGGCTTCGACAGCCAAGTCAGCAGGGTCCTTTATTGAAAGGAGATGAACCTTGCCATCTCCGCGGAAGGCCCCTCGAACTGAGTCGTTCTGTTGCTGAACGCTCACTGGAATGGCTGCATACACAGGTAGCCCGAGCTCTTCAATCTCCGACGGATCTTCCACGCCCCTATTGAGCATCTGACGCAGCAAGACCAGAGCAATAGCAAGAAAGCCACCCAGTACAGTTGCTACAAGAACCACCACTGCCTTGCGGGGTTTGATGGGTACAGTCGAATCAACCTCAGCCGCATCAACAATTCTCACATTACCCACCGTACCAGCGCGAGCTACATCGAGCTGCTGAGCCTGGTTCAACATTCCCGTATACATCTCATTGCTGACTTGAAGGTCTCGGGTTAGCGCCAGAAGCTCCTGTTGAGCTTCCGGCAACTGCCTCACTTGCCCTTTAAATCCGTTCTTTCTGCTCTCCAGTTCACCGATCTGACGCATCAGGGCCTGATATGCAGGATGATCGCGCGTGAACTTTCGATCCATGTCCGCCTGCTGCAGACGCAGTTGCTGGATGCTGGTCTCGACTGCCACCTCCTGATCAAGCAGCCCCTTTGTCTGCAGGGTCAAGTCAACGGAATTAGCTCGAGTCTGATACGAACTAAGCGTTTTCTGCGCAGCATCAACTTGGTTGCGCACACTCGGCAGTTGCTCTTTCAAGAAGGCTAGCTGCGCAGACGCCTCGGCAGAATTGCGGTCAACATTCTGTCGGACATAGGCCTGAGCGACTTGCTGCAGGAACTCGCGCGCAAGACCGGGATCCGAATCCTCGTAGGTCAGCGTCAAAATGCCCGAATCTTTGCCGGCCTCACTCACAGAGACCAGTGACTGCAGGTCAGTTACAACGCCGAGGTGGCGCTTCCGCACAACGTCGAATCGCATACCGGGATTAGCAGTCAATTCCGAAACCTGCATGGCAAAGCCTTTCGACTTAACCTGCTGGCCAACCACACCCCGGAGGAGCAACTCACCGTCTTCGTCGTAAAGCGAGTAGGCATCCTTTCCGTCGGCCTTCAATGTGAGCGCTGCGCCAACAAATTGACTAGGAACATCGAGCTGGAAGACTTTGAGCCTTTCCCCGCCCCATCCAAAGGAACTCAACCCGAACAAGGGATCAGCCAGACCGTTCGGGGCGGATCGCTCAAACTTACGGACGGCATAGTTTCCAATCAGGGGGAAGAGCTTTGGCTTGACATCTATGTCCAAGCGAAGGGTATCGACAGCACTGCCCACGACTGCGCGCGAGGTAATCAGGGCAATTTCGGTGCTAGCTTCAGCCGCCCCCCCCCCCATCCCCAGCGACTGGCTAATGTCGGACAACCCAGGAAGAGATGGTACTTTTGATTCAACCTGCACAATAGCGTCGGCACGGTAGATGGGCGTGGCCAGCAATGAATAAAGGACCGAAGCCGTAAAGAATGCCCCCGTGATGCCTACAATCCACCACTTGTGATCAATCAACGTGCCAAGCAACTGGCGGAGGTCGATCTCGTCGGCGGCTTCCGGCACATCCATGCGATTCTCAGTGGTCATTTGCAAGTTTTTTCACTTCAGGATTATAGAATACAGCAGCGTCGCCGGCGTCAAAAATGACGGGCCCAGCTCTCAACGCCCTCTGCCATCAACTTGTAGACGTGCTCGAAAGCGGGCCGCTGCTGTCGGTAAGGATCCGGGATATCCCGATCGCACTGCCATTTGCCCAGAAGAAACGTCTTGCCCGATGCCTGCGGCGCAATCTCGGCGATGCGCCGTACATGTTTGCGCTCCATAGCCAAGACCAGATCAGCCGCCGAGAGCGCGGCGTCATCAATCTGCCTTGCGCGATGCGTCGCGCCGTCCAAGCCGTGCTCTTTCAGCAACTCTTGCGCGGTTGCGTCTATACGATGGTCCACCAACGCACCGAGGCCGGCCGAAGAAACGATTACACCCCGCTCATTCAGCACACTTCGCAGCATTACCTCAGCTGACGGGCTGCGACAGATGTTGCCTACGCAAACAAAAAGAACATTTCTAAACACTGGCTCTTGATCCTGTAACGCTTTATGCAAATCGCCCCGACCGGCATGGAAGAGCGCTAGCCCTACAGGATACCGCACATACCTATTACATGCGATGAAAAGACCATCAGATTCATGGCATTGCGTCCCATCTTCAACATGGACCGACTAGTACGCGGACTTCTGCCCAAACACCTTGAACGCAGTCAGTACAATGATCCGCACGTCCAAGATGGGGCTCCAGCGACGGATGTAATCGATGTCGTACTGGACGCGCTTCTTCATCAAGTGAAGCCTTGGCGTCTCTCCGCGCAAACCATGAACTTGGGCCCAGCCGGTAATACCTGGCTTGACGTAATGCCGATGCATGTAGCGCTCAATGAGACGCTCGTACTGATTGTTGTGTTGCACCGCATGAGGCCGAGGCCCGACCACCGACATGCTCCCACCCAGCACATTGAAGAACTGCGGGAGTTCGTCCAGGCTGCTACGTCGGAGAAAAGCACCAAAGCGAGTCACACGCGGATCATTTCGCGTGGCCTGAGTGATGCTCCCAGGCGTCTCGACATGCACGCGCATGGAACGGAACTTGAGCATCCAGAACTCCTTGCCATCCAGCCCATGCCTGCGCTGGCGGAAAAGCACCGGCCCAGGCGAGCTGAGCTTGACCCCAAGCGCCAGCACAGCCAAGAGCGGAGAGAGCAAGATGACTGCGAATCCAGCAACCAAAAGATCTTCAACGCGCTTGATGATGAGGAACCGCGGTTCGACGACGCCTTGCCGCACTCCGATCATCGGAACGTTACCCACTTGATGGACGCCAGGGTTAAGTGCACCGAGACCGGTAATGTCTGGGACCAGACGAACCTGCACGGGATACCGCTCCAGCAGTCGCAGCACACCCTTGAGACGTGCACGCCCACCCAGCGGGAGTGACACCCAGATCTGCTCGATCTGCCCGCGATGGGCGTCGAGATAGACCTCAAGTCCGTCTAGATCGCCCATACGTCGCGGCGCATCCGCCCCCTCTCCACGCAGTGCGATGTCATCCGGGCCGGCGAAGTAACCGATCACCTCTTTACCGATGTCCGGCCTACTGCGCAGCAATCGATGTACCTTCAACGCCGGTGCACGGAGACCGACCAGAAGCACACGCTGGCGATCCAGCCCGCGCTCACGCAATCGGTGTAGCCGCAGGCGAATGCCTATGCGGATTGCACTCATGGCCGCCAAGCCTGACGAGTACCAGCCGACCAGCCATGAAGCGGGCACCGTGTCTGCCATATCGATCAGGACCGCGTACATGGAGAACAGAGCGAATACACCCGTCCAGCCAAGGAACAGAGTCCACAAATCGGCGAGGAGGCCGCGGTTACGCCAATCGCGGTAGACCGGCACCACGCCGAAGCAGACGAGGGTGCATAGCAGCACCGCTCCGAACACCACTCGCTGGGGATGCGTCGGCGCCAGCCAGCCGCTAGTGACGATGTGGGTCAGCGCCGCAGCGCTTGGCACCAGCAGCAAATCTCCCACTCGCAGCCACACATCCAGCGCAGCCCGCGCCTCGGCAGTCACACGCTGGCGTCCACGCCGCGCGGGCAACTCTTCTACGGATCCATGTAGCAAAGGCAATTTCTCCATCAGGAATAACGGCCGGAACGGCCTCCCGCTCCAACCTGTGCAACCGACCTCCCCCTTCGTTCTCACGGGACTCTGAGCGATTGTCTAGTCACTAAAACGTCGCCAATCTTACAGACTTCTCACAAAGATGACCGCCTGGCAACCTGAACTTGTTCACTACTTCATAAACATCAATGACATATGGAGCATTTTCGCTATTGCCGCTTGAGCGTCAAAGTCCCGGCAGGTCCGATTGCTGGCTCTGTTACCATTCAATGTTCAGCTTGCCGCCCCCCCCCACCCTGCCAGCGGCCAGCGCCTTACAAACGCAACGCAACAGGAGTTTGCATGTCCTCTGACCTGCTCAAGGCCCTCGGCCTCGACGCGACCAA
>Ga0308158_10001680_pt1 | contig 22746 bp, 14 predicted proteins | sample PhyBR2_FD_201038 | JGI IMG/M metagenome (GOLD analysis project Ga0308158, IMG submission 201038) | Phyllosphere microbial communities from UC Gill Tract Community Farm, Albany, California, United States - DLSLB.R2 | ecosystem: Host-associated > Plants > Phyllosphere > Unclassified | place: USA...
GCGGCTGACAGCAGTGCGGGGATTTCCTCGCGGGTGGGGGCGTGGAGGGCCACGTCCCTGGCATCGAAGAGCCAGCACTTGCTGGTGCCGCCCCGGTACCAATGTCCTTTGAGTCCCACTGTATTTCTCCCTCGTAACTTGCAGGTGCTCTACTTCACAGCACCTTGTACTTCTACGATCAGGGATGCGAGCCTTCAGCACAATCGCAAATAAATGGACGACTATCTACTTTTGCTAAACTCAGTACATGGCAATCCTCGATCTCCACCGGCTCCACGTGCTCCGCGAGGTGGGCCGTTCCGGCTCCCTGACGTCCGCCGCGGCCGCCCTTTCCTTCACCACCTCGGCGGTCTCGCAGCAGATCGCGAAACTCGAGCAGGAGATGGGCGTGGTCCTCATCGAGCGCCATCCCCGGGGCGTGGTCCTGACCGAGGCGGGGCACGCCCTGCTGCACTACGCGGACGACATCGACAGGACCGTGGAAGCTGCCCGCGCCGAGATGGGGGAGTTCGCGGGCCTTCGGCGGGGCCAGCTCCGGCTTGGAACCTTCCCCACCGGCGGCGCCTCCCTGATGCCGGACGTGGTGCTGGCGTTCCGCGCCCGCCACCCGGAGGTGGCCGTGACGGTGGTCAGCGCCCGCCGGGACGGCCTGCTGGAACGGCTGCGGCGGCGGGAAATCGAACTGACGCTCCTGTGGGACTATCCCTGGCAGCAGATCGAGGACCCCGACCTTGCCCTGGTCAGGCTGACGAACGATCCCACCGTGCTGCTGGTACCGAGGGAGCACCCCATTGCGAAACTGGGCTCGGTCCGCATCGGCGCCTTGAGCGACCAGGAATGGGTGGTGCGCGACGAGCACCCCGTGGCCGACGTCCTGAGCCGGGTATGCCGTGACGCCGGGTTCGAGCCGCGGATCGCCTTCGCCGCCAACGACTACCAGGAGACACAGGGCATGGTGGCCGCTGGCATCGGGATCGCCCTGGCACCCCGGCTGGCGCTGACGGCCCTGCGCCCCGACGTCGTGGCGGTCCCCCTCGCCGGGTCCCCGAAGCGCCGCATCCTCCTGGCCCACCTGGAAAACCGGCGGCTCAGCCCCGCGGCGCAGCAGGCAACCAAGGTGTTCCGTTCCATCGCCAAGGGCGCGGCTTCCTGACACAGGAGGGTGCCGCCGTCGTGCACTGTCCTTCCTGACGCCTACCGGGCCAGTGGGCCGGCAACCAGCGCACGGGCAAGGTCCATGAATTCGGCGTGGGTCACCGGAGCCGGGGACGCCGTCGACCCCGCCGGACGGGTATTCCGGGCGATGGCGAAGCTGTCGCTGACGAAGCGCCGGTGCACAATGACGCTGCGGATTGCCGGCAGGACCAGCAGGAACTGGCCGTAGTTGCCCGCAGCCAGGAACGATCCCTCCCACTGCGGGCCGGGTTCCCGGGGCAGCCACCACAGGTAGGCGTAGTCGCAGGTGCCAAAACCGGTGGCCGGCGCCATGTCGGCGCGCCTGACCTGGGTGGCCACGCTGTCCCTGGCCCACTCCCGGGGGACAAGCTGCCGGCCCTCCCACTGCCCGCCGGCTGCCATCAGCAGCCCGATCTTTGCCAGGTCCCGGGCGGAGAGGAAGAAGTGGTAGGCCGGGAAAACGGACTTCTGGGCGTTCCCGAGCATGCGCTGGCGTGTGGGGTCGTAGTCGTCGAATCCCAGCGGACCGGCCAGGTACTTCTCGAACGCGTCAAAGACCGTCAGGCCGCTGGCCTTTTCAAAAATCGCGCCGGCGGCGTTGAAATCCCAGTTGTTGTAGACGAAGAACTGACCCGGCGCTTTGGTGCCGCGGGGAGGGAAGGCATCCTCGTCACTGCCCGGGCTGGAGGGTGGATGGTAGACCCCCGACCGCGAGGTCAGGAGGTCGCGGAGCCGCGCCGTCTTCTCGAGGGGCAGCAGGCCGCCGGTGTCATCGATCCCCAGCGCGCCCAACGTGTCATCCAAGCTGACCGTGCCGGCGTCCACCTGGATTCCGTACAGGATCGAGAGCAGGCTTTTGCGGACCGAGGCGACGTAGCTGGCGCGGGTAGTGTCGCCGAGTTCGACGACGGTCCTGCCGTCCTGGAGGACCAGCAGGGATGAGGTGTTCCGGGGCAGCGGAAGTTCCGGGGCGGCGGTCACGGGGCCTCCTGGTGGTGGGTGAAACCAAAAAGCCTGGGGACCCGGCGGAGGCCGGGTCCCCAGGCATGGGATGTCGGGGTTACTTGGTGTAGCCGAACACCTGGTTCCACTTGGCAAGATCATCCTTGCCGTAGGTCACGGCGTCGGTGTTCTGCATGCGGAAGACCTTGCCGGAGTCGACGGCGGGGAGGGTCACGCCCATGATGGTGGGCGGTGCCACGTCCGTGCGGACCGGGTATTCACCGATCTGCGCGAAGACCTGCTGGCCCTGCTTGGAAAGGTTGTAGTTCATGAAGACCTTCGCGGCTTCCACGTTGGTGGCGGTGCCCGTCATGCCCAGGTAGTAGTCGTAGGAGACCAGGCCTTCCTCGGGGACGATGAACTTGACCGGAGCCTTGTCCTGGACGGCAGAGATGTTGGTGCCACTGATGGTGACCGTGCCGACGGCCACTTCGCCGCGGGCCAAGGCCGTGGCTTCAGCACCCAGGGAGTCGTAGATCTTGGGCTTCTGCGCAGCGTACTTGGCGAAGTAGTCGCCGCCCATCTTGGTTTCCATGAAGCGGTTCAGCGCAGCGGTGCTGCCGCCCGAGCCGCCCTGGACGATGCCCAGCTTGCCCTGCCACTTGCCGCCGACGGCATCCGCCCAGGACTTGGGGGCATCGGCTTCCTTCACCAGCTGGGTGTTGTAGCCCAGGGTGTAGACGGAGTTGAACATGCGGGTGAACTGGCCGCCGTCCACGGAGACGTCCTTGAGGGTGGAGGCGCCGGGGACGTCATAGGCCTTCCAGACCTTGGCGTCCTCCATGGACTTGGCGATCCGGTAGTCGGACGTGCGGATGACGTCGGCGCTGAGCTTGCCGGCACCCTGCTCGGACAGTACGCGTTCGGAGAGCTTGTTCGGGGTGAGCCGGACAACGTTGACCTTGATGCCGGTGTCCTTGGTGAAGGCGTCCACCAGGGCGCTTTCAGAGGAATCGGTGTAGCCGGAATAGAGGGACAGGGTCTGGGTCTTGGCCTTCTCGTAGGTGGCCTTGTCCGCGATGGACTCGCCGCTGATGACCAGCCCGTCGTCGGTCTTCACAGCCGCACTGGCCGTGACCACGCCGGCGCTCTGCGCGGCGCTTCCGCAGCCGGTCAGGCTGAGGGCCAGGAGCACTCCGGCGGCGGTGAGGGCGGGGAGCTTGGACGCTAACTTCATTGTGGGTGTCCCTTTCAAAGGTGGGGTGAGGTCAGTTCTTGGTCTTGCGTTCGCCGCCGACTTTTTGGGCGATGACGGCGAGGATTCCGATGACGAGGCAGTACAGGACGCTGACGGCTGCAGCTGCCTGGCTCTGGCCGTTGTCGAAGTTGTCGAACACGAGGATGGACAGGATCCTGGTGTTCGAGGTGAAGAGGAAGATGGAAGCGCTGAGCTCACGCATGGAGAGCATGAGGAACAGCAGGAACGAGGACATGATGCCCACGCGCATCAGGGGCAGGGTGACGTCCAGGACGGACCTGGTCCGGCCGGCGCCGAGCATCACGGCGCTGTCCTCGAGGTCCTGGTCCATCTGGAGCATCGAGGCGGAGACGCCGCGGTACCCCTGGGGCATGAACACTGCAACGCAGGCGACGGCGAGGATCGCCAGGGTGCCGTAGATGGGCAGCGGGAGCAGCAGCCAGGTCCAGAGCAGTCCGATGCCCATGACGATGGCGGGGACGGCCAGGGGGGTCATGGCGACCAGTTCGATCAGGCGCCCCACCTTGGACTTGGTGCGGTACCGGATGTAGGAGGCGATGAAGCTGAGCGTGGTGCCGGCGAAGGCTGCGATCAGGGCCACCAGGACACTGTTCTTGAGGGCGAGCTGGAAGTCGTTGGATCCAAGGACCTCGATCAGCTTGGCGAAGCTGAGGGAATTGGCCTCGAGCAGCTGCGACATCGAGGACACGAACGGGGTGGCCTGCATGGACGCGGCGAGCAGGGCGAGCATGGGCAGCACGACGGAGACTGCGAAGTAGGCCAGGGCGATGATCGTGAAGGGCCAGCGCATCTTGCGCAGCGGCACCTGCCGGGGACGGTTGCCCTTGCCGGTCATGGTGGTGAATTTGCGCTTGTTGATGATGCGCTGCTGGATGAGGGTCACGGCCATCAGCGCAACGGTCAGGATGACGGCGACGCTGGCGGCCTGGTTGCTCTTGGCCGGGGTTGCGCTCATCAGGCGGTAGATGTAGGTGGGCAGCGTGTCCACGCCGGCGGGGTTGCCGATGACCTGGGCCACCGGGAAGTTCTCCATCGTCAGCGCGAAGACCAGGACGGCGGAGCCCAGGATGGCCGGCAGGGCCAGGGGCAGGGTGACGGTCCGCAGCATGGTGCGCAGCGGAGCCCCATGGACGGTGGCAGCCTCTTCGAGGTCGGCGTTCATCATCGACAGCGAGCTGTGCAGCAGCAGGAAGGCGTACGGGGCGTAGAAGATGCCCAGCACGAATACCAGGCCCGGCAGGCTGTAGATGTTGATGGCGGCATCAATGCCCAGGTCGCGGAGGAAGATGTTGATGTAGCCGGCGCTGGGCGAGCACAGCAGGGACCATGCCAGAGCGCCCACCAGGGCGGGGATGAACATCGGCGCCATGCCGATGAAGAAGATGAACTTCCGCCATGGCGCATCGGAGCGGGCGCACACGAAGGCCAGGAACGCGCCGATCAGCAGGGCGATGAGCGCGGAGCCGGCACCGACCATGAGCGAATTGACCAACGCGCCGAGTGCTTCCGGGGTGGCCAGCAGCGCCAGGTTGGACAGCGTCAGGCCGCCCAGGGAGATGCTGCCCGGCCGGGGAACACTGTCCGAGAACGCGGCGAGCAGCACCAGGGCAAGCGGAAGGACGATGAGGACGCCGAGGATGGCCAGGACAATGAGGCCCGGTGTGTTTTTCCGGAGGCCCGAGAGGGTCCGGGCAGCCCGGTAGTCCCGGGGTTCGGGCTTCGGTGCCAGGCGCGCCTCGGCGCGGGTGGCCGCCTCGGTGGTCTTGAGGCTCATGCGAGGACCTCAGCCGGCAGGATCTGGACTTCGCGGGGGTTGACGGTGACCCACACGCGGTCCCCCACTTTGTGCTGTTCGCCGCGGCGCAGGCCGCCCAGTGCGTCCAGCTCGGGCCCCGATTCCAGCTGGATCGCGTACCGGATGTCATTCCCCTGGAAGCCCGCCACGCGGACCGTTCCCGGCCACGAGTTGGGGTGTTCGGTGGGCATGGCGGTGATCTGCAGGTCCTCGGCCCGGATGCACACCTTGGGGGATGCGCCGGCGTCGCTGGCCTGCTGCGCCGACTGGATGGTGAGCTCGCTGTTGGTGATGCGTGCGGTGGTGGACCCGGTGGCGGTGCCCTCCGGGGTGCAGTCCATGATGTTGGAAACACCGAGGAAGTGGGCGATCGAAGCGCTGGCGGGTGCCTCGTACATGTGCTGCGGGGCGCCCATCTGCACAATCCGGCCGCCCTGGAGCAGGGCGATGCGGTCTGCAAGGGCGAAGGCTTCGTGCTGGTCGTGGGTGACGTACACACAGGTGAGCCCCAGCTGGAGCTGGATTTCACGCAGTTCAACGCGGAGCCGGTCACGCAGGCGGGCGTCAAGGTTGGAGAGCGGTTCGTCGAGCATGAGCACGCTGGGCCGCATGACCAGGCTGCGCGCCAGGGCCACGCGCTGCATCTGGCCGCCGCTGAGCAGGCTGGCGCCGCGGTCGGCGTAAGGCTCCAGGCCCACCAGCGTGAGGGCCTCCATGACGCGCTCATCGATTTCGCTCTTGGAAAGCTTCTTCTGCTTGAGGGAGTAGGCAACGTTCTGGGCCACCGTCATGTGCGGCCACACCGCGTAGGACTGGAAGACCATGCCGACGTTGCGCTTGTTCGGGGGCAGGTTGATGCCCTTTTCGGAGTCGAAGACTACAACGTCGTCGATGATGATCCGCCCCGAGGTGGGTTCCTCCAGGCCGGCTATGCAGCGCATGGTGCTGGTCTTGCCGCAACCGGACTGGCCGAGGAGGACCAGGGCCTCGCCGTCTTCGATGTCGAGGTTGAGGTTTTCGATGGCAGTGAAGCTTCCGTACTTCAGCTGCAGGTTTTGAATGCTGATTTTCATGGCTGATTCCTTGGCTGGGTTTTTCCGGTAGGGGTTTCTTCAGTCGCTGGGCACCAGGATGGTGCTTTCGCTGATGACGCGGGCCGAGCGTTGAAAGGAGACTTCAGCGGGATCGGCTGCATCCAATGCCAGCGCCGTCTTGCCTTTCAGTAAGTGGATAAAGAGTCCGGCCTCCGCCGCCGGAACCACGCTGCGCTGCACCACACTGCCTGGTGTCCCCGAGGCGGCAGCGACGGCGACCGCGCTGGTGAGGCCGATGGCGGGGTGCAGTGCGGTCATCGAGATCATCCGGGCCGAGACGCCGGTTGCGCCCGTGGGCGGAGGCCCCACGATGCCAACCTTCGGAATGGATGTGAGGTCCTGCGGAAGGCCCATCCTGCGGGCAGCCGCTGCGCGCAGCTGCGGGGCAAGCCGGACCAGCGCCTCCAAGGCTTCCTCGCTGCCGGTTGCGTCAAGCCCCAGGTCCTGTGCGTCGAAGAGCGCGGCCGGGGCGCCGGCGTCGATCAGTGTCGCCTGGTACCGCTTCCCGTCGACCTCAAGCTCGTCCATGGCGTTGCCCGTGGGGAACTGTGCTCCGTAGCTGGACCAGGAGGCTTTTTGGAAGATGACGTCGATGGGGACGCCGGGGTAGTGCTGGCCGTCGAGGCGGCGCCCGCCGTAGGCCGGCACCTGCGCCCCCGGCGTGGGGATCTCGCAGACCAGGCGCAGCCCGGTCACGGTGTTCAGGATGGGGACCCGGGTGACTTCCCCGGTGGGAGCGACCAGTCCGGCATGGAGCGCGTACAGGCCCAGCGCTGTTGCACAGTTGCCGCAGTTGCTGGCCCACTCCACTGCCGGCTCGTCGATGGCCACCTGGGCGAACCGGTAGCGGACCGTTCCGTCCCGGTCGGTGCCGGCCACGGTGATCGCCTTGCTGGTGGTGGACGAGGCGCCGCCTACTCCGTCGATCTGGCGAAGGTCCGGGGAGCCGAAGGTGCGGATGAGGAGACGGTCCGTCTCCAGGGCGTCGGCCGGAAGGTCCTCGTCCCGGAATATCCAGCACTTGCTGGTGCCGCCACGGACGAGGGTGGCCGGTACCGGGGTGACCGGGAGGGTACCGGCCTGCGGCTCTTCCCTGAATAGAAGCGTCATTGGTTCTCCTGAAATACCGCGCCCTGCCGTGTGCAGTCGCCGGGTGAATGTTCAAAGCTCGGCCAAACGGAATCCGGTATTTGGCCTGCTGTATGGCGTTGGTCACAAACGGTATACCGGTGGTATGACTTAAGCAACAGTCCTTTGAATATGAATACCGAAGCGGCGGTCTGGGCGCCTGCCAGCTTCGGCGGGTGTGCGATAAATCGGCACGGTGTTCACAGCGCGCCGGAACGGTATGCAGTGCGTTAGAATTGCGGCTAAAGGTATGGCGCCGGCGCGCCCTGCCGCTTGTTTGCGTGAAGACCGGAGGCCGCCCGTGGCGTCGCAACCAGAGACAAGCCCCTACCTGATGATCAGGAACGCCATCATCTCGCAGGAGCTGCCTCCCCGTGCCCAGCTCGTCGAAAGCGCCCTGGCCAAGAAGTACAACGTCTCCCGGACGCCCATCAGGGAAGCATTGCGGCGCCTTGAAACCGAAGGGCTCGTGGAGCGCTACGGTTCACGCATGCAGGTGCGGGAGTACCGCCCGGAGGAGATGCTGGACCTCTATGAGGTGCGGACCTTCCTGGAGGAGGCGGCCGCAAAAACTGCTGCCCTCCGGCACACCGACATGGACCTGATGCTGATCGACCGCGCGCACCAGGCCATGGTCACCCTTGATTTTGATGCTGCCACTCCGGCTGAACTGGCCGCCGCCAACCGAACCTTCCACGAGCGCATCTGGGCCGCCAGCCACAGCGCCGCCCTCCTTGACCTGCTCGACCGGATCCTGGTCCACTTCATCCGCTACCCCGGCACCACGCTCTCCACCAAAGAGCGCTGGGACCGCGTACTGAAGGAGCACGAGGAGCTGCTGGTGGCCATCCGCGCCCGGAACGCGGAGGAGGCCGGCCGCATCGCCAGCGCCCATATGGACGAGGCAAAGAACATCCGCATCCAGATGTACATCGACGCCCAGGAAATCAGCAGCCCGCGCCTGGGATAGCGTCATAATCCGGCATAGACCTCTCCCGCCGAACCCGTAAAGCCTGCGCCAAGACGCTATTGCATGCGACGGCATACCTATGTATACAATTGTGTACAGCGATGGAGCTGAGGAGATTGATGATGATCGAGAGCGACGTTTTGGTAGTGGGCGGCGGCAACGCCGGATTTGCGGCAGCACTTGCAGCCGCCGAGCGTGGACGCAAAGTGGTCCTGCTGGAAAAGGCGCGGGAAGCCGCATCGGGCGGCAACAGCTTCTACACCGCCGGTGCCACGCGCATCTCCCATGACGGGCTCCAGGAGCTGATCGAATTCGTGGAACCTGATGAGCGGCACGCCGCCAGCGAAGTCCCCGCCTACACCGCCGCCGAATACCTTGCCGATCTGTCCAAGGTCTCTGAAGGGCGCAACGACCCCGAACTGTCCGCGGTCCTGGTCAGTGAAAGCAACCCGACCCTGCGGTGGCTCCAGGGGATGGGACTCAAATACCGCCTGATGTATGAGCGCCAGGCGTACCGGACCGAGGATGGGGGTTATCTGTTCTGGGGCGGCCTGCACGTGGGCAACGTGGGCGGCGGCAAGGGGCTTATGGCCGACCACCGCGCCGCCGCGGAGCGCATGGGCGTGGAGGTCATCTACGACTGCGCAGCCACCGGGCTCATCCAGGAGGACGGCCGCGTGCGCGGCGGCAAGGGGCTTATGGCCGACCACCGCGCCGCCGCGGAGCGCATGGGCGTGGAGGTCATCTACGACTGCGCAGCCACCGGGCTCATCCAGGAGGACGGCCGCGTGCGCGGCGTCCGGTACCGCACCTCCACCGGAGAAGGTGAGCTCCGGGCCGAGTCGGTCATCCTCGCCTCGGGAGGTTTTGAAGCCTCCCCTGAACTGCGCCGCCAGCACCTGGGGGAGGGCTGGCAGAACGCGAAGGTGCGCGGCACGCCGGGCAACACGGGGGAGATGATCCTCGCGGCCGTCGCCGCCGGGGCGGCCAGGGGCGGCGACTGGTCCACCTGCCACAGCGTGGCCTGGGACGCCTGGCACCCGGAGAACGAGAGCAACCTGGAGCTCACCAACCAGCTCACCCGCGGCGGGTACCCGCTGGGCATTGTGGTGAACAGCGAGGGCAAGCGGTTCGTGGACGAGGGCGCCGACTACCGCAACTACACCTACGCGAAGTACGGCCGGGACATCCTTGCCCAGCCGGGATCGGTTGCCTTCCAGATCTTCGACGCCTCCTCCCGCGCCATGCTGCGGGCCGAGGAGTACGACATGCCGGGCGTCTCGGTGGTCACCGCGCCGACCCTCGCCGAGCTGGCCCAGAAGGCCGGCATCAGTCCCGAGGGGCTGGAGGAAACGGTGCAGGGCTTCAATGCTTCGATCACTGAGGGTGCGCCCTTTGACCCCAACGTCAAGGATGGACGCCGTGCCGATACCCGGCCGCCGAAGAGCAACTGGGCCCGCAGCATCTCCACCGGCCCGTTCTACGCTTTCCCGGTGACCTGCGGCATCACCTTCACCTTTGGTGGCCTCAAGACGGACACCTGGGGCCGCGTGCTCAGCGAAGACGCGGAGCCGCTCGAAGGGCTGTATGCCTGCGGGGAAGCGCTGGGCGGACTGTTCAGCGGAAACTACCCCGGCGGCTCCGGGCTTGCGGCGGGCGCCGTCTTCGGCCGCCGCGCCGGCTCCATCGCCTAAGCAACCCAGCAGCCCCACCAGCAACGGAAAAGAGGAAAAAGTGGCCAGTCCCATCCATCAGCGGCTCCGCGAGGACGTTCTCGCGAGCGTCTTTGCCCCTGACGAGCCGCTCACGGAGGCCAAACTCACGGAGCGCTACGGGGCTTCCCGGACGCCCGTGCGGGAGGCGCTGCAGCGGCTGGAGCAGGACGGGCTGGTGGAACGGCGCGGCAAGGCGGTGGTGGTCCGAACGCATTCGGCCGAAGAGATCATCGACATCTACGAGTCGAGGATCATCCTGGAGCAGGCCGCGGCTGCCAAGGCCGCCGTCAAGGCAACCGCCCTGGACCGCCAGTTGCTCACGGGGCTGCTGACGCAGATGCAGCAGCTGGATCCCAGTGACGGCCGGGCGCTCGCCGAAACCAACCGCGCCTTCCACGCCCAGCTGTGGCACGCCACGCACAGCCCGTCGCTGATCGGACTGCTGGAACGCCTGGACCAGCAGGTGCGCCGGTACACCCTCACCACGCTGACCTACCCGGGACGGTGGCCGGTGGTCCTGGCGGAATACGCCAGCCTGTTGGCCGCCATCGGGGACGGGGACTCCAAACGGGCGGGGGAGATCGCCGCCCGCCACATGTCGGACGCCTTGGACATCAGGCTGAAGATGTACGCCGAAGATCCCAGGACCCTCTAGGCCGCTGACGGCCGGAGGCGTTCCTTTACAAGCCCGCCGGCAGATGTTCCTGCATACTCCATCGCAACAGGAAACCCGAAAGTCGGGCGCAGGGCATCAGCCGGTGCAAAGAGGAGGGGCAGGCTCCAATGGGCCTGCCCCTCCTCGCTTTTCCGGCGCCTTATGCGCCGGGCCGCCTTCGCTGGAACGGACGACGACGGCGGCGGGCGCGTGCCGCCGTCGTACGTTCTGCGGGGGCTGGCTTCCTATGGGGAAGCGCCCGTCCGGACACACAGCTACGGCACAGCAGCAACCGGCCCAGGGCATAGCCCCGTGAGGTTTCCTTGCATCATGACCACTTCACGCACACCCCGCCAGCCCGACCTTGACCAGCCGCACCCCGACCACGACCGGGGGCTGGAGTTCGACCTGAACACCCTGGTGAGCCGCAGGTCCCTGGGACTGTTCCTCGGCGCGGGCGGTGCGGTGGCCGCGCTCGCCGCCTGCACACCCGCCGCAACCACGGGCTCCACCGCGACGGCAACAACCACGGCGACGGCCGCCACGTCCTCCGCGTCGGCCACGGCCACGGACGCCGGCACCGCCACCCCCACGCTGACCCGGGCCATCGCCGAGTGCGGCGTGGAAATCCCGCAGGAAACCGCCGGTCCCTATCCGGGGGATGGCTCCAACGGTCCGAACGTCCTGGAAGCCTCCGGGGTGGTGCGGAAGGACATCACGTCGAGCTTCGGGTCTGCCTCCGCAAAGGCCGAGGGCGTACCCCTGACCTTCACCCTGACCCTCCTGGACAACGCCAACGGCTGCGCCCCGATGGCCGGTGCCGCAGTGTACGCCTGGCACTGCGACCGGGACGGAAAATACTCGATGTACGACTCGAGCCTGAAGAACGAGAACTACCTGCGGGGCGTGCAGGAAGCCGATGCCAACGGGCAGGTCACGTTCACGTCGATCTTCCCGGCCGCCTACTCCGGGCGCTGGCCGCACATCCACTTCGAGGTGTTCGAGTCCATGAACAATGCCACCTCCGCCGGACAGGTCCTGGCGGTTTCCCAGATCGCGCTGCCGCAGGCGGCCTGCGACGACGTGTACGCCACCCCCGGGTACGAGCGCAGCGTCACGAACATGACCCGCACCACGCTCAAATCGGACAACGTGTTCGGGAACGACGGCGGCATCTACCAGCTGGCGACGATGACCGGTTCAGCGGCTGTCGGCTACACGGCGGGACTCAACGTGACCATCTAGCGCGAAACGATCAACACCCTCCCGGCTCTGGCGGTGCATAGCCGGGCGAACTATGCTCTCACGCATCACCCCCGCACGTTGTGAAGGGAACAATGATGAAACTGAGCCACATTCCCCTCCGCCTGGCCACCGGAGCCTTCATATTGAACGCCGGCTACAGCAAGCGGAACCTGGACAAGGACAGCGCAGCCCGTATGCAGGGCATGGGAGCCAAGGTGTACCCGCAGGTGGCCCGGATGGAGCCGGAAACGTTTGGAAAGCTGCTCAGCTACGCCGAGATGACCTTGGGCGCGGCACTCCTGGCACCGTTCGTGCCGAGCCGGCTGGCGGGGCTGGGCCTTGGCCTCTTCTCCGGATCGCTTCTGACCATGTACCGAAGAATTCCGGAGATGACCCTGGAGGACGGGATCCGGCCCAGCCAGCAAGGCACCGTGCTGGCGAAGGACGTCTGGATGTTCGGGATCGCCCTCGCGCTGATCCTGGACCGGAACCGTACTAAGGGCTCCTCCGTAAGTCGGGCGGCCTGATTCATTGTGCAGCTGACGGTGCGGGGGAATCCTGCCGCTGGGTGACGCGCTGGATGAACTCGACCGTCTCGCGTTCTGTCTCGGCGCGGGTGGTGGGTTCGTTGTGCACCTCGTGCCGGACGCCGGGGAAGACGCGGGTGCGGACGTCCGCGTGGCCCGAATCAGCCAGGCGGTTGGCCACGTGGTAGGCGCCCTCGCCGTAGTTGGTCACGGGGTCCTGGTCGCCGGCGAGGATCAGGACGGGGAGTTCCGCGGGGAGCTGTTTGTACCAGTCGTCGGAGGTGACCTGGTCGTAGAGGTCCACGAAGCCCTGCAGGAAGCGGGCGCTCAGGGGTGCGCCGAAGTTGTTGAAGGGGTCCCTCCCGTGGTCGCTGACGACGTCGGCGTCCAGAGCGACCCAGGCAGTGGGGCCGGCGCCTTCGCCGAAGCGGCCCAGGAAGCCGTCGAACAGCTGGCCCACCAGTTCCTGGGGTGCGGGTTCTGCGCCGCGCTCGCCGGCGGCAAGCCGTGCCAGTTCGGGCCGGTCAATCATTTTCTCGATGCCGCGCATCTGCGCGGCGATGCCGCAGAGGATCAGGCCGGCCAGCTGGGTGCGCGGGTCCACGGCCATGCCGCGGGCGATCATGGAGCCCCAGCTGTGGCCGAACACCACATAGGGAAGCTGGGGAAGCGCCTCCCTGGCCTTGGCCTGGAGGGTGACCTCGTCGGCGACCACCACGCTGGCGGCGTCCTCACCGGCGTCGCCCCAGGTGCCCTGCTGCATGGCCGTGCGCCCGTGGCCGGAGTGGTCGCCCGCCACCACAATGAACCCGGCGTCCACCAGGGTGGAGATGAGGTGGAGGTAGCGGCGGGAGTGTTCGCCGAGCCCGTGGATCAGCTGCACGATGGCCTTGGGCTGCCCGATGGGTTCGTAGACCCAGGCCTGGATGGTGTCGCGGCCGTTGGCGGACGTGAACTCGATTTCCTGCAGTGACATGTGATCCTCCCGTGCCTGCGCCGTCGCTGGCTCGTGGTGAGCCTAACGCCTGGGTGGACGGCGCCGTCAAGGTTGTCTTTGCATGCGGCGCCGGGCCGTGGGACATGTTGGTTCATGCGTTGGCCCAGCGCCTAGTCTGAACACCAGCCACGTCCCCGGATCCTGGAGGAAGCCATGCCGCAGCCCGACCGTCCTTTGCGCAAGCTTGGCTTCCTCACCATTGGGCTGTTTGATCCTCTTGATCCAGCTGCTGGGCATGAGTCCACGCTGCAGATCATTGAGCTGGGGGAGCGGCTGGGGTTTGACAGCGCCTGGCTCCGCCATCGGCACCTGCAGTTTGGGATCTCCTCTCCTGTGGGCGTGATGGCGGCCGCCAGCCAGCGCACCTCGCGGATCGAGCTGGGAACTGCTGTGACGCCGCTGGGCTGGGAGAACCCGCTGCGCCTGGCCGAGGACCTGGCCACCGTGGACCTGCTGGCCGGCGGGCGCATCAATCCCGGCGTGAGCGTGGGTGAGCCGATGCAGTACGACACCGTAAAGCACGAGCTGTACCCGGATACCGCGGACGTGGAGGACTTCAGCTACGCCCGGGTGGAGCGGTTTGCGCGGCTGGTGGCGGGGGAGCCGGTGCGCGAGTTCTCCGGCAAACAGGGCGTGGTGGAAGAGTTCTCCAACCGGGTGGAGCCGCACTCTCCCGGGCTGCGGGACCGTCTTTGGTACGGGGCCGGCAGCACGAAGTCAGCGGTGTGGGCCGGTGCCAATGGGTTCAACCTGCTGTCCAGCAGCGTGATCTTCCCGGACAAGGACCAAGAGCCGGATTTCGCCCTTGTCCAGCAGTCGCAGATCCGGGCGTTCCGGGAAGCCGCTTTGGCCTCGGGGCATGCTGGGGCAAGGCTCTCACAGGGCCTGGTGGTTATCCCTACTGACTCGGCGACCACGTCCCAGCGGGAGAAGTACCAGCGGTACGTTGACGAACGCACTCCCCGCACTGCTGCTCCGCAGGGGCCGCGGGGCATGATGTTCGCAGCTGATCTGATTGGCAGCAGCGAGGAGATCGCCGAGCAGCTCTACGCGCACGCCGGCTTCCAGGAGGTGGATGAAGTGGCATTCGCACTGCCCTTCAGCTTCGACCACGAGGACTATGTGCAGATCCTGACCGACATCGCGGGGAATCTGGGGCCAGCTTTGGGTTGGGCTGCGGCGGGGCAGCGGGAGCCCTAGCAAAGGCCCGAACGACGACGGGTTCCGATAGGCAGCAGCGCCTAGGCGCCATGAAGCCCGCACGAAAGAACTGTCAGATTTAGGCCTCAAACTGCTCGTGGGATCTGTGCAATAAGTGTCTTGCCGGCCCTATTCCGACGCGTAGCTAACCAGAGATCTGACGTCAGGTTGGGGCGTACTTCAGTCGGGAAAGTCATATGGAGCAGGATGCCGACGGGCCCGCGGGTCCGTGCTCGTTGGTGAACAACAATGGAGGTGGGGCCAGCCGCCGACCTGCGGGCAGTCTGCAATAAGAACATGGTGCGGGCGGAGCACCAACAAGCCCGGTTATCTTCTAGGGGCGTATTCTCAAGGGAAGTAACTGGATACTAGCAGGAGGCCACGGAATGGAACCTATAACACTGATACTCGCGGCATTAGCGGCGGGCGCCGGAGCAGGGGCAACTGAAGCGGCACAGACCGCCATCGGTGACGCATATGCTGGGCTCAAAGGCTTGATATTGAGACGCTTCGGAAAAGATACTAAGGCCGCGTCTGCCCTAGCCATGTTCGAGAGCAATCCTGATGACACCATTGCTTCCTACTTGAGCCCTCACCTCCTGGAGTATCAAATGGAGGATGACACGGAAATTCTGTCCTCAGCGGAGGGGCTACTTGCAATAGCCAAATCCTCGGCGAGCGGCGCTGCTTCAGTTGCCTTTACGGGCAGTATCAGCCAGCGTGCAGACCGGGGCGGAGCGGCTCAAATTGGGGGTAACACCGGATCCATTAGGACGAGCTACACCGAGGCGCCTCGTCCCAGCAGAAACCCCGGGCAGGATGATTCATAATTATGCTCTACAGCGCTTTCGACACTCAGCCTCATCCGATATTGGGTTGACTGCGTTCGAGATGCTTTTCCAAAACTTCGACGAGCGCAGGGACCTCGTCCGTTTCAAGTGTGCCTAATGCGGTGGCATTGGGCGTATGAGCTTGCACCCACTTTCTGCCCGCGTCTGCCGCCCGCTTCAGCTGATCCGGAGTTAGCCGCGAACTTGTAAGGAGTTGTCTTATTACGTTGGCGGCCTCGTCTCTGGCACAGTGATGATTCAAGTAGATGTCGGCTGACGTCCAGACCGATTCCGTTTGATTCGGCTGCAGGTCAGTTCTCTCCAACAACGTAGCTAGGACGAGCCATGCCTGACTCGTTTGAGCATTTAGATCAAGCCACTTAATAGACAACGTTTTGGCAATCTCGGCCTGGTCGACCGTCAGGTCCGCATGGAGCAGCATGGTGCGCAGGACGTACCGAGTCTGAAGAAATTCCATGTGCCTGGACGACCATGAGGCGGAAGTGTCCATTACAAGGTCCAGCTGCTCAGGACTAAGATTAGGAGCTCCAAGAAGCACAAGAACTTTACGTTTGCTGGCATTTTTACTGTTGTCATGATTATTGACGGCATCGATCAGCGAATCTATTAGCCCGCTTCGCTGAGCATGACTCAAACCCTCGGCGGCTAGGTATCCACGAACTAGGCTAGTTGACAGAGAAAAACCGTTCTCCCTGAGGAAGCGATCCAGATGCTCGCCTCTGAGCTCCGAACGGGCGAGAAGGGCCTTCTGCACATATTGTGTTTCAACGCCTGAACCCGCACTTTTATCCAGCCAGGCGTTCGCAACGGCGCATGTTGCTTTGCTCTGCTCTTCTGTAAGATCAGTGCGTTTGAGTAGACGTTGGAGCACATGATTAGCTCCAGCAGTGAAGTTGTCGGCCAACCAGACGTGCGCGATGCTGCACATCTGTTCGTTCTGTTCCTCAGATATTTTGTCTCTCTCCAAGAGAGCCTGCAGCACGAAATTGGCTTCGGGACCGGGGTGGTGGTCTAACCAAGCGAGGGCTGCACCGCATGCTGCTTTGCTCTGTTCTTCTTTGAGGTCGGTGCGTCTGAGTAGGAATCGGAGCACGTGATTAGCTCCAGCAGTGAAGTTATTGGCCAGCCAGGCGTGCGCGACGCTGCATACGTCTTCAATTTGTTCTTCAGACAAGTTATCGAATTCCAGGAGAGCCTGCAGCACATGTTTGGCTTCGGGGCCGGGGTGGTGGTCTAACCAAGCGTGGGCTGCCGCGCATGCTGCGTCGGCTTGTTTTGCGCTCAAGGGCATGCTGGCTCTCAGTAGAGCCTGCAGCAGATAGCTCGCTTGAGGGCCAGTATTCTGGTTCAACCTGATGTGGGCTACTTCGCATGCCGCGTTCGTTTGTTCTTCGCTCAGGTCCGTGCGGCTCAAAAGTGCATCAATAACGTAGCTTGTATCTGCCCCGAATCCAGACCCAGGGTGAAGAGTGCCAAGTATCCATCTGTGCGCCGATTCGCGTGCTGCTTGACTCTGCCATTCAGTCAGGTCAGTGCGAACCAAAAGCGGCTGAAGCACATAACTGGCTTCCGGGCCCGAGTTTTCGTTCAGCCAAACATGGGCGGCGGCACACGCTGCGTCGGATTGTTCCGCCGTTAAATTGGGACGACTTAGCAGCGCTTCAAGGACATGCCATGCTTCAATGCCGGTGTTGTGCGCCAACCAGTCCTGCGCCGTGACACATGCTGCTTCGGCCTGTTCTTTCACTAGGTCGGTGCGGCGTAGCAGAGGATCCAGCACATAGCTGGCTTCGGGCCCATAATTGCCAGCAATCGAAGCCAAAGCAGCTTCACATGCCCTTTGGGTCTGTTGTTGCGTCAGATTGGCACGCCTTAGCATGCTCCGCAAAACAAAGCTCGCTTCGAGGCCTTCGCGCTCCAGCGCGGCGTGAACTGCTTTGAGGGCTCCTTCCGTTTGGTCTTCACTGAGGTCGGTGCGCCCCAGCAGGGCCGGCAGTAGATAGCTGACTTGAACGTTGGAACAGGTTGCTGCATGCGCGAGAGCTAAACGGACCGCAGTATTAAGGTGACCCGATTCCAGGGTTGGCCTACCTAAAAAGGCGCTTAAAACAAAGGCGGCATCGGGATTTGCACCGTGGTGCTCAAACCAAGTAGCTGCGAAGTTAATAGTCGCCCGCGAGTGCTCCGCGCTTGAATCCTTGCGAAGCAGGAGTGCTGAAAGCAGGTGGGATGCGTATGCGCGGTTCCCGTGCAGAGCTAGCCAATGCAATGCCCGATCAATTGTTCTTGTCATACGTTCGGGACTCAAAAGAGAGGAAGCCAGTAGGCGGGATAGTACGTAATCTGCACCAGGACTGTCGGAAAGCTTTTCTGTCCATGCATAGGACAGTTCGAGGAGCGCATCTACATGCCCCTCAGGCATCTCCTCACGATCGAGAAGATGCCGCAACAGGTATTCCGTGCCGTCAGGAGGGTTAGCCGCCAACCAAGTCAAGGCCATTTCCCCGATTTGGGTACTGTAAATATCGGGAAGGCTCTGTGCTGCGATAGTTAGCAATCCTTGCGCCGCTGTGTGAGAGCCAAGCTCCCGAAGCAGGGGCTTCGTCACTAGGTCCCAGGTTGCCTCCGGACCGGACAACAGAGGCGTGGTGAGGAGTGCTGATGCGGTAACGATGCCCTCGCAGGGGTCACCGATCAAGGCACCAAGTATGTTAGGTCCACTGGTGTCAAGCCAATGCCTAATGCAATCCCGCAGAGTTGTATTTATTTCGTCGCGTGCCTCACGCTCATCGTGGATGCGCTCGAGAGTGATGAAGGCGTTGGTTAGAGTCGCCGGCATCGTTGATGCAGCGTCTAAAAGGGTAGCCAAATGGACTGGATGCATTCCGTTCCCGCTTGGGAAGAGGACACTCTCCACCACGTGATCCACTACAACGTCGTGAACTGCGGCAAGCTTGTCTGCCGCGGTGTCAGCAGGCGTGAGCCAGCCCATTGTCGCGAGCATATTCACGAGGTGCTCCGCAGCCTGGTGAGAGTCTTTATCCTGCCCCACGCTAGCGAGCACTGTGGCAGCTGTCAGGGCGGCTTGTCGGGGCGTCGTGGGTGTCGTGGCTAGGACAACCGCCGTCGCGTGAACGGTTTCGTCGACGGTGGGTGGCAGTAATGCAGTCTTGGGATGAGCAAGGGGCAACAAATGGTCTTCTGTAAGGCGATCACGCAAATAATCGCTCAAGTCGTCGGAAATAAGTGTGTCGGTGGCAACTCCCGAAGTGATGTGATCCTCGACAATTGTCGCTATAAGCCTAACTAAGACGGGGCGAGTCAATCCCGTACGGCCTAGGACATACTTTAGGCCTCGCCGTTGCACAGCCGTAGGTGCTGTCTCAGCAGCCACCGCCGCACATACCTCGTAGAGATCCTGAGGATCGGGCGCCAGTTGAACGCGGTCCATTGATTTGAGACCAGGATGTTCTGTGTGGTTGTTCCACCATCCGGTGCGGACGCTTGCTATCACTGCGAGTTTGGGGCTGGGATATCTGGCTGCGGCGGCCAGATCCTGCAACAGGTCTAAGTCAAGGGTGGCGTGGTAGAGGTTGAGGTAGTCGATAACGATCAAGACCGGCTGAGACGAAGTTTCGGTCCGGTCCTTTAGATAGTCCAATGCGGGAGATACATTCGAGCCGCGCATATGGAAGACGTCCCATCCTTCGTTTGAAGCGAGGGCGGCAACCTCAAATAGGGTGCGCGTTTTTCCGATTCCCCCGTGCCCGGTCAGCAGGATACTTCCGGCTTCGAAGGGATTGGTGGCCTTAGCCCAAATGGTTTGTGGATGCCAAGGGGCATCTTCACGAGGAGCGTGATAGGGCAAGACCCAGTCGGTCAATGCGGACCTGTGGCCTCTTAGCGTAGCGATAACAGCCGCGTGAGGCCTTAAGCATGCCGGTATGCGGACTGGGGTCAGACTCACGTTCGTGACTATGTCACCCACCGATGCCCCGGCAGCAACAACTACACCGCCCCGATCGGCAGTCAAATCCACAATTTGAGGGACCACTGGTGCTGGTGATACGGAAGTAGAAGTACTGGCGCCGCCGTTGAATGCAGAAACCTGCTGTGGCCTCGAACCTGTTGTCACCGGGCGGGGCGCGGGCCGCCAAAGCCCCGGCCCCGGTTTTGGAGCAATCAACGCCGAACCACTCACCTTCGCCGCGTTGACTTGGGTCTGGTTTGATCGCTCTGTACTGGACTCACCATTATTGGGGGTCGTAGAGCGTGAAAGGGGCACATGTGACGATGATCCCTCTACGTTACCTACAGAATGCGACATAGAGCCTTTCCTTGTTCAGGCACCGGCGCCTCAATCAGCTCGCGGCACTTAGGTGAGCATCGAAAAGCAGCCCCTCTAGGACTGAGCATTTTACTGTTTGTGGCCACTGGTGGGAACAATAAGATTTTGAAGGACCCAGCCCTCCCATGAGTATTGAGCGTTGATTTGGGTGGGCAGCCGATATATGTATTGCGGGCAAGACATCACCGACCAGGGGGACTCTTAGCTGTGGATTCGAGATCCAGCCTTCAGCTTGACGAAATCAGCTACCGGTCCTGGCATGCCCGGGTCAGGGAATTCACGGCTACAGGCGCACATAAAGGATCGGAGCTCCTGTCAAGCGCTATTTGCAGTGATCATTCGAGTCTTGGAGGGTAGGCCAGAGAGCTTTGCTCGAAGGCGTTCAGGGAGCCCCTCACGCCAGAGCTATACACAACGTCGGCTATCGCTCTCCCCGCCTCTTCTTTGGTCTTTCTAATTGAGGCAGGGGAGTGGCTGCCGGCTGCTTGTGGCTCCAGCCCGGGGGGAGTAGCAGCATCTACCGTTTTCCGTATTTACGGTGGACGGCTTGCTTGCTTACGCCAAGACACTGGGCGATTGCTTCCCAGGAAAGGCCGGATTGCCGGGCTTTCCTGACCAGAGATGCTTCTGCGCGCCCGACTTCCTTCTGTAGCTGGGCGACCGCCTGCAGGGCTTCAGCCGGTCCTTTCCCGTCCATGGATGCAATCAGCGTTTTCATCCGTTCCACCTCCACGCGTCAACGTTAATTGACGGCAGGGGAGTGGTCAACACTTGTTGACGTGCTGCTGCTGCTCGCCTCGGTCGGCTCGTCGTCTTTCCCGAAAGTGTGGCTGGGCTGGTCCTGAGAGCAGGTGATCACTTCGGCTGAATGCCGGGCAAATCCTTGCGCCGGCAGGCGCCCTGCGAAACACTCGAGGAACGCGGAATCAGCCTTAAGGTTCCGGCTAACAGCCCCGGACGGGACCGTTATGGCAGTGTCCAAACCCTTCGACAACAAGACCGACGCTGTTGCCGGCATCGCCGCCGTGCGCGAGTACGCCGGCATGGGACTGATCACCGACCACTGCACAACATCCACAAATGCCGCTGCGCCGGCATCCTGGAGCGACACTGGCAATCACACTGGCGAGGCCCTCCAATGCCAAAGATCGCCGCGGGGTCTCCGGCCCCCGCTGGGCCGGGGCAATCCACAAACCTTTCCTGACCGGGCGGGGAGGGGCATCTCCTCCTTCCCAGGGCCAGCTTTACCTAGATTAGTTATCGGCCTTCAAGTAACTGCGCAGCCGGCTATCCGCCGTAGCATCCGGACACACAGCGCAACGCAGGCGCCCCCGCCCGTAACCTGTTTAAATGCCTCGTTTCGCATTGGACATCGAGTCCGTCCCCCGCCCCGCCCGTTCCCAGGAACTCCTGGACGCCGTGAACCACGGGGTGGTCATCGCCGACGGCGCCATGGGCACCATGCTGCAGGGCCGCGACCTCCAGCTGGACACGGACTTCCAGAACCTCGAGGGCTGCAACGAGATCCTCAACGACACCCGCCCGGACGTCATCGCGGACATCCACGACGCCTACTTCGCCACCGGCATCGACGCCGTGGAGACCAACACGTTCGGTGCCAACTGGTCCAACCTTTCGGACTACGGCATCGACGACCGCATCGAGGAACTGGCACATAAGGGCGCCAGGATCGCCCGCGAACGCGCCGAGGCAGCGGAACAACAAGACGGCCGCATGCGCTGGGTCCTTGGCTCCATGGGCCCCGGCACCAAGCTCCCCAGCCTGGGCCACACCAGCTACGACTGGCTCAAGCAGACCTTCGCCCTCCAGGCCGAGGGCCTCATCGACGGCGGCGCCGACGCGTTCCTCATCGAAACCAGCCAGGACCTCCTGCAGACCAAGGCCGCGGTCAACGGCTGCAAGCAGGCCATCGTCTCCAAGGGCGTCCGCCTGCCCATCTTCGTTGAGGTGACGGTCGAGACCACAGGCACCATGCTCATGGGCTCCGAAATCGGCGCCGCGCTCACCGCCCTGGAACCGCTCGGCGTCGACGCCATCGGCCTGAACTGCGCCACCGGCCCGGACGAGATGAGCGAACACCTCCGCCACCTCTCCAAGCAGTCCTCCGTCGCCATCGCCTGCATGCCCAACGCCGGCCTGCCCGTCCTCGGCGCCAACGGCGCGCACTACCCGCTCTCGCCCGCGGAACTCGCCACGGCGCACGAACAGTTCGTCCGCGAATTCGGACTGGGCCTGGTGGGCGGCTGCTGCGGTACGACGCCGGAACACATGGCCGCCGTCGTCGAACGTCTTGCCCCCTTCCGCGCCAAAGCCGTGCCTGCCACAGCGGACAAAACAGCACCGGCACGCATCCCCGAAGAGCGCGAGGCCGGCGTTGCCTCCCTCTACCAGCACGTGAACTTCGACCAGGAATCCGCCTACCTGGCCATCGGTGAGCGCACCAACGCCAACGGCTCCAGGGCCTTCCGCCAAGCCATGCTCGAAGAGCGCTGGGACGACTGCGTGGACATCGCCCGCGAACAGATCCGCGTCGGCGCCCACCTGCTGGACGTCTGCGTCGACTACGTAGGCCGCGACGGCGTGGCCGACGTCAAGGAAATCGTCTCCCGCTTCGCCTCCGCCTCCACCCTCCCGCTGGTCATCGACTCCACCGAACCGCCCGTCCTGAAAGCCGGCCTGGAACTCATCGGCGGCCGCCCCGTGGTCAACTCCGTCAACTACGAGGACGGCGACGGCCCCAACAGCCGCTTCGCCCGCATCATGCCGCTGGTCAAGGAACACGGCACCGCCGTCATCGCCCTGA
>Ga0308158_10001682_pt1 | contig 22726 bp, 20 predicted proteins | sample PhyBR2_FD_201038 | JGI IMG/M metagenome (GOLD analysis project Ga0308158, IMG submission 201038) | Phyllosphere microbial communities from UC Gill Tract Community Farm, Albany, California, United States - DLSLB.R2 | ecosystem: Host-associated > Plants > Phyllosphere > Unclassified | place: USA...
TGGCGACCGTCTGAAAGCCAAAATGGGTAGTTTCCTGCTGTGATTCATCTGCCATCGGTTTTACCTGCTCCACAAACAATACTTCCCGAAGTGTATCAGAGTCACGGAAGCCAGGCACGCTGCGCCCGTACTATTCGTGGAGGCGTCTCACACGCTGCTCACTCTCATCTGCATCCCTGTCGTCATCTGCGTCCTCATCCGCCCGATTTTCCGGCATGGCTCGTTCCGCCAGTTGCGGGTTGATGGGCCGTTTGATCTCCACGCCCAGTGCGCGAAATCCTTCCGTCTGCGCAATCAGGTTGCCGCGCCCTTCTGCCAGCTTTTTCATCGCTTCGCGATAGCTGTTCTGCGCCTTATCAAGACTGTGGCCAATGCCGCTCATGTCATCGACAAACAGCCGCATTTTGTCATAGAGCCGGGTGGCCCGATCGGCAATACGCTGCGCATTGCGGCTCTGATGCTCATAGCGCCACAGATTATTAATGGTCCGCAACGCCACCAGCAGCGTGGTAGGGCTGACCAGCATGATGTTCTGCTGCAGCGCCTCGCCAATCAGCTCAGGCTGGCGGTCAATCGCCAGCAAAAAGGCGGGTTCAACCGGAATAAACATCAAAACATAATCCAGCGATCGTAAGCCGGGCAATTGCTGATAGTCCTTTCGTCCCAGCAGGCGAATGTGTGCCCGCATGGCAGCGACATGCTCCTGAATCGCCTGCTCACGTTCAATCTCATCATCCGCATTAAAGTAACGCTCATAGGCCACCAGCGTCATTTTGGCGTCTACCACCACATCTTTGCCCTGCGGCAGACGCACGATCACATCCGGCTGCATCCTGCCCTGCTGTTCTGACTGAATGCTCACCTGGGTTTCATATTCGTAGCCTTCGCGCAGCCCGGAGGCTTCCAGTACCCGGCTCAGCACGACTTCACCCCAGTTGCCCTGGATTTTATTGTCGCCCTTCAGCGCTTTGGTCAGGTTAAGGGCCTCCTGCGCCATCTGCGCATTCAGCTGCTGTAACTGCCGGATTTCATGGGTCAGGGTGTGCCGTTCGCGCGCTTCTGCGCCGAAGCTCTCATGCACCTGACGACGAAAGCCATCAAGCTGCTCACGCAGCGGACCAATCAGCCCGTCCAGGCTCTGGCGGTTCTGTTCATCGACGCGACGGCCGCTGTTTTCGAAAATACGGTTGGCGAGGTTTTCAAACTGAGCGCTGAGGCGTTGTTCGCTGTTGGTCAGCAGTCGCTGTTTCTCTTCAGCGGCAAAACGGGTCTCTTCAAGGCGGATGGTCACTTCGCGCAACTCCGCTTCCTGCGCGCTGTTGACCTCCAGCTGATTGCGCAGTTCACGATTGAGCTGTTCACTTTCATTGCGCCAGTAATCAAGCTGTTGCAGCCGCTCATTGGCGCCGCTCAGCGCGCCGTGAAGCTGACGCAGTTCCTGCTCACGCTGCTGCGTCTGCTGCTGAAGCTGCTCGATTTGCTGCTGCTGGCGCTGTTGCGCCTCTTCCTGCAGACGGCGCTCGGTCTGGAAACTGGCGACCTGATGACCGGCCCGTAACTGTGCCAGCATCCAGCCAATCCCTAACCCGGCAAGCGCCAGACAGGCGCTGATGATGATGTGCTGATCCATGATTTCCCCGTGACTCAGGCTGCTGAGGGAAAAGGTAGAGTCGCACTGTATGAATGTCCAGACAATTTTAGCCAGACTCAGCGTCTTACAGAGCCGCCACCGTCAGCTTTCCAGCCTGCCACTCATCAATCAGGAAAAACGGCATCGGCAGCAGCCATTCACCTTTTTTAACCTGTGCCAGATAGTGCCAGGTTGTTTCGCCGGACGTGATCGCGACACGCTGTCTGCTTCCCTCCGCGGCGCTGGATTTGCCGGTCATACTGGCAAAGCCCGCATTGCTGCCAACGTGGAAATGCGGCGTATTCCAGCGTACAGGCGTATGGTCAGGCCACGGCTGGGCCTGATGAAACTGAAACAGCTCATCATGGCTCAGGAGGCTTTCACGCACCGTCGGCCACAGCGCAAGCTTAAGGAAATACTGATCGGTGAAGCGTTCGCTTCCCTGATACTGCGCAATGAAATCGCGCATCGCCTGTTCCACACCCCGGAAAACGCCGTGACAGCCGCCCCACATCCCTGCCAGCAGCAGTTCGGTATGGGAGAAGTAGTCACGCATATGGTGGAACCAATAAGGTGACACCAGCCAGGCGTTAACCGCCGCGGCTTCGCGCTCCGAGAGCAGCGAGTCAGCATCGCGCACGATAAAGCGCTTCACCGCCGGATCGTCGAGCACCAGAAAACGCCACAGGGTTGGATACACGATTTTTTCGTGAGACATATCGAACAGCTGGACGTGCGGCTGGTCAAGGCGCTGCCAGACATGCTGCGGCACGCTCTCATCCAGGTAGATGCGACAGACCCAGCCGGGATAGAGCTCAGGGGCGACTTCGACGTTTTTAATCAGGGTTTCACAGTAGCGAGGCTGATCGCCATACAGGCAGAAGGCGATGACATTCTGCTGCGGCTGACTGAGATCGACAGGCTCAGGTTGTGGAGCAGGAAACGCCATGCGCTGTCCCTGACTGAAACGCGCATCAGAACGCATCAGAGACGCCAGACCGTAACGGGCGACCTCTTCTTTTTTATTCAGCCAGCCACACACTTCGGTCAGGCCATCCAGCCAGGTTTCAGAGGCTGTAGCCTGCACAGCGGGCGGTGACTGATAAATCTTCTGGTAGATTTTGTACGCTTTATTGTGCTGACCCAGACGCAACAGACAGAGCGCGTAGTCGCTCAGCACCTGCATCTGATTTGGCATTGAGCGCAGCACCTCTTCGCAGCATTGGGCTGCCAGCGCATAGTCGCCCTGTTGCATGGCGGCACGGAAACGTTCGGCGCTGCGTTCCAGCCGGGCACTGAGTGCGGCAGGATTAGCGCCAGGGAGAAGACGTCGGACAGGAATGGTGTTGCGCATAAACACTCTCAGGTTTAACTGATGATACGCGCCGTTAACGACCAGCAGCAGGTTTTGAGTCTGGACAAAAACCTGCTGCCTGACGCGGCTTACAGCAAGCGACGCGCCGCTTCGACCACAATCTTCACTGCGTCACTTTCTGTCTGTTTCATGGTGACCGCATCCGGGATCTCTTTCTGCGTGCGGTTCACTATCACGCCCGCCACCATGCCGGCTCGCAGACCCTGGCTGGCGCACATGGTTAACAGTGTAGCGGATTCCATCTCATAGTTAAGCACGCCCATTTCCTGCCACTCTTTCATCGAACCTTTGAAGCGACTGACGACACGACCTGAGACGGTGTCGTAACGCTCCTGGCCCGGATAGAAAGTGTCAGAAGAGGCGGTGATACCGATATGGGTCTTTGCGCCACAGGCTTCTGCGGCGGCAACCAGTGCAGTGGTGCAGGCGAAATCTGCCACTGCCGGGAATTCCATCGGCGCAAAATGCAGGCTGGCACCGTCCAGGCGAACAGATGCGGTCGTCACCAGTACATCGCCAACATTGATATGTGGCTGGATCGCGCCAGTGGTTCCGACACGCAGGAAGGTGCGCACGCCGAGCTGTGCCAGCTCTTCCACGGCAATCGACGTTGAAGGACCGCCAATACCGGTTGAGCAGACCACAACGGGTTTACCCTCAATTTTTGCCAGCCATGAGGTAAATTCACGGTGTGAGGCGAGATGCGTGGCATCGTCCATCAGTCCGGCAATTTTCTTCACACGCTCCGGATCGCCCGGCACAATCGCCAGGGTGGCGCCCTGCAGATCGGCTTTAGTCAGGCCAAGATGGAAAACGTCAGACTGTGTCATTTTTCAGACTCCTGTTAAGGGAAGGTAGCGCGCCACTCTACGCCAGCACGCCCAATAAATATGTGACAACATTCACTTAAGAAAATGAAAGTTACATTTTCCGACGGATGAATTGTGACTGATATCACACAATCACATCTTCCTTGTCCGGATAGCCCTTCGCGAGGCTGTGTCTGGGTCAGCGCAATGTTAAAGAGGTGGATGATTTTATTCGCTGCTGATTCTGTTACCCGACACCTGGCGCGCAGGCTTAACAGCCAGGCTATAGTTACGTGATTGCGCAAATGCTTGCACGGAGAGAATAATGAAAACCAGTGATAATATGACACAAAAACCGGCGACGAGCGGCTTTGCCCCTGCCGTGCAGCCCACCGCCTCTACGACCATCATCACCGAAAGCCCGGCCATTCACTCAGGTGAAACCTCAGTGCCAAGCCAGGGCGAAAACATGCCGGCATTTTTTGCAAAGCCTCACGCAGCAGAAGGCCCGTTGCCTGTCGTCCTGGTGGTGCAGGAGATTTTTGGTGTGCATGAACACATTCGGGATATCTGCCGCCGTCTGGCACTCGAAGGCTATCTGGCGATCGCGCCCGAGCTCTATTTCCGCGAGGGCGATCCTTCTGAATATAATGATATCCCGACGCTGTTCAGCGAGCTGGTCAGCAAAGTGCCTGACACCCAGGTGCTGGCAGACCTCGATCATGCCGCTAACTGGGCGGCACGCAATGGCGGCGATATCCGTCGCATGGGCATCACCGGTTTTTGCTGGGGTGGCCGCATCAGCTGGCTCTATGCCGCGCATAACCCACAGCTGCGCGCTGCAGTTGCCTGGTATGGACGACTGACCGGTGAGCGCACGCTGAAGCAGCAGAAGCATCCTATTGATATTGCGGTCGATCTGAGTGCACCGGTGCTAGGTTTGTATGGTGGCCAGGATGACGGCATTCCTCTGGAGAGCGTCGAGCAGATGCGCCAGGCGCTGCATGCCGCCAATGCGACCGCCGAGATCATTGTCTACCCCGAAGCGGGACATGCGTTTAATGCTGATTACCGTCCGAGCTACCATGCTGAATCAGCGAATGATGGCTGGCAACGCATGCTGGCCTGGTTCAGGCAGTATGGTGTGGCATCAGAATAGATGAAAACAGGGGCGCTTCTGCGCCCCTGTTTTTTGCCACCAGACCCCTTTCCTACGCGGTCTCACCACGCAGTTTCTTCGCCGCCGTCACCATATTCGCCAGCGCCTGACGTGTCTCCGTCCAGCCTCGTGTCTTCAGACCGCAGTCGGGGTTTACCCACAACCGCGCTTCCGGAATTCGTTTCGCCGCCTTCAGCAACAGCGCTTCTATCCACGCCACGCTGGGCACATTAGGCGAGTGAATATCATAGACGCCGGGGCCGATTTCATTCGGATACTCGAAATCTTCAAACGACGTCAGCAGGTCCATGTCAGATCGTGAGGTTTCAATCGTGATCACATCGGCGTCCAGGGCTGCGATGGCGTCCATAATGTCGTTGAACTCGCAATAACACATATGCGTGTGAATCTGGGTTTCATCCCGTGCGACCGCCGCATTCAACCGGAATGCTTCCACCGCCCAGTTCAGGTAGGCCGCCCACTCAGACTGATGCAGCGGCAGACCTTCACGCAGTGCCGGCTCATCAATCTGAATAATCCCGATGCCCGCCTTCTCCAGATCTTCCACTTCATCGCGCAGCGCCAGGGCGATCTGCTTCGCGATGATTTCACGTGACACATCTTCACGCGGGAATGACCAGCAGAGAATCGTCACCGGTCCGGTCAGCATCCCTTTTACCGGTTTGTCAGTCAGCGACTGGGCATAACGGGCCCATTCCACGGTGATCGCCTCCGGACGGCTGATATCGCCGATAATGACGGGCGGTTTCACACAGCGAGAACCGTAACTCTGCACCCAGCCATTCTGAGTAAAGACAAAGCCGTCCAGATGCTCGCCGAAGTACTCAACCATATCGTTACGTTCTGCTTCACCATGCACCAGCACATCCAGCCCCAGCCGTTCCTGCTCGGTAATCGCCTGTTTGATGTGCTCCGCGATGCCTGTGCGATAATGGTTACTGTCGAGACGACCCTGCTTAAAGTCGAGGCGCAGGCCGCGAATTTCCGTGGTCTGTGGAAAAGAGCCGATGGTCGTGGTGGGCCATGCAGGCAGATTAAAACGCTGACGCTGCAGCACTGCCCGTACCGGGTATGCGCTCAGGCGTTCACAGTGCTGTGGCGTGATGGCCGCCAGACGCTGGCCCACCGCCACATTATGCACGCGGCGGGAGTGAGCACGGGCGCGCACCGGTTCGCTCCAGGCGTCCAGCGCCGCCGCATCATTGTTGTTAAGTGCCTGACTCAGCAGTGAGAGCTCGGTACATTTCTGCAGCGCAAACGCGAACCAGCTTTTGACTTCATCATCCAGGCGGGTCTCGACGCCGAGGTCGATCGGGCTGTGCAGCAGCGAGCAGGAGGAGCCGATCCACACCTGTTCACGCTGGGTGATCAGCGGTTGCAGACGACTAAACCAGCGGCTCAGATCGGCACGCCAGACGTTACGTCCGTTGATCACACCAAGCGATAGCAGCCAGCTGGCGGGGAGTTGCTGATTCAGCTGCTGAATATCATCACGGCCATGGACCAGATCGACATGCAGGCCCTGCACCGGCAGCTTACGAATCACATCAATATTCTGCCCGATGCTGTCAAAGTACGTGGTCAGCAGTAGCTTGCTGTGGCCCTGCAGTGCGTCATAGGCCAGCTGAAAAGCGTCGCGCCACGTTTGCGGCAGTTCCAGCGCCAGGGCGGGTTCATCAATCTGAACCCATTCGATGCCGCGCTTTGCCAGCGCCGCCAGCACCTGCTGATAGACCGGCAGAATCGCCTCCAGCAGCGACAGACGTTCAAACGGCTCGCCTTTGACTTTACCCAGCCATAGATACGTCACCGGCCCCAGCAGCACTGGCTTGATCTTGTGGTCCAGTGCCAGCGCCTCATCGACCTCGTCCAGCAGCTGAGTCCAGGTCAGTTTAAATGTCTGGCCCTGGATAAATTCCGGCACGAGATAGTGATAGTTAGTGTTAAACCATTTGGTCATTTCTGCCGCCGCCGCAGGCTCGCCAGTCGGGGCGCGACCGCGCCCCACGCGAAACAGCGTATCCAGATCAACGGTGCCCTCCTGGTTCTGATGACGCGCAGGCACATTGCCCAGCATCAGGCTGGTGGTCAGCACATGATCATACCAGGCGAAATCGCCAACCGGCAGCAGATCGACGCCCGCCTCTTTCTGATGTTGCCAGTGTCGCGCTCGCAGTTCGCGGCCCGTCGTCATTAGCGCCTGCTGCGTGCTGTCGCCCGCCCAGTAACTCTCCAGTGCTTTTTTCAGTTCACGGTGCAGGCCAATTCGGGGAAAGCCGAGGGTATGGTTGAGGATAGTCATGTGCTGTTCTCCAGATAATCTTTCACTTTGGCTTAAATGGGCAGCCAAAGATGTTTAGCCGTCCAGATGTTTACACTGCTATACTCTGCGGGTACTGTATGTTGCTCAAGCGCAATATGTTCACTTTCGATGTGAAGGACTCTCATGATCGAACTCAAGCACCTGCGGACGCTTCAGGCTCTGCGCAATACGGGATCGCTGGCGGCGGCGGCGGCCCAACTTCATCAGACGCAATCGGCGTTGTCTCACCAGTTCAGCGATCTGGAGCAGCGGCTGGGATTCCGCCTGTTCGTGCGTAAAAGTCAGCCCCTGCGCTTTACGCCGCAGGGCGATATTCTGCTGCAGCTGGCAGAGCAGGTGCTGCCACAGATTCAGCAGGCTTTACAGGCCTGCCATGAGCCGCATCAAACCACGCTGCGGGTGGCGATTGAGTGTCATAGCTGCATCCAGTGGCTGACCCCGGCGCTGGATAAATTCCGTCAGAGCTGGCCGCAGGTGATGATGGATTTTAAATCGGGCGTGACCTTTGATCCCCAACCCGCACTGCAACAGGGTGAGCTGGATGTGGTGCTGACCTCCGATATTCTGGCGCGCTCTGGCCTGTTCTACTCACCGATGTTCGATTATGAAGTGCGGCTGGTACTGGCGACGGATCACCCGCTGGCGCAGGTTGAGCAGATCTCGCCCGAAGATTTAGCCGATGAAGTGTTGATGATCTATCCGGTGCAGCGTCAGCGTCTGGATATCTGGCGTCACTTCCTGCAGCCCGCAGGCGTCAGTCCGGCCCTGAAAAGTGTGGATAATACTCTGTTGATGATTCAGATGGTCTCGGCGCGGATGGGGATTGCCGCGCTGCCGCACTGGGTGGTGGAGAGTTTTGAGAAGCAGGGTCTGGTGGTCACCCGCACGCTGGGAGATGGACTCTGGAGCCGTCTTTATGCCGCCGTGCGCGAAGGAGAACAGCGTCAGCCGGTGCTGGAAGCCTTTATCCGCTTTGCGCGTCAGCACGCCTGTGAACATCTGCCGTTTGTACGCGACGCCGCGTTGCCCGGTGCGGTGTTACAGCGGTAAGTCAGCAGGCACAAACCTGCGCGAGCGCGGGCAAAATCCCCTATAATGCGCAGCCTGTCGACTGACTATGAGAAGATCTCACCATGACTAACAATGATATTCTGCGCAGCGTGCGCTACATGCTCAATCTGAGCGATGCCAAAATGGTGGAGATTTTTGCGCTGGCGCAATGTGACGTACCGGTAGCGGATATTCAGGCGTGGCTGAAAAAAGATGATGATGCGGCGTTCCGTCCCTGCCCCGATGTGCTGATGGGTTATTTCCTGAATGGCCTGATCTTCTACCGTCGTGGTAAAAGCGAAGATGCTCCTGCGCCGTCGATTGAGCGCAGGATGACGAACAACATCTTCATGAGAAAGCTGCGCATCGCTTTTGATCTGAAAACCACCGACATTCCTGATGTCCTGAAGCGCGTGAACTTTACCGTCTCACAGGCTGAGATTGGCGCAATTTTCCGCAAACCGGACCATAAGAACTATCGCGAATGCGGCGACCAGATTCTGCGTAACTTCCTGAAAGGGCTGGCGATGATTCAGCGCCCTAAGAATGAGAAGCCAGCCTGAGTTCGTGCTTTCCAGTCGGAAACGGCGGGTTGCTGCGTAAAGACGGCGTGAATCCATCCCGAGAGCCTCGACCACCGCATTCTTGCGGCGGACGCTTTACTTCTCAACCCGCCTTCCCCTCCTTCATATTCCTTACGAAACCCTGGTTTGGCAGCGATGATGCTGTGAAGTCTCCAGGGCTGGCACGTCAGAAAAGCGAAGCGTCCGGGCCAGGGATGGCCCGGCCGATCCACAGGGATGTGAGATTTCTTCGCGATCGGACGCGCCAGCCCGGGAGGCCGCAGTCCGGCTACAGCAACGGTTTGTCCCAGCACCCAATGATTACCGGTCACTGCGCCCCACGACCCAGCGCTTATGCACCCACAGCGAGGCGAGGATCACCAGCGCGCCCGCAATAAAGCTCGGCCAGTGCGGTTTCTCCTGCCAGATAGCCAGATTCACCAGCAATCCGGCGGGAACGTGCATGTTATTCATAATGCCCAGCGTGCCAGCATCGACCTGCGTCGCACCGTAGTTCCACATAAAATAGCCGAGACCGGAAGCGGCGACGCCCAGCCAGACCAGAATGCCCCACTGCAATGAGGTGGTCGGCAACTTCTGCGGATTGCCCCAGGTACACCAGGCGATCACTGCAATTAACACCGCACCCAGATAGAACCAGGAGAATGCCGTGTGCTGCGGCATAGGACGGGTTTCCTGCAAACGCTTATAGCCCACCATTCCCGCCGCAAAGCAGATGTTTGCCAGCTGTACTAATAGCAGGCCAAACCAGAAATGATCGCTGACTTTGTCATAGCGAATAATGGCTGCGCCAGCCACCGCCAGCAGGGCGCTGAAGATATAGCCGATGCGCAGCGGACGACGGCTGATCAGGTCATAAATCAGCGTCACATAGAGCGGCGTCATCACCGTAAACAGCAGGAACTCTGACACGCTAAGATAGAGGTAAGCTTCGAAGCTCAGCAGATACATCACTCCCAGCTGCAGCATCCCGACCAGCATATAAAGCAGCAGCGTTGAAGGGCGATGGCCACGCCAGCGCAGGAACGGTAAAAACACCAGCGCAGCCAGCGCCAGACGTATCAGTACAGAGAACCAGCTGTCTACCTGTCCGGCAAGGTATTCGCCAATCAGGCTGAACGAAAAGGCCCACAGAATGGTGGTAATAATCAATAAAAACACGGCGACGACCCTGAAATGAACAGGCTGTCAGTGTAAACAATGTGCCACTTTCAGGCTGTGAAATCTGGTTGACATGTGATTACAAACCAGGCGATCAGAAGGTCTGCTGGATAGACTGCTTACGCTCGATGACATAACTGTCGACGTAATGGATTTTCAGCCAGATAAAATGCGCGAAATAATCCATGGCGTGATCACTTTCGCTACAGAATGTAATAAAACTGTAACAAATGTGTCATTCATCACAGTACCGTTGTGCAACTAACACTATTCTTTGCGCGAAATGGAACATTCTGCATCCATTTTGTTCTGCTCTTTTCCTGCCCCAACCTGCTGGGAATTAAAAACCATAATGTGCCCTGGAGGGCCTCACTGATGCTGAGCATTTTTAAACCTGCACCACGTCAGCCGCAGGTGGCGGAGGATCACGTTGATCCGCTCTACCGTCGCCTGCGCTGGCAAATTTTCATCGGGATCTTTTTTGGTTACGCGGCCTACTACCTGGTCAGAAAAAACTTCGCACTCGCCATGCCCTATCTGGTGGAGCAGGGTTTTTCACGCGGCGATCTCGGCTTTGCCCTGTCCGGTATTTCCATTGCTTACGGCTTTTCAAAATTCATCATGGGCTCGGTCTCTGACCGCTCAAACCCGCGCGTATTCTTACCGGCTGGCCTGATTCTGGCAGCAGCAGTGATGCTGATTATGGGATTTGTTCCCTGGGCGACGTCCAGCATCATGGTGATGTTCGTGCTGCTGTTTGTCTGCGGCTGGTTCCAGGGCATGGGCTGGCCACCCTGTGGACGTACCATGGTTCACTGGTGGTCGCAGAAGGAACGCGGCAGGATTGTCTCGGTCTGGAACTGTGCGCATAACGTGGGCGGCGGTATTCCGCCTCTGCTGTTCCTGCTCGGCATGGCCTGGTTCAACGACTGGAAAGCAGCACTCTACATGCCAGCATTTGGTGCGATTGCCATTGCAATTCTGGCCTTTGCGCTGATGCGCGATACGCCGCAATCCTGCGGTCTGCCGCCAATTGAAGAGTATAAAAACGACTATCCGCCTGACTACGATGCCAGCCACGAAGAGGAGCTGACGGCAAAACAGATCTTCATGAAGTATGTGCTTCCGAATAAGCTGCTGTGGTACATCGCACTCGCCAACGTCTTTGTCTACCTGCTGCGCTACGGCATTCTCGACTGGTCGCCGACCTATCTACGCGAAGTAAAACACTTCACGCTGGATAAATCGTCGTGGGCCTACTTCCTGTATGAATATGCGGGGATTCCGGGCACGCTGCTGTGCGGCTGGATGTCAGACAAAGTCTTCCGCGGTAATCGCGGTGCGACCGGGGTGTTCTTTATGACACTGGTGACCATCGCGACCGTGGTCTACTGGCTCAACCCGGCGGGCAATCCTGGCGTCGACATGGCCTGTATGATCGTGATTGGCTTCCTGATCTACGGTCCGGTGATGCTGATTGGTCTGCACGCGCTGGAACTGGCACCGAAAAAAGCGGCGGGAACGGCCGCGGGCTTCACCGGCCTGTTTGGCTATCTGGGTGGATCGGTCGCGGCCAGCGCCATTGTCGGTTACACCGTCGATTATTTCGGTTGGGATGGCGGCTTCATGGTAATGATTGCTGGCTGTGTACTGGCAGTTATCCTGCTGTTACTGACCATGGTCAGCGAACATAAACACAAAAAGACCCTTGCCTGACGGCATGAAAAAAGGGCCGGGTAACCGGCCCTTTTTACGCTGACGGCTTAAGCCAGATAGAGCATGCGAAGCGTCTGCGGCACCGCATCATCGGCATTCGAACCAATCACCTCCAGCGCCGGCAGTGTATCTTTCAACCGCTGATGGGCATTCTGCATGATATAGCCCTTACCCGCCATGCTCAGCATCTCCACATCATTCATGCCGTCGCCAAAGGCGATGCAACTTTCCAGCGTGTGACCCAGCGTTTTCGCCACGGCTTCGAGCGCATGCCCTTTCGATACGCCGCCCGCCATCACTTCCAGACAGGTCGGCAGCGAGAAACTGACATTCACCCGATCGCCCCAGCGCGCTTCAATCGCCTGCTCCATCGGAATCAGATGCTCGGGATTTTCGCAGGTGAAGAAAACCTTGCTGATGTTATCAGTTGGCAGCAGACCCGGCTCATAGACCTGATAGTTGAACACCGACTCACGGAAATAGTCCTGTTCCGCCGGGCTTGAACGGCTGACAAACCACTCATCGTCGCGGTAAACGTGCGTCAGAATATCGCTGTGATGATATTGCAGGCCAAACAGATCGCTGGCGATATCCTCATCCAGATTATGGCTGAACACCAGCTCGCCCGCAGCGTTGTGCACGCGCGCACCGTTTGAGGTGATCATATAGGCCGGAATCGCCAGGCTGTCGCGCATCTGTCCGACATCAATATGATGACGGCCAGTGGCGAACACAAAGTGAATATCTTTCGCGACCAGTTGTTGCAGCGTTTCACGCGCAAAAGGGGTCAGACGATGTTCGGGGGAGAGCAGCGTGCCATCCAGATCGGATGCAACGATGTGATACATGAAAACCTCGGGTATTTGATTCTGCCGGCTTTAACCGGTCGGATATATAACGTCAGTGGTGCGATGAAAAGAAGTCGACCACTGCATTGAGTGCTTCAGCTCGCATCTCGTCCTTTTCAAACAGGATCTCATGACGCGCACCGTCGATCACCCGTGGCTTATTGCCCTCACACGGATGACCCGCCGCTGCCATCGCGGCGCAAAAAAGGTCCTGCGAACGATTGTCGACCACCCGATCATCGCTGGCCTGTAACAGCAGCAATGGCGTTGTGATCTTATCAACCTGACTGATAATGTTCCGACCCGCATGGACGCCTTCGCGTACCCAGTGATAAGTCGGTCCGCCCACGCGAATCGCCGGATCGTCCGCATAAAAACGCAGGTTTCGCCGGTAACGCTCGGTGCTGTGCGTCAGCCGGTTAATACCAAACGGATGCGCGCGCCAGCGTCCGGTGCCCAGCGCATAGCCATCGCGCATGGCCGGACGTTTCTCCGCCCAGTCCAGGATCCGATGGGCAAGGAATGAGGGCAACGGCAAGGCAATGCCAAACATCGGTGCCACTAACGCTGCCGCATGAAATGCCTGCGGCTGGCGTGCCAGAAACAGCGTTAATATTGCGCCGCCCATCGAGTGAGCCAGCGCATAGCGCTGCTGGTAATGGCCGCTGACTATCTCTTTCAGATAGAGCGTCTCAAGATCGTCGACATAATGGGTAAATTCCGCTACGTGACCACGGTGTGTATCTTCCAGCAGGCGATCGGAGCGCCCCTGACCACGATGGTCCAGAATCACCACATCAAATCCGCAGTGAAACAGATCGTACGCCAGCTCAGGATATTTTATGTAACTCTCGATGCGTCCCGGCACAATCAGGATCACACGCTTGTGTTGCGGTGATGTGAAGCGGACATAGCGCAGCGTCAGATTACCCACACCGGTAAACTCACGCTCTTCACGGCTGTGCCAGAAATCGAGCAGCGGCCCGGTGGCGAAGGCAGCAAACGCTTTTTCCCGTCGCAGCCAACTGGCTTTATGTTGATTCATTCGCCCTCCTGATGACCGGATACAGAGTCCTGCATGCCCTGCGCAGGCCATAGCGCCGCGCTTATTTCTGGCGTATTGTGTCACAATTCCGCTACTAAAGAGAGCCTGACCCATGACCATCGAATGGTGGCTGACCTACCTGCTTACTACCACAATCCTGAGCCTGTCGCCCGGTTCCGGCGCAATCAACACCATGAGTACCGGTATCAGCCACGGCTATCGCGGCACGGTAGCGTCCATCTCCGGTTTGCAGGTCGGCCTGGCACTGCACATCGTGCTGGTCGGTATCGGTCTGGGCGCGCTGTTTTCTCAGTCGCTGCTGGCATTTGAAATTCTGAAATGGGCCGGTGCAGCCTACCTGGTCTGGCTGGGTATTCAGCAATGGCGCTCCGCGGGTGGCATCGATCTGGATGCGGTCGCCAAAGCGATGCCGCGTCGTCGCCTGTTCAAACGCGCCGTACTGGTTAACCTGACCAACCCGAAAAGTATCGTCTTTCTGGCCGCCCTGTTCCCGCAGTTTATCCAGCCGCATCAGCCGTTGTTTATGCAGTATCTGGTGCTGGGCGTAACCACCGTAGTGGTCGATATCATCGTGATGATTGGCTACGCCACGCTGGCCACACGCATTGCTGGCTGGATTAAAGGCCCAAAACAGATGAAGTTAATGAACCGTATTTTCGGTGGGCTGTTTATGGCTGTGGGCGCGCTACTGGCCAGTGCCAGAAAGATCGCTTAAGACCTTATGCGCCGACACACTGAGGTCGGCGCAAACACTTCCTGTTTAATCCCTTCTTCCCAGGTGCAGCTACGGCGCAGTCAGTGGCACTGCACGCAACACCATGATGCCAGGCTTCGACCGCATATATTCCCTGAATGGCGCATCGACAACTTTGCGATTAGCAGCCAGCGAAGAGGCGTTCCTGAACCACAACCGGCCATCATGTCGGACGGCAATCCCGGCATGTGAGACATCCAGCCCCTGAGCAGTGGTGTAAACCCCAATATAATCGCCGGTCTGGATCTGCTTCAGCACCTGCAGGGTTATCGCGCGGGCCGGAATGTAAGTTATGCGACGTGGAATCACCCCCAGACCGGGCAGCCGTTCTTTTCCGCTGGTCTCACGATTCAGTTGCTTCACCACCGTCACCGCATCCGGGCTAAGCGTGCGGGTGATGTCATCGGCATTGCGCGGGCTCTCAGCGAACCAGTCCGTAAAAAAGTGGCGACGTTCCAGGTAGCTGACTTTACCACCCGCGTAGCGGGTGCGAATCAGGTTAGCTTCAAAGCTGGCACGATCGTGGCTGCGGCTCAGCGCCTGAACGTAATCAAGCAGTGTGAAACAATCTACTCCGTTGAAATTTATCACCAGCGCTTCTGGCGTATCGGGCGAGCCGATCAGCGTATCCGCCTGGTAAGGTGTCTCGAGAAAAGTGGCTGAGATCTGGTTAATCCTTTCACCCTGTGGCTGATCTGACGCCCCAGGTGCCTGCGCCAGGATAGCCGCCACACTGTCCCTTTTCGCCGGAACAGGGGCGGGGGAATGGGCAGCATCAGGCGAGGCGCAGGCGCTGATGCAGGCCGTGATTAACAGCAGTAACAGGGGTTTTACTCTCATCATCATCTCCATGAAAAATAGTCCGCCGGTACGACCATACCGGAGGTGATGTTTTCTTTAATTAACGAATGATGACTATTTATATGCGGTTGCGACAGAGAGGCATCAGCAGGCGCAGAGTGTGACAGTCGTCACACAGGCGACGTTCAGAGAGAGGCGACAGCGCGTGAAATTTCTGCCGGATGCGCAATGCGCTCTCCGGCATAAGGGCTCAACGGGAAATAATGAGGTGGATACCAAAACCGGCAAACAGGACGCCTGCCATGCCATCAACCCATTTCGCCAGTCGCTGATAGCGGGTGCGGATCCACGGCAGTGCAAAGATGGCCGCCACCAGGGTAAACCAGGCAAAGGTTTCACCGACAATCAGCAGGAACAGACCCCAGCGCTCAGCCGAACCGACATCGTCGCCGACAAATAGCGAGAAGACGCTGCCGAAGTAGATAATCGCTTTGGGATTCGACAGGTTGGTCAGCAGGCCCTTGAGAAAGCTCATTCCACGTTTCGGCAACTCAACTACCGGCTCATCCTGTTGCGGCTGTTTATGACGCTGACGTGCCGAGCACATCAGCTGCCAGCCCATCCACAGCAGATAAAGTCCCCCGCCGACCATGATGATCTGGTGCAGCCAGGCCATTTTTTCCAGAATCAGATGTAGCCCCATCAGTGCCACGCCCGCCCAGACCACGATGCCAAGCGTAATGCCCAGCACACCCATCATTGCCTCCTTGCGGGAGCGGCTGGCGGCAGTCTGTGACACAAAAAAGAAATCGGGGCCGGGGCTCATCAGCGCCACCAGATGAACCAGCGCCACGGTTGCGAATAACATCAGCATGGTTGGTGTCCTTTATTCTTCATCATCAAGATGCTCTTTGATCATCACCAGGAAAGGTTTGCCAAAGCGCTCCAGTTTGCGGTGACCCACGCCGTTGACGCTGAGCATCTCCGACGCGCTGACCGGCATCTGTTCTGCCATCTCTATCAGTGTGGCGTCATTGAACACCACGTAAGGCGGAATATTCTCTTCGTCGGCGATCGCTTTACGCAGCTTACGCAGCTTGGCAAACAGTTTGCGATCGTAGTTGCCACCCTGAAACTTCGCCGGACTACTGCTTTTTGTTTTCGCGGTGATTAAACGCGGCACTGCCAGCATGAGAGGCACTTCACCGCGCAGCACCGGGCGTGCTGCTTCGGTCAGCTGTAGCGCTGAGTGCATAGCAATATTCTGCGTCACCAGCCCCAGATGGATTAACTGGCGTAACACGCTGACCCAGTGTTCATGGCTCTGATCTTTGCCCAGCCCATAGACCGGCAGTTTGTCATGGCCCTGCTCACGGATACGCTGATTATTGGATCCGCGCAGCACCTCAACGATATAGCCCATACCAAAACGCTGGCCTACGCGATAGATGCCGGAGAGCGCTTTTTGCGCTTCAACCAGACCGTCATAACGTTTAGGGGGATCGAGACAGATATCGCAGTTGTCACACGGCTGCTGGCGACCCTCACCAAAGTAGTTCAGCAGCACCAGACGACGGCAGGTCTGTGCTTCGGCAAACGCGCCCATCGCGTTGAGCTTGTGGCGCTCAATATCCTGCAGCGGTCCCGGCACTTTCTCTTCCAGGCATTTACGCAGCCAGGCCATATCGGCCGGGTCGTAGAGCATCATCGCTTCCGCGGGCAGGCCATCACGTCCGGCTCGTCCGGTTTCCTGATAATAAGACTCGATGTTGCGCGGAATGTCGAAGTGGACCACAAAACGGACGTTGGGCTTGTTGATGCCCATGCCAAAGGCCACCGTCGCCACCACGATTTGCAGATCATCACGCTGGAAAGCTTCCTGTACCCGGCCACGCTGTTCGCTGTCGATTCCGGCATGGTACGCCCCGACGCTGAACCCCCGGCTTTGCAGTCGCGCAGCGGTGTCTTCCACCTTCGCCCGACTGTTGCAGTAGATGATGCCGCACTTGCCGCGCTGATCCTGAACGTAACGCAGCAGCTGATCGGTGGGCTTGAATTTCTCTACCAGCGTGTAGCGGATATTGGGCCGGTCAAAGCTGCTGATCTGGATCAGCGGATCCTGCATATGCAGCAGGTTAACAATGTCGTTGCGGGTGGTTTCATCGGCGGTCGCGGTCAGCGCCATTACCGGTAATTCCGGGAAACGCTGACGCATCTTCCCGAGCGCGCCATATTCCGGGCGGAAATCGTGGCCCCACTGAGAAATACAGTGCGCTTCATCCACCGCCAGCATCGCCGGTTGCCAGTGCGCCAGACTTTCCAGGAAATTATCCATCATCAGGCGTTCAGGCGCGATATAGAGCAGCTTAACCCGACCCGTGCGGCAGTCAGCCATCACCGCCTGCTGCTGATCGCGCGTCATGGTGGAGTTGAGATAGGCTGCCGCCACGCCATTCGCCAGCAGCTGATCGACCTGATCTTTCATCAGCGAGATCAGCGGCGACACCACCAGCGTCAGCCCCTCGCGCACCAGCGCCGGGATCTGATAGCAGAGCGATTTACCGCCGCCGGTGGGCATGACCACCAGACAATCGCGCCCGCTCAGGGCCTCATTAATGATCGTCTGCTGACCGGGACGAAAATGCTGGTAGCCGAAGGTATCCTGCAATACCTGCTGCGCCAGCGCTTCCTGATTAAGAACTGCCGAGGTTGCCACGCGATTCCTGTCTTACGTTAGGGATTAAAACAAGTCGTTAAGTGTTACACCCACACCCAGACGCGTCTGGCGATGGTTGTAATCGATCAGTGATTCACCGTAACCGCTAAATACCTGAGTATAGAAGCGGACATGCTCACTGATAGGATAACTCCAGCCCATCGTCGCGCCGCCATAACCGCTGTTCCAGTTATAATTGCCTTCGACGCTGAAGATACTGTCGCCGAGGCGGTAGCCGACTTTGGCACGGTAGTAACCCATATATTTGGTGATATCGGGGTTATCATCGCTGCTTTCCCCTTCCGGGATGCGATACCAGGGTTTGATTTCCGCCAGGAAGTTACCGTTTTCTGCCATCAGACGTGCATAGACGCGGTTCCAGCTACGTGAGGTGGGATCGCTTCGTCCATTAGATTGGTGATTCAGACCCAGTTCGATATCACGCAGTGTCCAGCCACCCAGCGAGTAGTCGGTCGCCCAGCCCAGGAAAATCTGCGGCTCATAGTTGGTCTCACGGAAGGGCGAGGACTCCGCGCTATTCGACAGCTGCCACCAGGAGCGCTGGGTGTAAGAGGCTGCCAGCACCGAGTTGTCGCCCAGAATACCGCGCCAGAGTGGAAACGCCAGGCTGAGCTGGAATTTCACTTCATCTTTGCGGGCATTCTCTCCCCAGTTATAGGAAGAGATCGCCTCTTTATTAAGGTCGCTGGTATAGGTGTAGAGCAGATAGTTGTTCTCGTAAGGATAGAGAACAAACGGGTTATCATGCTTCTCCAGCAGGTTAGCAATAATGCTGCCCTGCACCTGTGGCGCGTCGTGAACCTCTTTAATCCGGGCTTCATCCGCCTGCGCCAGTGCAGGAAATATCAACATTGCCGCCAGCAAGGCGCGATGCTTACGCATATAATTCTCCGGTGAGCAGCTGCGTATCAGAATAACTGAAAGGGTGTCGTAAAAAGCAGGCCATTCTACACGCAAATGGCAGTGAGCATGAGTGCTGATTTCTTAAACTGGAAACACCCTCGCAGGCGGAATAGAATACACAACTCGTTTATGTTACGCGCCCCTCTGGCCCGATTTTTTCAGGACACATCATCATGTCATCACCCGTGCTGACACAGCAGGACGCTCGCCAGCTCGTCGGCGAAATTTTCGTTTATCACATGCCGTTTAATCAGGCACTGGGCCTGGAGCTGATGCGTCTTGATGCAGACTACGCAGAAATCAGCTTCAATAACAAAACCATGCTGGTAGGCAACCAGGCGCAGCAGATTCTGCACGGTGGCGTTATCGCATCGGTGCTGGATGTCGCCGCGGGTATGGTCTGCGTCAGTAATGCGTTAACCCGCCAGGAGAGCATTACTGAAGCCGATCTGCGCCAGCGTCTTTCGCGTATGGGCACCATTGATATGCGTGTTGACTATCTGCGTCCCGGACGCGGCGAACGCTTCACTGCGACCAGCAGCCTGCTGCGCGCCGGTAACAAAGTCGCCGTGGCTCGCGTAGAGCTGCACAATCAACAGGGCGACTATATCGCTACGGCTACCGCCACCTATCTTATCGGCTAATCATGCCACTGAATGGAACGCATATGGATACGCAACAAACCCGCCAGGGCGTTGGCTTTGCACTGGGTGCTTACTTTATCTGGGGCATCGCGCCCGCCTATTTCAAGCTGATAAAACAGGTTCCCGCGACAGAAATCATGACGCACCGGGTGATCTGGTCTGCACTCTTTATGCTGTTACTGATTACCCTGAGCCGCAGCTGGCCGGGCGTGCGCAGCGTGTTACGCCAGCCTAAAAAAGTGCTGATGCTGGCGCTGACGGCAGTGACTGTCGGCGGCAACTGGCTGCTGTTTATCTGGGCGGTCAACAATCAGCATATGCTGGAAGCCAGCCTGGGTTACTTTATTAACCCGCTGATTAACGTGGTGTTCGGCATGCTGTTTCTGCGCGAACGTTTTCGCCGCCTGCAGTGGCTGGCCGTGCTGCTGGCAACCGTCGGCGTGCTGGTGCAGCTGTGGCAGTTTGGATCATTACCGATTATTGCGCTGGGCCTGGCGCTGAGCTTTGCCCTCTACGGTCTGATGCGCAAAAAGATTCAGGTCGATGCGCAGAGCGGCATGTTGATTGAAACCCTGTGGCTGTTTCCGCTGGCGGCAATTTATCTGTTTGGCTTTGCCGACAGCGCCACCAGCCATTTATCCGCTAATCCGCTGAGTCTCAACCTGAAGCTGATCGCGGCCGGCATTGTCACCACCATTCCGCTGATGCTGTTTGCGGCGGCCTGCAGCCGGCTGCGCCTATCCACTGTAGGCTTTTTCCAGTACCTCGGCCCGACGCTGATGTTTGTGCTGGCAGTGGTGTTTTACGGTGAAACCATCACGCCAGACAAGCTGGTCACTTTTGCCTTCATCTGGCTGGCGCTGCTGGTGTTTGTCTGCGATGCAGTGGCATTTTCATTCCGTTCCCGTTCCCGTGCGCGCGTAGCGTGAAATAAGGCGCGCTAAAGCCGGGCCGGTCAGCAGGATGGTAAAGAGACGCAGGGTCTGCATCGCCATCACAAACGCCATGTTGACCTGGGTTCCGGCCGCAATAATCGCCACCGTGTCCAGTCCGCCTGGACTGGTGGCGAGATAAGCCGTCATCAGATCGATATCCAGCATACGCGTCAGCATCCACGCCAGCCCGCCACACAGCAGCATCAGCCCGAAGATGGAAGCCAGCATCTGCGGCAGCGTGCGCAGTGCCAGCAGAAAGATCGGACGGGTAAAACGCAATCCCACGCTCCAGCCAATCAGTGCATAGGCCACGGCCAGCAGCCATTCCGGCACCTGTAATACCGCCATATGACTGCTGTTCAGTGCCGCACCTGCCAGCGCGGGCAGCAGCAGCGCGCCAGAAGGAATCCGCAGTCGTGTGCCCAGCCACGCGCCCGTCAGCATCACGACCAGGGTAATAGTAAAGCCGCGATTCAGCGCGGGGAACCAGAGCGGCGAAACACTGTGGGCTTCATCGCCCAGTCCGATGCGCGCCACCAGCGCGGCCGCTGAGGCAACAAACAGCACCCGAAGATACTGCATAAAAGCGACCAGCCGGACGTCAGCTCCAAAGTCCCCCGCCATCGCCACCATGGCCGATGCACCGCCGGGCGACGACCCCCAGGCACCGGTCGGGCCAGGCAGATGACTGAAACGTACCAGCAGAAAACCGGACAAGCCGCTGGCCGCCAGCGTCAGCAGTAGCACCGCCAGCACGATCGGCCAGTCCTGAATCAGCGGTGTCAGAATCGAAGGCGACAGGCTCTGGGCAATCATGCAGCCCAGCACGGCCTGAGCAAGCAGGAAGAACCGTCTGTCAATGCGCAGCGTAGCACCCGACAGCCCCATCACCACACCCACAATCATCGGTCCCAGTAACAGCGCGGCGGGCACATGGAAATAGTGCAGCACCGCACCCAGCAATACGGAGATCAGCAGCAGCAGCGTCCACTGCGCGCGCAACGAAAAAGCGTCCATAAGAAGTTAATTAATTGTAAAAACAGGAGGGTCAGAGTACGCAGAAATCGGGACGGGAGCCAGCAGAACGGGCCATCTGAGATGGCCCGTGACTTTTTTAAAGCCAGTTTTTACGCTTGAAGTAGAGATAAGGCGCCAGTCCGGCCAGAATCATCAGGCCGATAGCCGCAGGATAACCGAAGCTCCATTTCAGTTCCGGCATAAACTCGAAGTTCATCCCGTAGCTGGAAGCGACCAGCGTTGGCGGCAGAAACACCACGGAAACCACCGAGAAGATCTTGATGATGCGGTTCTGTTCGATGTTGATAAAGCCCATCGCCGCCTGCATCAGGAAGTTGACCTTCTGAAACAGTGATTCGTTATGCGGCAGTAGCGATTCGATATCACGCAGAATTTCCCGCGCCTGCTCCAGCTGATTGCCCGGCAACCGCGCTTTACGCACCAGGAAGTTCAGGGCACGCTGAGTATCCATCAGGCAGAGACGTACTTTCCAGCCGATATCCTCCAGTTCCGCGAGCCGCGACAGCGCCTGATCGTACTCTTCGCCCTGCTGACCTTCCATGATCACCCGGCTGAGTTTCTCCAGCGCGCTATAGATGTTTTCAATTTCGTCCGCCAGCTGTTCGATTTTGGTTTCAAACAGGTCGAGCAGCAACTCAAAGGCATTGCCGTCGATGAGGGTCTGGTTACGGGCGCGCATGCGATAGAGGCGGAATGCCGGTAGTTCACGTTCGCGCAGCGTGTAGAGGCGGCCTTCACGGATGGTGAACGCTACGGTGGAGTTACCGGCGTGGTCGTCAGCATCTTCATAGAAGAAGAAGGAGTGGATATGCAGACCGTCTTCATCTTCGAAGAAGCGTGCCGAAGCCTCGATATCTTCCAGCTCAGGCCGTGTTGCCAGGCTCTGACCCAGCTCCGATTGTACGCGGTCACGTTCGCCCTCTTCCGGCTCGATAAGATCGACCCAGACGGAGGTAGTCAGTTTGTCGTTTTCGTCTTCCAGCTCCAGTCGCGTCAGGCGGCTGTGATCCAGTTTAAATGCGCTCAGCATAGCAATACTCCCCATTGCAGACTAAATGGGACAAGGCAGTCCGCCGTTCCTCAACATGGAACGTACGGCCTGAACACGGAAACAGAGTTTCAGAGATAAATCAGTGCTGACTCGTGCGACGGAATCAAAAAGGGAGGTCGCT
>Ga0308158_10001684_pt1 | contig 22705 bp, 24 predicted proteins | sample PhyBR2_FD_201038 | JGI IMG/M metagenome (GOLD analysis project Ga0308158, IMG submission 201038) | Phyllosphere microbial communities from UC Gill Tract Community Farm, Albany, California, United States - DLSLB.R2 | ecosystem: Host-associated > Plants > Phyllosphere > Unclassified | place: USA...
CATCCGCGGCGAAGAACCATGCCCCGCAGGCGGGCAGGGGGCTCGACACACCCGCACCCGTCGGTGCAGACCTCGAGTTCGACTGACCATTCCGCCTCGTTTCTGTTCGTCATTCAGTCTTTCTCATAGAATGGTGGGAATGATGATTCGATGGAGACGGGATGAGGGCTGATGCACGACTACGACACGGACCACCAGACCTGGGATCCGGCAGTCGCGGAACCACGCCGGGGGATGAGCCCACGGGTGCAGCTGACAATCCGCCGGAGCCTTGCCCTGGCGATCGCCCTGGGAATGGCCTACGGCATCTTCCATGTGGTCTTCCGCATCGATGTTCTCGCTCCAGTGCTCGCTTACGACGAACCCGTCAAAGAGGGGATCACATCGGTGATCGAGGACCCGAAGCGGGCCTGGCTAGCCTTCGCCGTGCTCGTCATCCCGCACATCGGGCTCTACTACCTGCTGTTCGAGGACCGGAAATGAGGGGACTGGCCATGTTCAGGAACACCAGAACGATCGTGGGGCTGTGCGTGCTCAGCGGAGTCTCGGTCACCGCCGTCATCAGCTGGGCTACCGGCTTCTTCGCCTGGGCCGTGGGCTCCACCCGCAGCCTGTGGGATGGCTTCATCGCCTTCCTCAACTCGCCGTTCAGCTGGGAGCACCTCGCCGCCGGCGCGGGCGTGCTGCTCATCCCGATCATCATCATCGTCGTAATCTTCGCGATCGCAGATAACTGAGTCGCGCGGCATCTTTCGCGAAACCCGCTCCGGCTGCCGACTCCTGCCCAGCGGGCAGAAATTGGCTGCTTAGGCCCGCGACAGCTCGGAATGCCGCTCGAGGCTGTACCGGATCAGATCCATGGCCGGGGTAAGGGCCCAGACAAGCAGCCTCATGGTCGGCCGGTTCTCCTTGACGATGACATCATCCGGTAGAGAAGTGGATTGCGTCGGCGTCAGCACAGCATCAGCGGCCCAGCGCCTGCCGTGCGCGAAACCTGAACACAGCTGCCATACGGACAAGGCGGACGTCCTGGGCACCACGTCGCGGACCTGCGTGAGTATGTGCGTGCTGCTGGGGAGAATCAACTTTCCAGCGGCCCCGGAGGCATCGAGAATAGCCTGCAGTTGCGCCTTGTCGCTGTCGAAGTCCGGAAGCGTTCCCTGAAGATTCGGATGGCGACGTGCCAGTTCGCTGTACGCAGTCTCGCGGTCTTTGGCTACCTTCAGAGACAGAGACAGCGAACGAACTACCCTGGTCGCCTGTTCTTCTGGCGCTAAAATCCAGGCTGCCTGTGCCGCGCACTCAATGGCTGCCCTGATCAGCGAGAACGGGGCAAGAGTATGTGAGGCTCCGGCACCAATCATGATGCTGTCCAGAGCGTGCAAATGATCGATCGCACTGACTACCGCATTGGCGATGTTATGCGACGCCTGGTGGGGTTTGATGAGCCCATCGTCCTGCGCCAGACGGCTTCCGGCTTCCGGGATCCACGCCTCGTGGGAATCCCGGAAGCCCAGCCAGGTCCTCAGCTCCTGAAAATACGAGTCGGCAATCTCGAACTCTTCAGGTTCATCTTCTCGTCGCATGACTCCATTCTTCACATGGCTACATTCTTTATCGCCAGGCACGCTGGAAGCCTTCCGGGAGGGATACTTCCGTCGGCGACAACTCAGGCCTGACCCGTATGAGGCGGACTGAATGCCGGAATGCCTGACCCGACCAGGCTATGTCGGCCGAGACTTCAACCACCAACGGCTCCACCAAAGTCAAGCGAGTGGTGCCGCCCTCCTTGGTGAAGCGGTCCAGCACCCGTTCGCTGATTTCCTCCGGCCATGGATGCCTTCCCCGGGGAGGATGAAGATATATGGCCAGATCCCTTCCCGCACGAGCCGTCAAGGACGTGGACCGGCCGACAATCCGCAGCCGTCCGTGTACCGGCAAACCCACCACCGCTGCCCGCGGGTGCGCCATGGGACCTATGACCGCCGCAAGAACCACATCAAGGGCGCTTCTGCTCTTGACCTTCAGCCAAATTCGCCGGGGCTCGTACGTCTGCCCTTCACCCTTGATCTTCCCTGTCAAGTTCAGCGTGTTGAAGCAGTCCGGTTTCCCTGGGGAGTTGTGATGCTAATCGGTTTCGGGGGTAGCACAGAATCTGCAATGGCCTTCTTCGCACCCCAAGGCGTCGGCTTCGTTCGACGTATCGGCGGTTGTGCTTGGAATGCGAGTGTTGTTCGGATGGCTGCGGGTATCTATGTCCTCTAGGTTTTCCACGTTGTTGCCTTTCCTCGCCTAATGGATGGGTTCTGGATCGTGTTGGGGTGGGTTAGAGACAGCGAGACTTCTCTACGTGAGTCTTGTGGACCCGTCGTGTGCTCATTGGGTCGTGCAGTTCCATCTGCCACCCGGCAAGGCTTCCGCGAGCGAGATGTCATGCGCGCGAGCGTTTGTATGCCACAAGTCCATCGCTTCGCAGAAAGAGGGAACGTTCGCGAACCCCGTCCGATTGAAGCCACAGCACGCTGCCATCGGAGGAGGTCATGTCGATGCGTCCCGATGCGGTGACACCTCCCCCTGGTAGATTTCCACCTCGTCGCCAGATGAAAGATGAGACCAGTCGCTGACCGGCACTCCCCATCGAAGGGACCGTCCAAAGAATCCTCGTTCCCACCGGGATACATTCACGGGATTGCCTTTCTTCGGAGAAGGACGCTACCGGCTCCGACCGGGGCGGTGAATCGCATTTTGCTCGGAAATTGGTGCTCCTTGCGCTGTAGCGGTTTCACGGATTGGCTGCCTGTAGCCGGCTCGTATACGCCTGTCCCTGCCAGGGTTTCTCGGACCTAAATACTTCGCAAATAGGCAGGGCGTGAAGCTCTTGCGATACCGAGGATCCCCGCACCTGCCCTGTGGACCCAATGTGCAGGGGCTTTTCTGTGCTTCATCTCCCAGAGAGGCCGACGCGGTCAGGGCTGGGCGTAGACGTAGGGTCGGAGCGGCGGTTCAGTTACGACGTGCGGGTAGGCGACGAGCTGGGCGAGGACCGTGTTCCAGAGGTCAACGTACTTGCCGGGGAACGTCAGCGGGTTCACCCCGGGCATGAGCAGCTTCGTGCACGTGGACGCCGGAATACGTGCGGGGTCGGCGGGTCCGTCGTGGGCGAGAGCATCGATGGCCAGGGCATAGGCGACCGGGTCATAGGTGCCGGTGGCCAGGTGGTCGGCCGCGTTGAGCGGGCAGACATCCTGGAGGGCGACATTGGTGATGCTGGCCCCGCCGCCGTGCAGCGACGTGGTCCCGGAATCATCTAGGTTTGGCGTGACAAACTGGTCAGTGTGGGAGTAGATGTCCGTGTAGGAGATCCCGGCGAAGGTTTCCTGGTAGGAGTTGGTCGCCTGGGTGAAGGCGGAGTTGAGCCGCTGCTGCTGGAGTGCCGGCGCGCATCCGGGAACGCACATGCCGTCCACAGTCATGCTGCCGTGGTTCGTGGCACCCAGCGCGACGTAGTCATCGACCATGTCCCGGGTGTCGGGCCAGAAACGCATCGCGAATCGGGGCGCGAGGCCGCCTTGGCTGAAGCCGAGGAGATCCACCTTGCGGCCGCTGGTGGCGCGGACCTGCCGGATGGCGTTGACGATATATTCGGCGGACACTTGGATGTCGTTCATGGCGCTATCGGGCAGGGTCACTGAGCAGTACGGCCAGTTCAGCTTGTCCAGGGCCGGGAACCAGTTCCCGTTGAAGTTCGACTGCGGGGTCAGCGTGGTTCCGGGGATCAGCAGCACTACGTTGCGGGTGGCGCTGCTGGTGTTCGCGGTGCACTGCAGGCTGTCAGCCAGGAGGTTCTGCGGCACGGAGAGCGCCGGACCGGGCTGATCCACCGGAGCGTACGCCGGCCCGGTTTGGTCGGCTGCCACCGCTGGCGAGATCGATGACAGCGCCAGGGCCGCCGCGGTGAGTGCCCCGACGATGATGCCGAGGGTTGCCTTCCGCATGACCGTTGGGGGTTTCTTGGTCTTCATAAAGAAATTCCTTTGCTAGTCTTTGCCAGGCTGTCCTGGCAACGTGTCTGTTGCATCGCCCGGATCTGGCCCTGGGTAGGCGCCGAATCCTGGAACGTGGATACCTCCGGCAAGGATCCACCAGTAGGGGTCGTTGCCGGTGAAATGGTCGGAAACGTCCATTGTTCCCATCTGCGGGGAGGCAAGTTTCCGTGTGCCCGGCTTTGATGACGGCCCGGACCGCTGTCTGATGGCAGTGCGGAGCCACTTCAGAAGTAGCATCGGCTTCCTTTGCATCGGTCCAGACCGGATGCGGGGTATCAACGAGACCCAGGTACGGGGCCCACTACCACCGCGTACGTGAATTGCGGTGAAGAGACCGCGACGGATGGGCTCCCCGGGCGACTATGCCTGGAGGCGGCCGTCTATGAGGCGAGGGAGCTGCAGCGGATTTTCTTCGCGGATTGCCTCGGGCAGGAGATGTTGCGGGAAGCCCTGGTAGGCCACCGGTCGCAGGAATCGTTCGATGGCTGCGGTCCCCACCGACGTGCTTCCTGCAGCCGTGGTCGCCGGGTAGGGTCCGCCGTGCTGCTGCGCATATGTCACCGAAACCCCCGTCGGCCACTGGTTCCAGACCACCCGGCCTGCCTTTCGGGCAAGCACTGTCACCAGTGGAGCTACGTGGCATGAGTTTGTTCCGTGGATGGTGGCCGTCAGTTGCCCTGCGAAGGTTTCTGCCAGCCCGGGCAGGGCAGTCTCGTCGTCGTACGTCACTACTACGGCCGTGGGGCCGAAGCATTCGGTCTGCAGGGCATGAGGGTCGGCGAGCATGTCTTCTGCAGTCGTGAGCAGGAGTGTGGGTGCCGGTGGATTGGCGAGCGGTCCGGTTCCTTGTGCGAGTACTTCGAGGCGCGGATTTGATTGCAGGGACCGGAGGACTTCGGTGTAGCCGGATTGGATCCGATCGTTGAGCAGCGGCGCGGCTGACGGCAGGGCAGCGCTACGCAGGACGTCCACCATGTCGGAACCGGCCGGAACGAACAGCATTCCGGGCTTTGTGCAGAACTGTCCGGCTCCCAGTGTGAACGAGTGGACGAATCCGGCAGCGATCTCGGCACCACGTTCCGCTGCGGCGGCATCGGTGACGAAAGCGGGGTTGTTGCTTCCCAGTTCGCCGAAGAACGGGATCGGTTCGGGCCGGGAGCTGGCGATGTCGAACAATGCGCGACCGCCGGGAATTGATCCGGTGAAGGCGCCGGCTTTGACCCGGGGGTCGCGCAGGGCTGCCGCTCCGGAGGCTGTCCCGGTGATGAGCGCGAACGTCCCGGCAGGGGCCCCGGCGTCGCGAAGTGCCGCGACGACAACCTCGGCTGTGAGCCGAGACAGAGCCGGATGGCCCGAGTGGGCCTTAAGCAGTACTGGGCTGCCGGCGGCAAGTGCTGAAGCGGTGTCACCGCCGGCAACGGAGAACGCGAAGGGGAAGTTGCTGGCGGCAAATACGACCACAGGCCCTACAGGTACAAGAACCCGGCGGATATCAGGCCGCGGGGCCCCCATTGGCCAGTTAACGTCGGCGTGGTCGATTCGGGCATCCAGGTAGCCGCCGTCGCGCAGAACCTCCCCAAAGAGACGGAGCTGGAAGGTGGTTCGTTTCAGTTCGGCGCGGAGCCGGGCCTCGGGCAGCCTGGTCTCCTTTTCAGCCGTGGGGATCAGATGGTCGGCCGCACGCTCCAAAGCGACCGCTACTGCGTCGAGCAAGGCGGCACGCTCGGCCGGACGCAGCGCGGCGAGCGGGGCCGCGGCAGTCTGGGCCGCTTCCAGCAGTTTTTCCAACTCCACATCGGTAGTTGGTTCCGGTACAACGGTGGTGGTCGGGGTGATCGCGGTCATGAGCGGTCTCCTTTCGGGGGAAAATCTAAAAGAGGGGATGGTCAGAGGTTGTTGGTTTCAAGCTCAGCCAGTTCGCCAATGGCTACCGGTGCGGACAGGGGCCGCTTTGCTGAGGCGGACAGGCTTTCAGCGGTGGGAGCATTACCGTGGCCAGTTCCCAGGCAGGCGGCCGCGAAACCGCATACCCGCCCTTGGCACCAGCCCATTCCGGCGCGGGTGAAGGACTTGAGTGTCCGCGCGTCGCGGGCCCCCAGGCTCTCCCGGGCCTCGGTGATCTGCCCCGCCGTGACCTCTTCACAGCGGCACACGATGGTTTCCGGCGTGAGCCAGTCCTGCCAGGCTTCAGGGATTGGATGGGCCCTATGCATTGCCTCGGCGAAACGCCGGTGCCGCGCAGCGTCGCGGGACGCGGCGCCCGTGCCGGGGTTGCCGGCTGCGGAACCACCGGCAGCGAGGCCCTCAAGTACGGCAAGGGAAGCACCGCCGACGCCGGTCACCTCACCTGCGAGGAACAGGCCGGGAACGGTGGACTCCTGGCGCTCATCCACGACGCCGACCAGGGAACCATCGGCATCCAGGCGCGTTTCAACGCCGAGGGCCAGAGGCAATTCCATCTGCGGTGTGAAGCCCCAGCCGAACCCAACGACATCTATGTCTTCGTAGACATGCTCGGTGCCATGCCGTACCTTGCCTTCGGCGTCGACCTTCGATGTACGGACTCCGTGGACGCGGCCCGCGCCCAGTACTTCAGTAACGATGCTGCGCGTTCGGTAGGGGATGCGGTGACCGGCGAAGATTGCGGCGTATTCAGCACCCTCGAGTGCCTTTCCCGGCACACCGGCAGCCGCTTTGAGGTGCGGCAGCCAGGCTGTGGGTGAAGACGACTCAAGCACGGCGACTACTTTCCCGCCTGCGTCGGCGATGCCTGCAGCCACCGGCAGCAGGAACGGACCCGTTCCTGCGATGACGTAGCGCCGCCCGGGCAGGGCACCGTTGCCCTTAATGAACGCCTGGATTCCGCCGGCGGCCATGACCCCTGGCAAATCCCAACCGGGAACCGGGAGCTGCCGGTCATAACCTCCGGGGCACAAAACCAAGCGGGGCACAAGGACGGTGCTACCGCTCTCGTGGTACCCGGACCCGGGGCATCCCGCGTTGGTGGGCGTCGTCCGCACGATGAATCCGGCCTCGACCTTCTGCGCCATCCACACTTGCAGACCCGGGAAGTAGGTGATTCGACCCTGCTGGCACGCGGTGTCGAAACGTGCGCGGAGGTCAACGTAGGTCCGCCAACCATGGTGGCCCTTTCCGTCCGGGTTGGGCACGGCGGTCTCGGGACGGTGCCGCCAGAACTGACCGCCCGGTTGCGTTCCCGCATCTACCACCACGACGAAGGCTCCTGCCTCGGCGGCAGCGACGGCTGCCGCGAGCCCGGCGGGACCGGCTCCCACGACGGCGACGTCCGCATGGGTGGTTCGTGCTTTCTCTGCTGCGCTCATTTCTGTCCCCTGTCGGATTCCTGCGGAGAATCGACGTCCTGCGCGCAGGAACCCTGGATCTCCATGCCCTCCCGCACCTCCACGAGGCAGGCGCGCTGATTAGGTTCGCCGTCGACTGTTACCAGGCAGTCGAAGCAGATGCCGATCCCACAAAAAAGACCTCTTGGACGCGATTCCTTTCGCGTCCCCCGCCAGGCCGTGATTCCGGTGGAGACCAGCGCGGCACCCACGCTCTGGCCGGGTACGGCCACGATCGCGCGGCCGTCAAAGCTCATGCGGACTGCCTCGGGACCGCCGGTTGACCCGATCTCTCCCAATGCGTGCAGGCTCATCGTGCTGCCTCCTCTCTGTGTGTGGTGGCGTGGCCGGCTGTCTCGCCGAATCGGGCCGGTGCGAAGGGGGTCAGGTCCAGGTCGGGTGCCTGGCCGCAGAGCGCCTGGGCCAGTAGCTTGCCGGTCCCCGCGGAGAGGCCGATGCCTGCGCCTTCGTGGCCGGCGGCATGCCATAGTCCGGGGGCGCGTTCGTCGTGGCCTATGACCGGGAGATGGTCCGGCAAGTAGGGGCGGAAGCCATGGTAGTGACGGATTGCTTTGACGTGCTCAAGGAAGGGGAACAGCGCGACGGCGTTGCCCGCTAAGAGCCGCAAGGCCTCAATGCTCACGGTGCGGTCAAATCCGACGCGTTCACGGGTTGAGCCGATCAGGATGGTCCCGCTTGGAGTGCCTTCGACTACTGGCGAGGCCTGCAGCCCTGCGTCGGAACTGCCCACGTTGTCGATGTACTCGGCGGCATAGACCTTGTGGTGGACCATAGGCGGGAGTGGTTCGGTGACCATGACGAACCCGCGTCTGGGAAGGACCGGGACGTTGACACCAGCCAGAGCTGAGAGTTCACCGGCCCATGTTCCGGTGCAGTTCACCACCGCCCCTGCGGAGAAGTCACCGCGAGGCGTCCGCGCCCCCGTGACCCGGTCTCCGCTCCGGAGGAAGGCGGTGACCGGGGTGTCGGCGACGAAACGGGCACCTCCTTCGGTGGCCAGCCTCACCAGATGGGCAGCGACGAGCATTGGTTGGACCTGGCAGTCTTCCGGGTAGCTCGCGCCACCGAGAGCGTCGGGGGTGATGTTCGGTTCGGCCTTCCTCAGAGCATCAGCGTCGAGCTTCTCCACCACAACGCCGTAATCGGCTTGGGCAGCCATCACACGGCTCAGGGATGCCAGGCTGCTTTCGCGGGAGGCGACGATGATGCCGCCTTTGGTTTCGAATTCCCAGAGCCGCTTGTGCTCAGCCAAGTCGCCGTGCCAGACATCAAGGGAATAGCGTGTCAGTTCGAGTTCGGGACCGAGTTCCTTGTCGGAGACGAGGATGTTTCCTTCGCAGGCGGAAGAGGTGCCGCTGGCGGGAAGACCCTTGTCGAGCACCGTCACGGTGAGGCCCTGTTGCGTTGCGAAGAATGCAGTGGCGGCCCCTATCACTCCTGCGCCGATGACGAGGACGTCGGTCGCTGCGTTCATGTCTGATGCTCCTGTTGTGTCTCGTTCTGACCGGTGGCCCAGAGTCCCCGGGCGTGTCCGATATGGCGGCGCATTAGTGAGGCCGCGGCGGTTCCATCGCCGGTTTCGATGAGGTCGAGCAGTTCGTGGTGTTCCTGGGCTGAGTCCGCGAGGAGGTTGCTCTCGCTGAGCGACTTGAGGCCGTACAACCGGGTGCGGGTGCGCAGCTCGGTGGCCAGAACGACGAGTTGGCTGTTTCCGGCATACCGCAAAAGCTCCGCGTGAAATTCACGGTCCGCTGCCAGGTACGCGGTAAGGTCCCCCTCGCGGGCTGCATTGACAATGGCGTCCGCCATTGAACGCAGGACCATGATGCCGGAGGGCGGGACGGTTCCGGCGATGTCGCCGACCACCGGCGGTTCCAGGAGGAGCCGGATTTGCGTGAGCTCGTCCAGCTCACGTTCGCTCATGGCGGTGATCCGGAAGCCCTTGTTCTTCAGCGTTTCGACCAGACCTTCACGGGTCAGGTCCATCATGGCCTCGCGAACCGGCGTAGCCGAGACCCCGAATGCAGCAGCTAGTGCCGGTGCCGAATACAGAGTCCCCTCTTTCAACGTGCCGGCGATGATGGCGGCGCGCAGGGATTCGGTGACGGACTCACGAAGGCTGTACTGTCGGTTGAGCGGTGCGATGGGAAGGTCATTGTTGGTGGGCATGGGAGGCACTCCTTGTCTGGATTTCATGATCGGGTGCCTCCTTCATACACCAGGGCAGCTGTCACAAGGTCTTCCCATGCCATGCCCACACCCGCGTACAGGGCGGGCTTGCCCGGGGAGCGCACAAAGTCTCCTGTGACCAGGTCCCGGAGGTTGGCGGGCCTTATCGCCTTCCATTCCTCCGCGCTCCGCGCAGGGATCAAGTCACCGGCTTCACGTAATGCCGACGCCCGGCCTTCCACGACGACATCGCTGCGCAGAACCAGGCGGGCGTCGACCTCCCTGGCGTCCAAGCCGTGCTGGCCTATGGCGGCCACCACGGCACCAGGCGATACCAGGCCTCCATCGAACAGCGGGGTGCTGGACGACGTCGCGCAGATCACCACATCTGCCTCACAGACGTCCCTTTCGGTTGCCGGGTGCACTTCGACGCCCTCGGAGTCCAGCCGGCTGATCAGCTCAGCCACGTGCTGAGGCCTGCGTCCGACGACGGCGAGGCTGTACCCCGGCAGGAGGGCGTGAGCGGCCCGGAGGTGGTTGAGGGCTTGGACTCCAGTCCCGAAGACGAGGACGCGATGCTCCTCGTTGCCTCGGCGGGTGCCTTCGGGCGTTGATGCCAAGATCTGCTTGACGGCAAGCAGCGTGGTGGCCGGGGTCCGGATCGCCGTGAGTTCGTTCCCGTCCATGGTGGCTAACGGGGAAAGTGTGTCCGAATCGAAGAGGATGTAGACCCCTTGGATCTTTTCAAGTTCCCGTGCCGGGTTGGTCGGCGCGACGGTGAGGGCCTTTATCCCGCTGTACCGCCGACCCGCTGCGGGCATCAGCAGGAAGTCGCCGTTCGGAACGGGGCTGAACAACCGAGGACTATCGTCCTCAGGGTCAACGTCGTTCCGGAGGGCGTGCTCGAGGGCCGCGACCGCCGTCGACCAAGAGACGGCACCCCTCACCGCCGTCCTGTCAAAGTATGGAAGTGTTTCGGGGCGTGGGAGATTCACAGCAGGAACCCTTCCGGGAATGGATCCGTGGGGTCCAGGAAATACTGCGCCGTCCCGGTGAGCCAGGCCCGGCCGGTGACGGTGGGGACGACGGCGGCGCGGCCTGCCACTTCGGTCTCATCCACCAGCCGGCCGATGAAGCGCGAACCAATGTAGGACTCGTTGATGAAGTCTGTGGCCAAGGCGAGTTCGCCGCGCGCGTGCAGCTGCGCCATCCGGGCGCTGGTGCCAGTGCCGCACGGGGAGCGGTCGAACCAGCCGGGGTAGATGGCCATGGCATGACGGGAGTGCTCGGCCGTGGAACCAGGGGCCTTGAGGTAGACGTGGTGGCAACCGCGGATGTCTTCGCGCTCAGGGTGGACAGGCTCGTCGTCGTCGTTGATGGCGTCCATGATGGCGAGTCCGGCCTTGAGGAGATCGTTCTTCCGGGAGCGCTCGAAGGGCAATCCGAGGCTTTCCAAGTCCACGATCGCGTAGAAATTGCCGCCGAAAGCGAGGTCGTAAGCAACGGTGCCATAGCCGGGGACCTCAACTGCCGCATCGAGGCGGTCCACGAAGGAAGGCACGTTGCGGATTGTCACCGACTCGGCATGCCCGTCGTTGACCGCTACTTCGGCGATCACCAGGCCGGCCGGGGTGTCGAGCCGCACGGTGGTGACCGGCTCGACCACCTCGACCATTCCAGTTTCCACCAGCACTGTTGCAACCCCGATCGTGCCGTGGCCGCACATCGGCAGGAGGCCGGAGACCTCGATGAACAGGACGCCGAAGTCCGCATCCGGTCGCGTGGGGGGCTGAAGAATGGCACCGCTCATGGACGCGTGTCCCCGCGGTTCGGTCATCAGGAGTGTGCGGATCCAGTCGCTGTTTTCCATGAACCAGAGGCGGCGCTCGGCCATGGTGGCACCCGGGATCGTCCCGATGCCGCCAGTGATGACGCGGGTGGGCATACCCTCGGTATGCGAGTCCACGGCGTGGAAGATGCGGCTGGTTCTCATGCGATTGTCCTTCGTTGTTACATCCATTGCCCCGTAGCTGCCCGGCGAGCGTGCCCACCGGGCAGCTACGGGTGGTCAATGCGGAGTGGTTACTTGTAGCCCTTGGCGAGGGCTGCTTCGGTGTCGCGGACGACGGCCGCCCGCACCTCCGGGGAAAGCGGCCCACGCGGCGGACGGCAGACACCGCCGCGCAGACCCACAATGTCCATGGACAGCTTGATGGACTGGACGAACTCAGTCTTGCTGTCCCAGCGCAGCAGCGAGTGCAGATCCCGGTAGATCGCGCGGGCTCGTTCCAAGTCCGAGACGTCACCGGAGGTGGAGAGCCGGTAGAGCTCCAGCGTGGACTCCGGAATCGCATTCGGATAGCCGGCCACCCAGCCGACGGCACCGGCCAGGCCCATTTCCACGACCGTGTCGTCCGTGCCGATGAGCAGGTCCACCTCCGGGGCGAGCTCCTTGATCTCATACGCCCTGCGGACATCGCCGGTGAACTCCTTCACGCCGACAATCAGTCCTTCACCATGGAGGCGGGCGATGAGTTGCGGGGTCAGGTCCACCTTGGTGTCGATGGGGTTGTTGTAAGCCACGATCGGCAGTCCCACGGCGGCGGCGCGGCGATAGTGGTCCACCACCTCGTCGTCGGTGGCCCGGTAAGAGTTGGGCGGCAGCAGCATGAGCGCACCGGCGCCCGCTTCGGCGGCCTGCTCTGCCCACTGCTGGGTTTGGAGTCCGCCGTAGGCCCCGACGCCGGCCATGACGGTGAAGCCCTCCGGCGCTGCTTCGACCGCTGTCGTGATCACGCGGGCGCGTTCTTCTTCGCTCAGCGTCTGGTACTCACCCAGCGAGCCGTTGGGGGCAACGCCGTCGCAGCCCGCGTTGGCCAGGAATCGGACATGCTCGGCATAAGCGTCGTAGTCGACGCTGAGGTCCTCGTTGAACGGCAGCGCCGTGGCGACGAGTACACCATGCCAGGGCTTGCGGGATTCAGTCATTGTGGGTTCCTTTCAGTGGGGCACTCGCGGCGCCCGTCATTGTTTGCTGCCGTGAGCTGCCTCACGACCTAATTTACCATGTGACATTGCACAGGTGTTATAAGGGGCCGACCAAAACCGGCACCCGGGTTTGCTGACTCGCGTCAGCAAGCAGGGGCAGGAGAGGCTAGCTTGCGGGAACTATGTACTGCTTTTCGGCAACTTTCCCGAGTCCCTCGGACAGGCCGGCGTCGGTCAGAAGCTTGGCGATGGTCCCGTCCGCGCGCTGTGAGGTGATGCCGGCATTGAGTGCGTCCTCGAGGCTCTTGTTGCCCTTGGTCATCGGGAAGGCGGCCTCGGGCGCGTGGGCGATTGCCCCGACGCGTGCGTCCGGTTTCTCGTTCGCGAGGGCAACCTTGACGCCCGCGGCGCCCTTGAATTGAAGCACCTGTACCCCGTAGGCGTCGACGTCGGCGTCCAGGCGGCCGGCGTCGAAATCCGCCTTCAGTTCGACGCTGCTGGGGTAAGTGACAAGCTTGTCGCCCAGAATCTTCTTGAGGTCCTCAACCCAGAGGTAGCCGTCGATCGTGCCCACCTTGTTCATCTTCTCCAGGTCGGCGACAGTGGTGGCGCCCGACTTGGAAACGATGCCCATGCCGTCGAGATAGGTGGACGCGGAGAAGTCTACGGCCTTGAGGCGTTTCTCTGTGGCGTCGATGGTGCCCACCGCGAGGTCGATATTGCCGCCGGAAATGGACTGCACGGCATCGGCGTAGGTGGCCTGCTGGTAAGCGGGTTCGAGGCACTCGTCCTTCGCGATCTTGCTGACAATCGCGATGTCGATGCCGTTGGGCTTGCCGCTGTTGTAACTGCTGAACGGCGGGATGTCGATGACGCCGACCGTGAGTTTCCCCGGTGTGACAGTCTGGATGCCCTGGTGCTTTGGGGTGCATGAGGCTGTGCTTGCGTCCGAGGATCCGCTGCAGGCCGTCAGGCTGAGGCCAAGGGCGATAACGCTGGCAGTCAGGATGCCGGCGCCTTTGAGGCGGTGGGTATTCATGGTTCCTCCTGGTGGTGTTGGGGGTGCTGCAGGCTGGGGTTGTGGCGGGCTGGTTAGTTGTGGCGGGCCATGCGCTTCTCGAAAAGGACGGTGATCCACGTTGCCGGCATGGAGATGACGGCGTAGCAGAGGCCGGCGAGGGTGAAGATCTGCAGGTAGTTGAAGTCCTGGCTGCCGATGTTGTAGGCAGACTTCATCAGTTCCGGGACCGCGATCGCGTATGCCAGGGACGTCCCTTGGAACATCTGGATCGCGACGCCCATGAGTCCCGGGATTGCCGAGCGCATGCCTTGCGGCATGATGACCCGGAAGAAGGTGTCTCGCCGGGACAAGCCAAGGGCGTTGGAGGCCTCCAGTTGTCCGCGGGCCACTGATTGGATGCCTGCCCGCATGATCTCGCTCGAGTACGCCGCCGAGTTCCACGTCAGGGCGAGGCAAGCTGCGGTAATGCTTTCGAAAGCGATGCCGAACTTCGGCAGGCCGTAGTAGAAGAGGTAGAGGATCACCAAGGCTGGTGCGCCGCGGCCAATCTCGACGACGGCGAGCCCCAGGGTGCGTACGGCCAGGTTCTTTGCGGTCACCATGAGGCTCAGGCCAAGGCCCAGCGGATAGCCGAAGACGATCGAGATTCCGGCGATCAGGAGGCTGACGCCGAGGCCGGACATCATCTGCGGGAGGTAGCCCGCCCATTCAGTTAGCCAGGTCATGCGTAAACAGCCTTCCTCATGCGGGAATCGAGTCGACGGGACAAGTAGGCGACCGGCAGGCTCAGCACGATGTAGAGGATGCCCACCATGACGTAGGGCAGGATCCCTTCCACTGTGGGGTGCTGCCGGGCAAAGGCCTGGGACTGGAAGACCATTTCGGTGACGATGATCGTCGAGGCGATCGAGGAGTCCTTCAGCAGGCCCGTCAGGTAGGTGGCGATCGACGGCGAGACGATGCGGAAGGCCTGCGGGACCGTCACTCCGTAGAACGTGGTCCCCCGGGTCATCCCGAGGGCATCGGCTGCCTCGCCTTGGCCGCGCGGCACCGACTGCAAGCCGCCGCGGTAGATCTCTGCAAGGTAGGCCACGGATACTACACCGAGGCCCACTATTGCGGCTCCTACCGGGTTGAACTTGAACGTGCCGACCTGGATGCCGAACTTGAGCAGGAACAGCCACACGATGATCGGCACTCCGCGGACGAGGTCCACGAAGAGCCGGCAGGCAAGCCGAACCAGAACGTTCGACGACGACAAGCCCACCGCGAGGGGGACGGCACCGACGATGCCGATCATGAACGCGGACAGCGTCAGCAAGATGGTCATGGGCAGCCCTTGAAGGACCGCAGAGAGCGCGTCCATGTCAGCGCTCCAGGACAGCGCGCAGGAAGCGCCGGGTGCGAGCCTCCTGGGGATCGCTCATGATGGCCCGCGGATCGCCTTGTTCGATGATCTTGCAGTCGGCCATGACCACGAGCGTGTCGGAGACGTCGCGGGCGAACTGCATCTCGTGGGTCACCACGATCATCGTCATGCCTTCGGCGGCCAACTCACGCATCACTGCCAGGACCTCGAGCCCCACCTCGGGGTCCAGGGCCGACGTCGGTTCGTCGAAGAGCATGATGCTCGGATCCAGGGCCAGGGCACGGGCGATGGCGATCCGCTGTTGCTGCCCGCCGGAACATCGCCCCGGATGCTGGTCCGCCTTCTCCTTGAGGCCGACCCGCTCCAGGAGTTGCATGGAACGGGCATCCGCCTCTTCCTTGCTGCGTCCGAGGACCTTTTGTTGCGGGAAACTGATGTTCTTCAAGGCGGACATGTGCGGGAAAAGGTTGAAGGACTGGAACACCATGCCCACGGTGCTGCGTAGCGCGGAAAGGTCCTTGGCGTTCACCACTTTCCCCGGCTCGATGGTGTGGCCTGCGACCTGGATCGTGCCCGCATCGGGCCGCTCCAGGAGGTTGATGCACCGCAGGAAGGTGCTCTTGCCGGCACCTGAGGGTCCGATAAGGGCCGTGACCGTTCCCGGGTCGACGTGCAGGGAGACGTCGTCCAGGACAGTGTGCTTGCCGTAGTGCTTTGAGATGTTGTCCAGCTTGATGCCCAGGCGGGGCGCAATCTTGCCGTCTGCGATTTCTGAAAGGGTCATAGCGATCTTCCATGTGGGGGCCAAGGGCCGTCGATCGGTGTGGTCCGTGTCACGTGATATGTGAAATGGTACATGTCACAGCTAATTATGGAAAGGGGCAAATCGATGAATCTGGTTGAGACCTTGCTTTGGCTTCTTCGTCCGGGGCCGTAGCGCCATACGGTCTCCAGACATCCATCATGAAGTTCTCAAGGCTCATTACCGCGCGCAGGGGCGCGGCCGGCGTCCGAGAGATGATCTCAACGGACAAGCCAAACAAGGGGCGATTCTGCCCGAAACGGAGCTTGCCGAGCAGGTGGGCGTCAGCGCGGGCCGGTGCGCGACGCATTGGCTGTGCTGCAGCGTGAAGGCCTAGTAGCGCAACAGCCGAACCGGCGTGCCAAGGTGGTCTCGCTCGGTCTTCGCGACGTCGAGGAGATTTACAGTTTGCGCGGCCAACTCGAGCGCCTCGCCGCTCAGAGGGCGACGCTGAACGCTACGGACATCGACCTAATGCAATGCGCAAGATTCTGGTCCGAATGGACGCCGCCCTGGAACGCCAAGACCTCGTGGAAATAAGTCAGCTCGACACCGGTTTTCATGACCGTATCTACCAGGCATCAAGGCACGACCGCCTCTACCGGTCCCGGGCCGACCTCCGCTCCCAGGTGACCCTCTTCCTAATATCGCGCAATACCTATGCCGTCACCAGCAGGGTCAGCGACACCACCCTGTTGGTCCGCCTGACGGACGACCACCTTCTTGGTGCATACGAACGTCTCCGGGACGCCATGATCCTTGGATCGCCGAACGGCATTTAGGATTCGGCAACCGGCTCATCAGCGCCGAGTGGGGCTCCCTGGACGTTGTCGATCGCCGACGGAACGGGCGGGCTGAACACCGCGGTCGAGTTGTTCGCGGGCAACGCCCCCAAGGGCTGGGTCAGGTTGCGGGGTCCGGCCGTATGGTGTGGAGCACGCCCCCGGGCTCTGCCAGTCGCTGTCGGAGCTCTTCATTGTGGAGCCGTGCCAGGTGGAGGGCTCCGATGAGTGCTTCGTTGTCTGCTTTCAGCTGCTGGTTCTCCTTTCTGTCTTCCGCCCGCAACCGTTTTAGTCTGGTTGTTTCCCGACGGAGGCGTTGTTCGCTGTCCGGTGTAGCGCCGCGCGCCCGTACCTTCTCGTAGAAGAGGTTCTTCAGGTCTGTGTGCCGCTGGGTGAGCGCGTTTCGGGGCACTCCTGCTTCTGCGGCGAGGGCCACGATGGTCAGGGCCCCGTTGGAGTTTTCCGGGTTTCCACCGAGGATTCGTTCCATGGCTGCTTGGATGCGGGCGCGTTCGTCGTGCGCGGCGTTCATCTGGTCCCCTCCGGAGTGATGCGGGAATGGTCGTGCTGGTCGGCTTCCTGACGCAGCCGCCGGGCCCGGGCTTCCAGCCTGTGCCTGAGAGGCACTGGAGACTTCGGGGCTTGCTCCTCCAGAGACTCCGCCTCTTGTCTCATCAATTTTGCGTGATCATCGGTTCGTGCGATGTTCGCGCAGGATGGGACACAGCGGTCCAGGCGCGGCGCTTCGCGGTCGGTGACGCGGTTGCAGAGGGCGCGATCCGGTTTGTAGACGCACATGAGCATCGCGGACGGGTTCTCGTAGACGGTCAGCGACGGGTTCTCAAGAAGCGCACGGGCCTGCCTCGCGTTGACGATGGTGCCCGCGAAATCGGGGGCGTGCCGGGCGGCGTTGAGGGCTCTGCGTGCCGCCGGGCCTGAGATGCCGGCGCCGTTCACCAGGTCTTCGTTGAGCGAGGCCAGGGTATCAGCAGCGGCGAGAGCCGTTTCCAGGTCGAGCAGGTCGTGCATTCCGTTCCGGCTCCGGGACGCGTAGCCGGCGCTCATGGCGGTGCGCATGTGGCCGTATTGAACGGCGAGGGCGACGAGCCCGCCGGGGCGCCTGGCGATGTGCCATGCCAGCGTCCGGCGGAACCGCGAGACCCCGATCGAGCCGTACCTGTCCTTAGGGATCATCTCGTGAGGCCGGTCCAGGCTCTTGGCTAGGTTCGAAGCCCATGCGATGAACTTCTCAACGCGCAGATTCATGGTGTCGGGGGGCAGGCCGCCGAACAGATACCCGTCGGGGTTGATCCTCTCTACTGTGCGGATGGCCCGGACCACCGGTTCGATGGCAACCCACGGGACGTCGCGAATGGTTCCCTGCGGGACGTGGTTCCCGTCGTCGTTGACGGCCGTCTTGTAAACGCGGCCGTAGATCAGGTGACGCGCTGATTCCGGCTCCGGGCAGCAGCCCCTTTCGAGTCCCTGGATTTCTCGGGGCCTCATTCCCGTCAGGTACGACACCACGATGTAGGCCGCGGTCGTCAGGTGGGTCTTGAGGGTGCCCACTTCGGAGTAGTCGATGAGTTTCTTCCAGGGGCGGCCATCAACCCTGCCGGAAAGCTCGGTGAGAACGGGAGCGGGACCATCAGCGGACAAGAGCCGTTCCCGCCAACGCCCTGCGATTACCTGATGGTGGACCTGGCGGATCGACGCCCCCGTCACGAAGGAGATGTACGTTGCGGCGAGTCCGCTCTTGTTTCCGGCTGCCATGCTCGGCAGCGGTGTGCCGGCGGCGATGAAGCGCCCCAGGTAGTCCTCTAGCGCGGCCTGGCCTTCTGGAGTGTTAGGGGTTTGCTTGCTTCTGGCGAGTAGCTCTTCCTTCCGTTGGGCGGCAGTGAGGATATCTTCGGCGAAGTCGTCGACAACGCGCAGGGCCCAGATCAGCAGTGGTCCCATGGTTTCCGGGGTGATTGGCTCTGTCGAGTTCTCTCCCATGGAAGAACCTGACGGGAGGAAATTATCGGCCCCCTCGGTCAGCCATGGCGGTTCGCAGAGGCCGACCGGGTAGGGGTTCGAGGAGTCCAGGGCCCAGAGCCGTGTCAGGGCGGCGAGGACTTTCTGGGCGGCGTTGCGCTGCATTGCCCGGTCCGTTGCGAGGTGGAGTGCGTAGGCCTGCAGGTCTGCCGGAGTGCAGTCGCGGAGGGATGAGCTTCCCCTCTCTTCCAGCCAGTGGCAGAAAGCCCTCCATGCCGCCACGGTGGGATACACGTGTCCGGGTGACACGGTGGTCCGCCACCGGGGGTGTCTGCCGATCAGGAAGCTGGCGGGCAGCGAAGTGTTGATCAGCAGCCATGTCAGGTGCCGCAGTTCCTCCCGGAATGCCGCGGGCACAGTCTTCCAGTGAATCGTAGTGCGCGATACGCCGGGGCCGTGCGCCAGTGCGTCCAGGCTCCATGCCGGGTCCCCGTATCGGGGGACCGGGCCGGTGAAGCCTTCGGAGACCAGACCGGGCAGGATGGCGTGGGAATGCGGTGCCGGGCGCGCAGCGATCTCTTCGATTGCGAGGGTCACAGGTCGTACTGTCCTTCCAGGAGGCTGGCGATGGTTGTTCTGTCGGTGGAGGTCACGCTGGCCAGGGCGGTCGCCCAGACCTGGCCACCAAGCCTGCGCTTGAGATCCTCCAGACGCGAGAACGGATTGCCCCAGTCCACTCCCCAGGTCTCTTCACCCAGGACCGAACGCAGGCTGGCCAGCGAGAGGTGCAGGTACGCCAGCCGTGGATGGTGCTTCGGGTGTATGCGCGCGTTCGGGCACGCGGTGCACATAAGGAACGAGGCCCGGCATCCCGTTCCCTGGGGGCTGAATGGACTGTTCTTGTAGTCGCAGCAGGCGGCAGTGGGGGTCTCCTGGGACTTCGGGTGGGCGGTGTCGGCAAGCTGGGCGCGCAGTACGGTGTGCTGGGCGTGGGCGAGGGCGCTCTCGGCGCCCTCGGCAATGACCGGGACGGATGCCTGCTGCACTTGGGGTTCGGGGAGGACATAGGCCGCGTCGTGGGTGTCCTGGCTGTTCTGGCCGGGCTCCCTTCGGTGCAACACATTGACTGTCTTCCGAAGTCTTTGCAGGGGAGCACCTGTCAGGCCGGTTTCCCGGAGCCAGGAGTCTTCCGCGTTCTTCGTCAGGCCGATCCCGAATGGCGTCACGGGGGACGCGTTCCTGGGCCCCGGCAGGGAATTCCGCCAGACGAGCAGGAAACCCAAGGTGCTGTCGGCGGCGGTGACAAAGGCCCGCGCGTGGGAAGTTGCCTCCAGAGCTTTCGAGATCAGACGCCCTGGCGTGTCGGCGCCGGTGTCCGGGACATTCCGGGTCTCGAAGTGGCGGCCGGCTCCCCGCCGCCGCTTCTCCAGCTCCAACCGGTAGATGGGGAATCCGTCCGCGCCGCCGTCCTGGATAGCCCGTGGCGTGCGCATTTCCGACACCACGGTCGCGTTCAGTCCGAACTCCATCACCAGCAATACGGCCAGGGCATACGCTTCGGACCGGCTCAGGAAGAGCCGCATCCACGTGTACTGTGGGGCCTCTCCGCCGAGGACTGCGACGTAACGGTGAATAGTACGTTTGGTCCCGCTTTCGCGAAGCTTGTAGGGGACATATCCGGTGCGGGCGAGCGAGTCCAGGGCCTCTCCGATGATCCAGTCCGGGCTTTGCGGCTCGAAGGATCCCTCGCGCCATTGCCGAAGATGTTCTGTGTTGGCCCGGATCCTCAGGTGGGCGGAGCGGAACATCTTCCGGGCTGCGGCGCGCACTTCCTCGAATTCGTCTGGGGCCAGCGCCCGTCCCGTGGACGTGACCAAGGGAAGCCGCTTGGCCATCGCGGACCTCGTAGGCTCGCTCAGCTCGTCGTGTCTCCTGAGGAAGCCGCCCAGTGCGATCACTTGTGAGTAGCCGTGGATGCCTTCCGGGCGGCGCATCCGCCACCTGTTCCACAACGCCGGTGTGATGTCGACCAGGCGCTGGGGCGGATTGTCCTGTTCGGCGCAAAAGCGCCCGAATGCGGTAAGGCGGAACCACATGGCTTTGCTTGACGGGAGCGAGTCCCACCCGCCGCCCGGAGCACACTTCTCGGCGAACCACCGGGCAAAGGCGCGCTGCAGCTCCGGGCCCACCGGGATTTCATCGAAGTTGAACGTGCCCACCCGTCCCTTCCTGTCGCGGTGCTCGACCTTCAGCCCATCATGGGGCCGCGGAACCGGCCGGTGGTGGGGCTCCGGCGGCAGGGCAGCGCGCCGTCCTCGGCCGCTCACAGGGGATCCTCGTCGTCAATCAGGTCCTGGATCGTGCCCGTTTCGGCGGCGAGCCTGGCCAGAATCCAGGAGACATCGTCGGCCGCCCCGCCCTCCGGGGCACCCGAACCAGGCGCAGGCGAGGAGATCAGCGAGTGGAGCTGGAGGTCGGAGACCGGGGCCAGATAGATCCGGCGGGTGGTTTCGACGTCCGCGTGGCCGAGAAGGTCCTGGACCATCCGCCAGGGATCCCCGTAGAGGAGGCGGAAGTCGCGGCGCTCTTTGGGTGTTAGGCCGAGCCGGACATCCATCGCGTGATGGAGGGCGACCAGCATGAATAGCGCGAAGGAATGCCGGCACATATGCGGCGTGCAGAACGGAGCATCACCCATTGCCCCCGACAGGATCTTCGCGCACCGTTCCGTGGCGGTCCGGAACACGCCCTCCCAGGACGCCGGACGAAACGGCAGACCGGACTCGTTGAGCCACAGCCACAGCGGTTCCGGACCCTCGGGCCCGTCAGTGAAAAGAATCGCCCGCTCTTCGACACTTGCCCGGGCCAGGGCAGTCTCACCGAGCATTCCGTCGCGATCACGCCAGTGAAAGACCTTCATCCGGTGCCCGGAGACCGAGGTCACCAGACGCATCCGCGGCAGCACGTCATACCGACCCTGCCGCTGGGCACGCCGGATCGCCCTCGCCCGGCCGGCATCGCAGTATGCCTCGATCTCGGCCACCACCGGTGCGGCCATATAGAACGTGCGGGCACGCTTTGACTTAGTCACCACCGGGGCCAGCCGGCCAGAATAGTACCGTCGGTGTCCTATCTCGGACTGCGGGATCTCGATGGTGAGAAGCGAAGCGGCCTCGGCCAGCCGCAGACCCGATGAGAACAACAGGTTGGCGAAAGCCGAATTCCGGTCCTCCATCCGCCCACCCCATGCCGCGCCCGGCCCACCATCCGCGGAGAATCCGCGCAAGCCCACATCCACCCAACGCCGGAACAACCGCGGCGTCAGCCAGCGCACATCACTGGACCTCGCATCCTTCGCCCGGGCGGCGGGCACCGTCACCGCCTGCCCGTGCCGCCCGGCCACCTCCCGCGTTTCTATCGGGCTCACGGACATGTATCCCTGCTTGACCGCCCACGAGTACAGGCGGCCCAATGCCGCAAGGCCCCGATTCCAGCGGGCACCGCCGATCCGCCGTGGGTTGCTCAGCGACCTGGTGCGCCAGTCCTCGAAATCCCACAGGTCATCGGGGCCTGCCTCATCCCAGTTCTTGTCGCGACGCCAAAGGAAGTCGAAGAAGACGCAGTAGTCCGTCGCATAGTTCCTCTTCGTCTCCTGCTCCAGCCGGGCGAAGGGCGAACGGACCAGGAAACGGGCCAACCGTCCGTCGATCTGGCAGTCCGGCGACAGCAGGATCGGCGTCCCGGGACGGACACCCGCCCGCTCCTCATCCTCCGCCAAGCCATCCCAACCGCCCAAGACCCGCAGTCGCTTCGACACCACGGACCGCCCGGCCGGCACCCAGAAAACACGCCATCCTCGCACCACACACACCCCTCTTGAACCGCATCAACACGCTCATTCAACAGGGAATTGATCACGAGCCCTTCCAGGCCCGTGGCGGTCATGTCACTGAACCACGTGGCCGCCAGGGCCCGGTCGCTGGTCGCCGGTGACAGATGCAGTGGCGGAACCCACCCGCGCGCCAGCTCCTCGAGCAGAGCCCGGCGGTCCCGGAATTGAAGCCCGCGGGTATCCTGCCCCGCCACTGCCAGGACGTCGAAGGCGATCAGCGAGGCAGGGCTTTTCATCACGAGCTCCGCAAGAGCCGCCTTTGAGCTCACCAGGCGC
>Ga0308158_10001686_pt1 | contig 22679 bp, 36 predicted proteins | sample PhyBR2_FD_201038 | JGI IMG/M metagenome (GOLD analysis project Ga0308158, IMG submission 201038) | Phyllosphere microbial communities from UC Gill Tract Community Farm, Albany, California, United States - DLSLB.R2 | ecosystem: Host-associated > Plants > Phyllosphere > Unclassified | place: USA...
AGTTGCGGCCGACCACTGATAGCAATGACATTCAGATCAAGGCCAAGAGGGCGCAGGGCTTCCTGAATGATGGCGACAAGGTAAAGGTCGTGATGAAGTTCAAGGGTCGTGAGATCACCCACTTGGACGTTGGTGCCGACGTTATGGTCAGCTTTATCAACGCCCTGACTGATTACAAGCTGGAACGCCCAATCAGTAGAAGTGAGCGCCAGTTGTTTGCCATCATTATGCCGGCTCCCAAAAAGGCATAACTCACACTTAACACAGATAACAGAAGCCACGCAGAAATGTGTGGCTTTTGTCTGTTTGGGCACAGGTTATCGCACTTTTGAACATTAACCAAAGCGTCATGTAATGAGACTGTCATGCGATAAAAACGCCGGAAGTCGCTGGTTTGCATGGTTTATTGTGACTGGGAGACTACCTACAGCGCACCGTATCCGGCACATTTTGTTACAAAGTTATGATTTTACGCCTTGCAAGCGCATCACGTAGATTGTAGTTTAATTTTTGCAACCGACACTCTAACAGGAGTAGAACGTTGTAGGGAATTGGCCGGGTCGCACCATCAATCTCCTCATCGACGCAGTGAGTAACAGGGAGAGGCCCGAAGTATGGGTGTCGTGCATCTTTTTGGTCCACCCGAGAGTGGATCAGGTGAGGAATTGACCAAGGTCAATAAAGGGGAAGCTGGCGAGAACTCCGTGGAGTCCTGTCAGGTAATTGAGCTACATCGTAACAAAAAGATCGCTCGTGGTCTTCATCCCAACCTGGTGTTCAAAGAGATTGAAACTCTCTTGGTCCAACAGGGTATGGATCTTGGTTGTGAAAAAGCCAGAGCGGACTATAAAGTGGTCACCTACTTGGTGCAGGGTTTAATCGACAGGGCTAGCGGGACAACTACGGATCGCAGCTTTTTGTTGGATACTTTGCGCCACGTGTTGGCTTACGAGGAGGCTGTGAATACCTATGAAACCAACGAGCTCTTTGGAGACCTGCTCGGTCGTCTCAACTGAAGGCGGAAAATCGGTCAAGGCCGATATCCTGAAGAAAAGCGACAAGAGCATTCGCGTTGCCTTTCATGGAAGCAACATCGTGTTGAACCTCAACCGTACGGATACGAGGCGTCCCTACGTGGGCAATCTGCACGGAATGGAATTCACCACGGGTGGCTAATCCAACGGGAACGCCACAGACGCTCAAGGAAGCACATCACAGGGGGTGGCTTGCTGGGGTCGCGCTTCGGCTGGGACATGGCGTGCCGGGGCGGAATCCCTACGATAGGGATGCTGTAGAGCATTTGGAATGGGACATTGGTTTTGACGAAGGCTTCAACGATGGATTCGAAGAAGCCGGTTGACTTCCTGGTCTCCTGTGTTAGCTTGTTTGAAACGAGGGAGACCAAATGTTTCATGATCTAAAAGGCGTCGTTGATAACATCCTTCGGGGAGAGTTTCCCGGGGGACGGATCGAAATCAACGACCAGATCCTCGTGGTAAACGAGGCGGCACATCTCGTCGCCAAGAACCGCCCAGGCGGTGACAGTCAGCGCGACGAAGCCAATTCCCTCATCCTCTGGCTTGCGGGCCTTCATCCGGACATTTTCGTTTACGGTGCCCAGCTGATGATCAAGCATCACGGCGTGCATTTTACCTACGATGAAAAGACGGCGGTCCGAATGGACACCATCGAGGACAAGTTCTTCCGTGCGACGCCCTACAAGGTCAGCACCTACAACGAGATCGAGCATTTTGCTTGGCCCCAGCGTTTTCTCGATGACAGCACGTTCGAGGAGCGACTGGCCAATCTCGCCGAGGAATATGAGCCCGAGGAATCGCCGGCCGACATGCTGCTCAGCGGTATGGCAGTCCCCGATGATCTGGACTTCACGCAGCGGTTCGCCCTGGCGGTGGCGTGTGTCGATGATCTTCGGAACACGTTCAATCGCTACGGCAAGCCAACGATCGTAACCGACGAGCGCTTCAACAGGTTTCTGAACTGGCTACTAACCATCGAGGATGATATCGCACTCTATGCGGTTCGGCTTCTGATGGGTGGCGGTCAGTTTACCTTCAAGGCTGGCAGCGCCGAAGGCTATCGGGAGTTTGCTGATCGCTTTGGCGATATTGCCGACAAGGTATAATTGACACTGGCACCCAGAATACGTTATCCATGTGGACTGTTCCCTCCGGGGAGCAGTTCATACCAGCACTGGTAATCCCTCGCCCGGAAGAAGACGGGATGGATGAGCCGCTGGAGGCGACTGGCTATCATTGCGGGGCTCGACTCCCCGACGCGCTTTGCGGAGGTTGCTGCCAGGATAAAGAACAGCGCCAATGGTTGTGAGCTCTCGCCTCGACTGCGAACTCACTGCCCAACGTGTGCCACTTGGAAGGTGCAAGTTGGGACACCGCCACCAATCCAGGATAGCTAGATGAAAAGACGACAGGGTGACCCCGTCGCAGAGTCCGCTCTGCTTTAGTTCCAAGGTGTCATGACAGCCTCTAACTGCAAGACATTCTATTCCCTTTACGAGTGCGGACCCTGTCCCTATCGTAAGGGGGATAATGGTGTGGCTTCTTGCCTACTGCAAGTTACTAACGCGTTCGCTGTTCGCTCTCTTGTCTTTCCAGTCATAGCCATTCAAAGTATCTGGCTCCAAGACCAATCGTAAAAGCCCACAGAAAAGTCCTCCCAGAACCCCAGGAGGACCAATCGTAAAAGCCGGAAGCTAGTTAGTCGCAGAACCTAGCACGGAGTTCCTCGATAGTGGGTTCAACGGCCATTGCTCCCGTCTTGTTGTTCTCCCAGACTTTCATCGTTACTGGGAACTCAGAGCCGAGCGGAACCCGTTTGTAGTTGGAACATCGTTTTGCCAGATAGATGTCCTCATAGACAGTTCCGTTTTCCACATCCATCATGCTGACATGCAGATGCTTGGGCGGGTCCACTTCCACGACGCGCAGGACCCGCTTTTGTTCCGGCAGTTTGATCCAGGGACTGGGACCACAGGCCGTTAGAAGCCCTGCGATTGCGAGGACGGCAGCGCGCATCAGCTGGTACCCCACACAATGTGAACGCGAGCCTTGGTGCTTGCCAGTGCTGCCCGCAGCTTTACAGACAGCTTCATGTTGGCATTGGTTTCACCGACCAGCGCATCGTATTGCAGGATCTTGTCCATCGACGGCGTGCAGAGCGCGATCATTTCCTCACCGGTAATGGCCGTGCATTCATCGAACTGTCCAAGTTCGAGACCAAACCATGCCGGCTGGTCACCGCCTCCGCTGTAGCGGGCTTCAAAGCCCTTGATGGGATCCGTCTGCCCATACATCTTGGTGTCGTCGGGTTCACCATTGAGAGCCTTGTAGAGCTCCGAGCGATGTGCGGCCCAGGGGTCTGGCGTGTTGCTGTATTCGCTGTGACCAAGGTCGATTCCCAGGATCACATATCCGATCGTGTATGCCATTGGCTTCTCCTTCTCCGCCCAGTTAGCAGATTGATTCCATTGTGCAACCAGAATATTGAGAACTTGGTGCCCTTTCTGTATAACTAAGGGGTAACCAAAAGAGGAGATCCCACAGTGGGACAGCATTACAACGGAAACGGTCGAGAGATCCACAAGCGGGGTCTAGCCGTTGAAGTCAAGCCAGCTCACAATCCCGAGCAGGCTCTCAGGAACCTTGACAGTGCAATGAAGACGCTCAAGCGTCGCACCATTCAAGAGGGCCTGATCCGCGATATCCGTCGGAAGGAATTTGCGGAAACCAAGGGGCAGATTGCCCGCAAGAAGCGTCAGGATGCGATTCGTCGCTCCAAGAAGCGTCTGCGTCAGCCGGCTGTCTAATGGTGCCGGGTCCTGATCTGGATGCAGAGATTGCCCGCAAGGTTCTTGGTGTCATCGTAATAAGTGACACCAAGACCGGAAAGTATCAACTCCGAGACACTGCCAATAGGCGGTTTCTTGATGTCCCCCCATACAGCACGGACACCACAACCGCGCATGAGTTGATCAGCAAGTACAAGGCGGCGGGCTGCACCTTTCAGATCAATGCCCCCAGGGAAGATGATCAGTGGAATGTGACCATCTCTCATCCGCAGATCTCTGGCGTAAACTTTGGAGCAGGTGGAAGCACCTTGCCCCACGCGATATGCCAGGCGATTCTGCAATTCTCCCAACTCTTTAAGATTGGATAACATCATGGCGTTTATTCTAGGCGTACTGGTCGGACTTATCGTCGGCTGGAACTTTTTCCCACAGCCCGCAAGCATCGCAGCAAAGATTGCCAAGCTACGCGGCAAGGCACCAGCAACGGTTGCCAACCCAGTGGTCACTCCTGCTCCAACGTACACCGTTGATCCAGTGGTTCCCACGACGACTACCTACAACGATCCAACTCGTCTGTAATGTGAAAAGCGGGAGGAAACTCCCGCTTTTTCCATGGATGATAAACATCCAGGTTTCCTCCGCTAAATAGACGGAATTGATTTCCCGATCTGGAGGAACCTGAATGTCTCAACTTAAAGCAAAGCAGCTGAAGCTACCGGCAGCGGGTGACCTGCTGATCGGCGGTACCGGTGGTACTGGTACGACCGTTGCTGCAACCGGAAACGGTGATAAGATTCTTCGTGTTGTTAATGGCGCACCTGCTTGGTCGCTCAACGATAACCTGAAGTCCGCAAACGGCTTCAACACCCTGACGATCGCTGATGGCGTTGGTGCCACGCTCGCAGTTCAGAATTCTGCTGGTACGGCAGCAACCACACTGGCAACTTTCAAGAGCGGTTCGGCCGCTGATGAGAAGTTTGAGTTCAGCAGCACTGCTGGCACACTGAACATTGCCGCTGCAGGTTCGGCCAACGATATTGATATCGTGATTGCACCAAAGGGCGGCGGCGACGTCATCATTGGTAACGCAGGCGGTGGCATCATCCAGGCAGATGATGGCGAAGACTTGAAGCTTATGGGTGGCCAGGGCGCTGGTAACCTGATCCTAAACGGTGGCGGCACTGGTAGGATCTATTACGGCGCAGACGCCACGGACGCTTCCAGGGAAGTGGCTACGATTGGTACGGTCTCCGCTGCAACTCGCACGCAGGTTCGTACCGAGTTTGCTGGCAATGCAGCTTCCTTTGCACTGAATGCCAAGACGATTGATGATTCGGTTATCCCACACATCAACGGTCTGGTCATCAAAAAGGACTTCTACACCGTGAACGCTTCGACCAAGGTTGTGACCTTTACTGGTCTTCCTTATGGGTTGGACGATGTGGATCAGGTTGTCTTCACTTACGAAGTAGCAGCCTAAAACTTTATGGGGATGGATTCCAAGGTCCATCCCCATAGCCATGAATAGTGACGGTCCGTCCCACTCCTTGTAATGAGGAGGAGACGAACAGCGGTGGGTCCTGGCTCCCCTCTTTCTGTGCTGGGGCTTAGAAAGAGCGCAACGTCAACGGGAAGAGAGTGACACTGAAGACGCTTGAACCAGGCTCCGCGCAGAGTGGAGGCGTCATAAATCTCTTCACAGGGCGGCCTTCGGGTCGCCCTTTTTCACGAGCTCCAGAATAGTGACTTCCTGTCACCAGAGTCATACAAAGAGAGCATAGATAACAAAGAGAGCAGCGTGCCACTGGCTAGCTGCCAAGAGGTTTTATGCACCCCACCACTTACGCGATACGTCGTGAAAAGATCCCTGCCTTTCTAAAGGCGATCCGTCACAATCTAAAGACGATCAAAAATCAGATCAAAAGTGGCAAGATTCACGATTTCGATTACTATTTTGTTCAAGTAGTCAATGGTGAACTAGACCTAGTTCCTCCGGGCCGCCACTACATGTCCACAAATCGAAGCAGCAATGACTACATCGCCGGCGCGATGATTGGTGCTTTGCCTTTTCTGGAACTTCACGGAAGTGATGGCATCAAGGTTGATGAGTGTGGTAACATCACGCAGGTTGAGCTGAAGCTTTGCATGAAGAAGCCGTCCCGTTATAAGATCTCCGACAATGGACATGTTTCGGTTGCAGAGTGTGAGAAAGTTGTTGGTTTTCGTTCAGATGCGGCTGCTCATTATGAGATTGTCAACAACATTGAGGGCAAACGGGTTGATACCTACTTTGTTGTCTGCGATGACCAGACTTGGGAAGTAATCACTGTTCGTAAGATGCTTGGTGATAAGGTGGTTGATCTTATCAGTAAGAATCAGGTAACTGGTGAGGACAAGACTTCCAAGAAGCGTAGCATTTCCCTTACGGCCTTTATTGAGCATGGTCAGGAAGTGTACCTGCAGGGAATAGATTGCGTGGGTGTCTCAGAATGGGAAAAGCGGATTTATGATCGCGATGGTCGTGATCCCTCGGAAGCTGAACGTTACTGGAATGAAGAGCGCAAAACACGTCTCACCATTCTCTGGACGACTGGTGTCAAGCTGGATCTGATTGAGAAGGAATTCATAGCCAAGGGTAAGAAGGCAATCCAGGCACAGGCAAAGTATCTGGGTCTCAAGCGTCCGCAAAATCAGTAATTGCACTCGTGTGCCAACACGCATAAGTAGAAGTTCACAAAGGAGACCACATGAGCACCGCACTCGACACCGAAACTGTCACCAAGCTGAAGGTTCCCAGCCTTTACAAGGTTGTCATCCTGAACGACGACTACACGCCAATGGAATTCGTCCTCCAGGTCTTGGAAGAGATCTTTGGCAAGAGCGCGTCCGAGGCACACCTGCTCTGCATGGAAGTGCATGAAAAGGGCCGTGGCATCGCAGGCATCTACAGCAAGGAAGTCGCGGAGCAGAAGGTCTTCGAGACCAACACGATCAGCAAAAGCTACCGTCACCCGCTGAAGACGCTTTCCGAACAGGCATGAGCGACGGGGGTGATAAGCCGATGACGTCCTATGAACGGAAGATCCATTTGATAATGGAATCCAGTATGAAGCGGTTCAACGGCGAGTACACCCAGGAGCAATATGATCTAGAGCTCACGGTTGCTAGGAACATGCTGGCCGCGCTGGGAATTCATCCATGAGCAAAGACATGATCAACATGCAGATTGCTTCTCAACTCGCCGCCCTTGAAGAGGTGGCTGAGCTGAAGGAGCAGAATCTCTTCTCGCATCTTAGAAGGCAGTTGGTTGAAAACCAGGACCTCCAAGACCGCAAGAACATGGACGGCCATGTCACCAGCAGTTTTCTTCTCCTTGATCCCACGTTGACCAAGGTGCTGATGATCTTCCACAAGGGGTTTGGCAACTGGTTTCCGCCCGGTGGTCACTATGAGGGTTTCGTAACCCTCAGAGAATCCGCCCTTCGTGAACTCGAGGAAGAAACTGGCTTTCCGGCCAACAAGGTAAGGTACTTCAATGAATCTGGTTATCTGGCTCTGGACTTGGATACGCATCCTATTCCCGCGCGACCCAGCAAAGACGAAGGTGACCACTGGCACCACGACTTCCTCTTCATCGGAGTTGCCAAGGAACTGATTCCCCTGGTCCACCAGGTCGAGGAAGTTGAAGCAGCGGAGTGGATGACTCTCGAGGATGCAGCGGTGCTTCCCGATGAGCGAGTGCGCCGTGGAATCAAAAAGGCACAGCGACTTATTGACGCAATGGCTCCAAGCCTGTAAGCTGAAACAATGATAGCACTTTGGCTGATGGCTGGCCTATTGGTCAAGCACTTTATCTGTGATTACCCACTTCAGCTTCCCTACATGCTAAGGGAAAAGGGAACCTACGGAGAAAAGGGCGGCATCCATCATGCGCTATTCCATGGAGCGGGTACGGCAATCGTATTCCTCCTCTTTGGGATGGCAGAAGTTGCCGCAGTAATGGCAATCCTGGATGTGATGATTCACTACCATGTGGATTACTTGAAGATGCAGATCAACAAGTGGGCGCAGCTCAAGCCGGACAACAATAGGTTTTGGCATCTCATTGGTCTGGATCAACTTGTACATCAGTTGACTTATGTGCTATTGGTCGCATTGGCTGTAGCTAAATACAGCTAGTCGGATAGTCCGACAAACAAGTCCCACAAGTAGGTGGGCAGTGGAGAAATGGTATGCTAAACGCAACCCGAGCCTATGAGCTCAATGTTCTGGTAAACAACCGTCCTGTTACGGAATTCGACAGCCAGGGCAACATCTTTATCGAGGGTCGGAAAGGTTCCGACTTTGAACTCGAATTCAAAAACAAATCGTCCAAGCAAGTCTTGATCGTTCCCAGCGTGGACGGCAAGAGTGTTCTCGATGGCAAGCGCGCGACTCCTGAGAGCCGTGGCTACATCGTGAGCGCCTGGGGAAGCATTCGCATTCCCGGCTGGACCCTTGACAACAACAGCGTGGCAAAGTTCACCTTTGATGACAAGGAAAAGTCCTACAGTGCAGCGATCGCCGAGCCCGGCGAGGAAGTGATCACCGGCGTCATTGGTGTGCTCGTATATAGCGAGAAGGCCAAGCCCGCTCCAGTACACCACATCCATCACTATCCGGCGCCAACCCCACGCCCTGATCCCTTTGGTCCCACCGCGTGGCCAAACAATGGTCCAATGTGGACCACGACCTCGCTGGGATCCGCTGACAGTACCTCGTACAGCAAGGGTGTCCTGCGTGGTATGGGTGCTCAGGCGCAAACGGCCAACACCGCGACCCTGAGCGCAAGTGCCAGCACGGTCAGCAATCCTGCTCCAGCGGACAATCCTCTGGAAATGGGCACGGCCTTTGGAGCCAAGTCGGACTTCAAGACCCACAACGTCTCGTTTGAGCGTGATGCCATCGTGGCAACCATGCAGCTCTACTATGACAGCCGGAAGAACCTCGAGGCTCGCGGCATTCAGTTTCCTCGTCGTGAGGTAGCTGACGCTACGTTGCCCCAGGCATTCAGTGGCGTGGGTTGCCCCACTCCTCCGGGCTGGAAGGGATAATTAGACGTAGGACACCAGAAATGCTATAAAGGGGAGTGGGAAACTACTCCCCTTTTTAGTGAGTAAAATGAACTTGGACGATCTCTCGCACAACGATCTGAGCACCATCGCCCTGGCAATGGACTATCTGCTCTGCAACGCCGATCTGCCTCCCAAGGCCATGAAGGATGTGGAAGAACTGTTCTACTTTCTGGATGCCATCGCAGAAGCAGCCGAACAGGAAGCTGGCGAAAACCGCCTCCTAGAGAGGACAGAAAATGTCCTTCACGTGGACTTTACACCAAAAGCTGGTTGACATAGACACCAAGTCACTGCATTAGAGGGTTCTCTAACGGAATCCACTTCAGCAGGGGTAAGGAGTTAAATGAAGCGCAGCACACAGGTATCGCTGGTCCTACTAGCCAGCGTCAGTGCCATGGCGTCGCTGTCCGGATGCGAATCGCAACCCGAACAGATCGCAGACAATGGCGGCACGTTCACTTCCATGGCGGAGTGCGTGGCAGTATATGACCAGCAGACCTGCAACGCAGCGCAGAGCCTGGCCAACAAGGAGCACGTACAGAACGCGCCCAAGTATGGCAGCCAGGCAGCTTGCGCGGCAGAATATGGCGCAGACATGTGCCGTCCTGCATCGGCATACGGCGGCCAGAGCAACGTGTTCCTGCCCCTGATGGCCGGCTACATGCTGGGCAGCGCAACGTCGACGCCGAGCCCGCTCTATTACGGCAATCGTCGCGAGCGTGAATCGTATGGTCGCACCCACGGTGGTTCGGCTCCGATCTTCACCAGCGGCCGCGGCTACAACAACCGCGCCCCAATCGGCGCAGCGCCGTTCTCGTCGGTTCGCGGCTCGGGCGTTACGTCCAAGGGCGGCCTGAAGAGCAGCACGGCGATCAGCAGCGGCACGGTTGCCACCCAGCGTGGTGGTTTCGGTAGCAGCTTCAAGCCCACGCAGAGCTTCAAGAGCAACTACGCGGCAACGAACCCCAGCAGCTTTGGCCGCGCGGCACTGCCGTCGACCTCGGCACGTGCAACGAGCATCAGCAGCTCGCGGGCATATTCGAGCAGCTCGTCGATCTCCTCGCGGGGTGGCTTCGGTTCGAGCGGTCGTTCCTTCGGTGGCGGGTTCGGCGGCTGATGCGCGCTGGACTCCTCATGGGGCTGGTCCTTGCGGCCGGCCTCACCGCTTGCGAGAGTGCTCCGTCACCCAACGCACAGACGGCTGTTCAGGCGGTTCAAATCGGAAACGTGGTACATCGCTGCCTCAAGACCGACGACACCAAGCTGAGCACTGGCAGCACCACCGATGTCAGTGGTGACATTCGCAGGAAGCTGTTGACTCCACAGGCACTGGCCGCAGGCGTTCGCGTCTTCATCAGTGGCTCGGACGTCAACAACTATGGCTCCGTGGTGATCCACTATGCGACGGCCAACAACTCCTGCATTCTCTGGTCGGAAACCATTCCCGTCCAGGAATACAGCCAGCGTCTGGACCTGAACCCCCTGGGCATCAGTCCATATTTTGAGCCCACCCCCAAGGTGGCGCCCAAGCCGGTCGCACCGGTTACCTCCAAGTAAGGTCTGCTGATGTTTTGGGTCTACGGTCTGGCAATCATCCTCGCATTTGGTGTGGGGTACCTGATGTGGCCCAAAGATCAACGCTCCTTCAAGGTGGTTTTCGTTAGTGGTTTGGTGATCGGCTCGATTATCATGCTTGGCATTTACATCACACAGTGGTGGCCCGTTGAGCACAAGGTAATCCAGAAGATCACCAAACAATACGTCGATCCACCCAAGGTGATCTTCCGAGACAAGATCGTCTATCGCGTCCCCGATGGTGAAGTGGCCCCCGTTGATGTCAAGGCGGCCTGCAGTGGGAAGAACCCCATTGAGATTGTCCGCATGAACGTAGCCGATGCTGACAACGATTCGCGTATGACGTGGATTACCGGTCACGTTGTTGGGAGCAAGATTCTGTTTACTTGCGGGCAGCCCGGTGATTATTCGGATAGCTGGGAAGTGGGCAATATCGTACAATTCATACGCGGTGAAGCCCAATAAGTGGTTGACACTGGTAGCGTCCAGTGTAGGACTGTGGTATCGGAATTAACAAAAGGAAGCGATCGTTGAAGCGCATTGAGATCGAAGCCCGTCCCAACTGGGAAGCGGAATGCGAGAAGGTTGGTTTTTACTGGCACACGCTGGCAACCGACCCCGGCGTGGACCCCAAGTATTGGGATGAGACCAAGGCCTACGAGTTCACCGAGGCAGAGGTCGAGCGCATCGAGGAAGCATCCGCTGAGCTGTATAGGATGTGCCTCTCGGCCGTGGACTACGTGATCGAAAAGGGCCCGGAGATGCTGAGCCGTCTCGCAATCCCGGCCGCATTCCACGAAATGGTGATCAAGAGCTGGAAGCGCCAGGATCTGGATCTCTACGGTCGCTTCGACTTTGCGCTGGCGCCCGATGGCACGCCGAAGATGCTGGAATTCAACGCTGACACGCCGACGAGCCTTCTCGAGGCTGCGGTCGTCCAGTGGTTCTGGATGGAGCAGTACGCGCAGCGAACGGGCCAGACGCTGGATCAGTTCAACAGCATCCACGACCGGATGATCGAGCAGATGCGCGATATCGGCGCAGCAGTCCTCGGTCCCAATGAGACGTTCTACTTCGCGGCGGTCGCCGAGAATCTCGAGGACAAGGGCACCGCTGAATACTTGCGCGATTGCGCGATGCAGGCCGGCATCAAGACCGACTACATCGACATCGAAAGCATCGGGTGGAACGGAACGGGCTTCCGCGACATGCAGGAGCAGCCGATCACGACGATCTTCAAGCTGTACCCGTGGGAGTGGCTGGTCCGTGAGGAGTTTGGTCTCCACATGACCAAGGATCCCTGGGACGTTCTGGAGCCCAGCTGGAAGCTGATCCTGAGCAACAAGGGTCTTCTCCCCATCCTCTGGGAGCTCTACCCCGACCATCCCAATCTTCTCCCCAGCTACTGGAACACCGCACCGCTGGGTCTCAACTATGTTGAGAAGCCCATGCTGGCTCGCGAAGGCGCGGACGTGAAGATCATCCGCGATGGCAAAGTGGCCGTCGAAGGTGTCAAGCGCGGCTACGACAACCTGGCGCGCTCCATCTACCAGGAGTATCTCCCGCTTCCCAAGCATGATGGCATGACGCCGATCATCGGAAGCTGGATCGTGGGTGGTCGTGCGGTCGGCATGGGTATCCGCGAGGACATCAGCGAGGTCACCGGCAACACGTCGCGCTTCATTCCTCACTTCTTCCGTCCGGAGGCGTAATGGCGCGCTACCGGGCAAAAGCAATCGTCACCGCGGAGCAGTTTCTGCCCGCAGAGGGAAAAGTGCCGGAGTGCGTTCACGCGGGGACCATCCCCTTCAGTGGCGCACCCGGACATTACGTGGACGTTCATTTTGGACGCCAGTATATTCTCTCCGGCGAATACATTGTCACCGACGATTCGGGCGAACGCTCGGTGATACCTCAGGGTGAGTTCGAATCCACCTATGAGATCATCGACGAGCCCACACCACAGAAGGATTAATCATGACCGAACGCGCAGCTACCGTCCACTATTTCCTGGACACACTCCCCCACTTCCTGGGCTATTTCGCGATCGCCGCCCTTCTGGGCGCACTGTTCCTCGTGGCCTTCCAGGCGATCACTCCCCAGAAGGAATTCGCACTCATCCGTGAGGGCAAGCTGGCCCCGGCAATCTCGCTGGTCGGCGCATTCGTGGGCTTCGCCATTCCAATGGCGGTCGTGGTCGGCCACAGTGCAAACTTCACGGACGTGATCCTCTGGGGCCTGACTGCCCTGGTCGTGCAGGTGATCGCATTCTTCATCGTGGAAAAGGCATTCGGTCGCATCAGCGCACGGATCTCGGAAAACTGCTATGCAAGCGGTGTGTTCCTCGGTGGTATCGCCATCGGCGTCGGCATCCTGCAGGCAGGTTGCATGGTCCCCTAACGACCAAGCATTCCTGACAGAAAGTGGGGGTTCAGCTAAATACTGGACCCCTTTTCTACCTGAGGCATCCATGAAAGATTCCCTTCGAACAATTCTAAAGCTCGCCTTTTTGGTATTTGGTCTGATCGGCCTCTACATTATTATCAATGGCGTTGTAGTTTCTGTGAACGCTAACGTACAGGAAACACGCGACAATAATGCGGGCGCCAACATCATCATGAGCAGCATTAGCCGCGAACCATTTGGTGATCGTATCGCGGAAGTAAAGCGCGGTGAGCAGGTCTTTTACAACCTGACGATCAAGCGCGTTGAAGGCAGTCCATGCTTCGTACAGACCAGCTGGCGCTGGGTTCTCCACATGCCAACCGGTAACAGTGTGATGTGGAACAATGATGATGGTCAGTTCTTTGCCGGTGATAAGAACGAGAACCTCGCACAAGCGATTCAAGTTCCAGCGAATCTGATTCCTGGCTCCTATACGTTGAGCCGACTCAGTGTCTTCAAGTGCGGAACCAATCAGGAGTTTGCCAGGACGGTGCGTGATGCACCCTTGATGGTAAAATAATCAACTCTCTGGTTGACGTACTGGAGTTTCCACTACATAAGAGATACATGGAAAGGCGCCGGTCGGTTGTTGCAACAACTCCGGTACTACTAAGCTGGAGACGCAACCCGAGCGGTCCCCCGGTCGAAGATAGGTGGCAAGAGTAGAAGAGGGATGAGCCACCCGCTTTCCAGACAGTTTCCGATGCTGATGCATGTTGTATCAGCAGACCTAACCCCGGAGAGCTAAGGCTTTCCGGGGTTCTTTTTGTTCTTGTGACTTTGGCTTTTGGTGCTATGTTGGTGCATCAGAGGAGATCGTATGGCAGACATCAAAAAGGGCGACTGGATCAAGGTTCCCAAAGGTTCCCACCTGATCCGGGACTATGGCAAGGGTCATTATGGTGAGGGCGAAAAGCCCACCAGTCGTGATGTGACGGTTCAGGTCAGTGATGTCGTTGAGCTGGACATCTACTATGCTAGGAAGCATGGTGATCCCGAGTTGTTCAAGGCCTATGACAAGATCTGTTACGCCAACCCCTACGCCAACACCTACGGCGGCGATATCACGGACGAGGTTCGTGAGCAGCATCGGGCAAATATCAAGGCAGCGCGGGATGCAGTTCTAGCCAGCATCCCCGGTCAGCCCAAGAACATCATCTGCTGGAGCAACGGAAACAAGGCCGTCCTGGACTCCGTTCCGGAATTGGTCCCCGCTCCGCCGCCCAAGAAAAAGGCAGAGATCAAAGTCAACAAGCGCCAGATGATGGTGCCCGGCAGTCGCTGGAAGGTCACCGAGGACGTGACGATCCGCTACCAGCATGCCAACCCCGTGGTCATCCAGGGCGAAGCCGACTGGGAAGCTGCCAATCCCCGTCCATGGAATCAGCCGCATGGCACGATGGATCAGGATATGGCATGGCGTGATCTCCTGTTCGCAGAGCGCAAGCGTCTTCGTGACCTACATGGCGAGCATGTGATCCTAGATCATCTGGTCCTCAAGGCCGGCGATATCGTGAAGGTCGACGGAAAGTTCCTGTCCAGCTGGAACCCGGGCACGTCCTACTTTACCGAGTACGTCAGCAACGTGGTTCCCATGGTTCGTGAGGGTCACGGCACCAAACAGTGGGGCGTGGAATACAAGCAAATCGAACCCTTTATCGAGGCGGAAGAGATTCCCACCGTCAAGGCATTCGTGCTCCGCTACAAGCCCACTGGTCTTTTCTACAAGGCCAACGACTGGGACTACGAGAACCGGGTGGACAAGAGTGTCAAGGGCCAGCAGATGGTCGACACGTTCATGAAGGGCAAGAAGTGGGACAATCTTGGCAAGGCCAAGACCAGCATCCTGATGATGACCGGCTACTATGATGGTCTGCCGGGCGCCGACGAAGCACTGCCCGACTGGAGCGGCGGTGGCGCAACCTTCGACATGAATGATGACTGGGAACTCGTCGAGTTCGACAAGCTGGCCCGGAAGGAAGTCGGCGTGGTCACTGAGTTCCAGGACTGGTTCAAGCGTAGCTGGGAATTGCGCGCACTCACGGTCAAGTATGGCAGCGCAGTCCGAACAGTCTACAAGGCACTGGAAAAGTCCGGAAAGCTGGACGACCAAAAGGGCATGGTGGTCTTCACAGTCACCGACAAGGAAGCCCTCGACATGGTGGGCTACTGGGACAAGAAGACCGCACTGACCGACGAGGACAAGGCGGAAATCGAACTCGCAACGGCTTCCATGAAAAAGGGAAGCTTCAAAAAGGCCATCGATCACAAGAGCATGGCCGTCAGCTTTACCAACAAGAGCAGCGCGCTGATGTTCAAGCTCAGCTATGCAGGCAACTTGAAGCTGACCGTACTGGATCTCGAGGAAATGAAGGAAGCGGTTGATGGCTGATATTCAATACACGGAAGCTGGCGTCCTCTTTGGGGGCCAGCTGGTTTCCTGGGAAGATCTGGAAGCGCAGCGGAATCAGTTCCGCTTTATGCGCTCCGTGCTGGTGAAGATTTCCTTCACGTATGGGCGACAGGACTTCCAGGACGCAGAGATCTATGATGCTGCGGAATGGCACAAGCTGCGGGAAACTGTCCGCGGTTTGAATGTCTTCTTCAGCGATTTCGCAGGCAAGCATAGCGAGGTCTCGCTCGATCTCTTCAAGACTGTTGAGCTGGAAGAGATCACCAACTTGGATGAGATCATCGAGTTCCATCGCGTCTATGGTTTCGTCAATCACGATCTGGGCATCATCGAAGCTGCCCTGGAACAGGGTCAGGAAAACGGCGATATCGACCATGATGGCAATCGCGTGTCCGAGGAAGACCCTTCGGAGTGAGCTATATCGATCAACCCTCTGATAGCAAGATCAGCTATCTGATGCTAGGGATTATCTTTCTTCTGATCATGATGGCAGTTGGCTTAATCGCCAACCAGCCCGAGCCAACTGTTGAGCTGACAGTCAAGGACTGGCGCTGCATCAGCAGTCACGTAGAAGATGATCCCACGGGAGTCTACATTCCCGATGGCATCTACTTTGAAATTCCAGGCAAAAAGAATGTCTGTGACCACTGGATCCGGCGTCTCTCTCCAAATAAATAGCTGTAGTTAATACAGTTGGAGGGCAACGTGCGGGCCAGTGAGTTCTTGTATGAAGATCATCGAACCAAAATCCAAAAGTTGGAAGAGCTGATCGATCATCCCTCCACGGAGGAAACCATCCGCAGTGTGGCGCGCAGTCGTTTGAAGATCCTGCAGCAACATCAGCTTGCGATTGTGCCCATTGAGCCCCCAGCGCGTATCACGGTGCCCGTCAACATCAGTGAGAGCGACCTAGACACGTACTTCGTACCGGGCATCAAATTGGGCTATCTCTATGATGGTCTTTGCAACTTGAGCCCAGCACCCAACAACATTCGATTCCTGCGTCAGGGTCAGATCCAGATGATGGTTCCCCCACCCTTTATGGGAAAGACCAAGATCCAGTATTTGAAAGAGATCAACGCGGTCACCATTGGCGCTCTCCACATTGACAGCAAGATGGTCGAAGGTCACGGCTACTCTTTTACCATCTCATACGTGTAACTGGTTGACATTTCCCCTCACCTATGTTCAAAGAGAGCATAGACAGTGAGGAGAAGCTGGTGACCAAGTTTGAGAAGAAGCTGCTGACGCTACGCCAACAACTGGTTGGTGCGCGCTACCATCACGCACTGGCAGCACTCGAATTTGCCATCAAGTACCACACCGGCACCCGGAAGGACGGCGTAACGCCCGAGTTCCAGCATCAGGTCGAGATCGCGCTCTTTGCGCTGACTCTCCCCGATCTCATGTATCGCGAGGAAGTGATCGCGACCATTCTACTCCACGACGTGCGGGAAGACTACGGGGTCTCCGATGGCGAGATTCGTGGACTGTTCTTCCACGATGAAGGCTTCGCCGGTCGGGTCAGCCGTGCGGTAGAGAACATGACCAAAGAGTTCCGCGGCCTGAAAAAGGACGAAGAGGCACTCTTTGAGGCAATGGCCGAGGACGCTATCGCAAGCATCGCAAAGGGCTGTGATCGGATGCACAACCTGCAGAGCATGGTCGGTGTGTTCAAGCTGGCCAAGCAAAAGGAATACATCAAGGAAGTCCATGATCTGTTCCTGCCCATGCTGAAGAAGGCACGTCGCCTGTTTCCGCATCAGGTCAACGCATACGAGAACATCAAGCACATCCTGCAGTCGCAGATCCAACTCCTGGAGGCCATTCACGAGGCAATGGAAACTGCCCAGCCGGCCGACTAAAATATAGACAATCACTGGGGCGTCCTTTTATGTAAAGGGACGCTCTAGTCATATCAGCTGAGCCAGATCGAACAAACTGGTGAGGCACTATGACGGAAGAAGTAACGGCAACGGCAGCCCCGGCAATCAACCTGGATACCTATACGGGTCGTGAGCTGGGCTTGAGTTTCTACAGTTTCAAAAAGGGTGATCCCAAGGAGCGCGAATACCAGGCGGTCCGAAAGGATATCGAGGACAAGCTGGCCAAGGGTGAGCCAGTTTACGTGACATTCAGCGATGAGCGACGTGAGCATTCCGTTGGCCGCATCAAGTCCGTGGACTTTTCCTACAGTGAGCGACAGCATCGCAGCTATTACAGCCAGGGCGCCGGTGACACTTACTGCTATGCCAGTTTGGAAAACATCGTGGTGGTGTGGGATGGGCGTTCCAACAAGGTAAAGCCACAGCCTGGCGAGATCACCTACTGGCCCGATTGGAATCAGGGAACTCAGTGGTATTGGGAGCAGAATGTTCGCCCCAAGGTTGAGCCCATTATTGCCTACGATCACTTGGGTCAGCAGCTGGAAGTTGGTCAGAACGTCTGCTTTGTTCACCGCAGCTATGGTCAGGCATCCATGCACTTTGGTACAGTGACGCGCTTTACCAAGATGGGCACCGTGTTCGTCAAGACGATGAAGCTCAAGGACGGCGATTACCGGGCTGGAAGTGAGCTCAAGGCCAACAGCATGGAGGACGTCGTTATTGTCAACGATGCCCTGATGAAGCGCCTCGTGATGGCCAAGCTGGCAGCAAACTAATGGCCTTTACTCGCATTCCTCTAAAGGCCAATGGCCGGAACATGGCGGCCTTTCGTCAAGACCAGCAGAACCTCGCTGACATGCTCAAGCTCTACTTGAGTGGCGAGCCCGTCTATATTGAGCTATCGGCGGAGCCCATGAGGGTTGGTGCGATCGCCCGTCTAAAGCTGGAAGATGATGTAATTCAGGATCTCCTGCATGGAGAAGTGGATCGTCATCGCTGGTATGGAAGCCGGACAGCGGTTCGCCAGCGTATTGAGCCCAAGCCCGAAAACGTCGTGGTTGACAAGATGGGCAGGATCAACATCAACGGCTCAGCGGTGTGGGATGGTCGAAAGAACCGCGTCAACTATCTCTCGGGCTGGAACATGAACTGGCTCAAGGGACATGAGGGCGGAACCGTTTGGGTCTATCAGAAGGTCCAGGTTCCCAAGGTTGTGGCCAAGGACAAGCTGGATCGTGAGATCAAGGTCAACGATTTCATCTCCTACATCTTGTATCAGTTCGATGGTGAGGGAGCCGCAGGTATCTACTATGGCAAGGTAACCAAGGTGGATGACGATGGAAGCGTGTGGGCCAAGAACATCAAGCTGAAGAGTGATGACAAGCAGGCCGAGAAGAGGATCCACCACAACGGCTTGATCGTTATCATGACCAAGGATCTAATGGATCAGTTGATGCTGGCAAAGCTGAGCTCCTTGTAAAGTGGTTGACTACTGGAGCCCGGCAAGTAAGCTGGCTCCAGTAAGGAGACGTCATGAACAAGTTTCTCGTAATGATTCCCGCACTGGCACTCGTGGCATGTGGGCAGCCCATGATCCGCGATGGTGATCTGCAGGCAAAGCTGAAGACGCTGGGCTACACCAAGGTGCTCATCCGTCCCGGCAAGCTGAACTGCGGTCAGTTCGGCAAGGGAAAGCACTTTCTCGGCACCCGCAAGGATGGCATGAAGGTCATCGGTCAGATCTGCTATCGCAAGGCAGAGCGTGACGTTCAGTACAACGTGGCGATCAACCAGGAACTGGGCAAGGGCGGCGGCCCGGTGAGCACCGAGACCAAGGGTGACACCAAGGGTCAGCTCAACGTTCCCAACCCTTGGAAGAAGTGACCGACGAAGCCCCGGAGAGGACCAAACTTCTCCGGGGAAAGCGTTGGCCCAAAGATCGCAATGGTCAAGAGATCGACGTTGGTGACTTCCTCTTGTTTGTCTATTGGGGTGGATATCCCACGGCATCCATTGGGCAAGTTATCAAGGTTGGCAAGACGGGAAAGGTCACTGCCCGTATTGTCAAGCTGGGAAACCGCGATGATGGCAGCGAGCAGGAGATCAAAGAATGCACGACAACGACCAAGTTGAGCCAGAACATGATCAGCGCCCTGACGCTGGACAAGCTCGCAAGGGTCGACTAAAGAGCATTCTCTGGACAGTCCTCTGGGCCTGCATTATGTTCTACAGCGGGTTCAGCACCCGTGGTTCCATTGATGCACGTGATATACGAAAGCAACAGGACATAACCACAGAGTGCATCGGCGTTCTAAAGGGGTTCATCATTGGCCGACACAGCTACAACGTCCGTGACAAAGATGTTGACAAGGGCCGTACCCTAATTTAAGATACAGGTATTGGACAGGTGGGTGAGCGGTTTAAACCACTCCCTTGCTAAGGGAACGTAGGGGAAACTCTACCGTGGGTTCAAATCCCACCCTGTCCGCTCACAGATCGAACAACTGTAGGATCTGTGATGTACCAGGACATTGTCCCCGGCTATCGCGTTCAGGTAACAACCTGGGAAAACGATGGCGACAATTACAACACCGAAGCAATGGACGGCTTGGACGAAAACGAAGTCCGGTTTGTGCTTCACGTCTGCAAGCTCTTTGGCAGCAGTTTTCCCAATTCACTTGGCAATGAGGATCTTCATGGTGAGGCCTTCGTGCTCGCCCTGCAAGTTCACTTGACCAACTTTGATGGCACGATCCCCAGTGATTGGGTTCCTGCTGGGGACGAAGAGGAGTACCTCGAGGACTTCTATTGCGACCTGTTGGGCAACCTTGGTATCAATGGTACTGAGTATGGTTACTGGCGGGTATTCGAGGACGCGCAGGTTTACCTGGTTCCGCAGCCCATCTTGAATGTGACAAAGAAGTTCAAGTGAGTAACGAGCTGGACTTTCCTCTCCGGATCTATGAAAAGGGTCCCGATGAGTTGGTGCTGCTGGTTGCCCACGAGGCTGCCGACTGGCACAATCGAGCAGCCCACAAGGCCAAGACCAACAAGACGCGGATGTTCTGCAACTGGCTCCGAAAGCAGTTTCCCGATGTTCCCACTGAGTTCCGCTACATGCGGAAGGAGCGCGTCCGGGATTACCGTTACCGTGGCTGGAGTGTTCGCTACAAGACCGTCAACAGTGACAAGCATTTTGTAGCCTATGGTCTGACGAAGAATCAGCTTCTGATGATCAAGCTGGCCTGGGTTTACAAAACCCAGAATGTGAAGATTGAGGGGCAGGACAGCTACGGTACCGATGACGTGGTATTTCCCTGGGTTCCAGAGCCCACCGAGGAACTTCTCACGCGCTTGAAGAACAAAAAGAAGCCCTCAAAAGCACTGGAGGTTCTCTGATGGATCTCCATTACCCCATCCGTGTATTGCATCGCGACGACGGGCTGATCAACTTTTACATCTTCCACCCTGCTGGTTACACATGGGGCGAGTACAAGGTGTATGCAAATCAGAACAGAGCTCTGGTAAACTCCATTCGATCACTATGTCCTGAAGTGATGAATGAGATGCGACAGATCCCCACATACTATTATGATGAGTATGGAATCGCGAGGGACAACCACTTTTGCTTTTATGGATTGACCAAGACTCAATACATGCTGGTAAAACTGAGTTGGACTTTCAAGGAGATCAAGCTCAAGGCAAAGTTCAAGCCCAACGCCAATGGTGAGGTAGTGAACGATTACGTGGCCAAGGCTTATGTTCGACCAAGTGAAGAGTGCAGGCTCCGATTCGCCAAGCCGGGCTACAAGCCAAAAGCATTGAAGATTCTCGGCTAACCGTAATAAAATTGCGTTGAGTACGCTTGATAGGCGTCCTCTAACGTGCTTGAATAACAATGTTGCAACGTAGGAGTAAGGTATGACTGAACCACACCATCCCACTATCGTAGACGCAATCGAGAACCGACTTCAGATCACTTTCCGCTACCACAGCGAGAACAGTCAGGAAGAGGAGCCCACTGTTCGTGTTGTGGAGCCCTGGGTCTATGGTTGCAAGAATGGCAAGGAAAGCCTCTATGGCTTTCAGGTCAGCGGTGGCTCCGAGGGGATGAAGCGTTACGACATGCGGCGCGTGAAGAGTGTGAGCCTGACCGGTGAACACATGGAGAACCATCCCACGGCTGCCGCAAACGTAACCAAGTGGGACAACATCTGGGCTTCAACGGGGCCGGTGCCGGCTGTCGTCACCGCATAGTTGCTCCCTAGAGCAAAGACTGGCTGGATGGAGAATGATTTCCATCCAGCCTTTTGTTTGACAGACTGACAAGCTGGTACTACCTGCGCTCTATGCGTATTGGATTTGACATAGCAATCTTCGAAGCCCGTGGAATTGGCAAGCACCTCTTCCACCGCTTTGGTAGATCTCGTTGGCCCAACAAAAGTTGGGAGATCGAGGCATTCCGTGGAAGACTCGGCAACCTGCTCAGCTTCGGCCTGAACTTCTCCACCAAGGGAGACCACGCAGGTCTCCATGTTGAGTTCTGTGTTCTAGGCTTTGAGGTGCAGGCCTCATTCAACGACAATCGTCACTGGGACTACGAAAACAACACGTGGGAAAAGTACGACGAAGAGTCCATGCGGACTCGAATGGGTCGTGATGAGCAGCGAAAGGTCGATGACCTGGAACGCGCCTACATGCTGGTCAATGAGGACCGGAAGATCCTGACGAAGAAAAACGCCGAGGACTTTCTCGAGACTCCCCAGGGCCAAGCGATGATCGAGCAGCGGGCCAAAGCCAAGCTGGTCGAACAGCGTGACAGCAAGGAAGCCAAAGCTGCCCGCGGTGAGGCATATCGCATAGCCAATTTGGGCAAGATCAGCGATGATGAAGCCCACAACAACGCAAAGGGGAATGGTCAGTGATTCGGAGCTCGCTGTTCTACATTGCCTACTGGCTGCTCAGTATCACCTACATTCTCTTTTGCGTGGTGGCCAGCATCATTCCTGGAAAGCAAGTGACCACTTGGATGGTCCAGCGATACGCCCGGCGAATGGTTCAGGCAATGTATGTCTTCGCGGGCATCCGAGTAACCATCTTGGGACAGGAACGACTTCCCAAGGGTGCTTTCATCCTCGCCCCCAAGCATCAGAGCTGGGGAGACGGATTCTGCAGTTTTAGCGCAGTCGATGATCTGGTGTTCGTCACCGGAAACCATCTGGAAAAGATCCCCTTGCTCAAGGGTGTCCTGAGCAAGATCGGTGCCATCGTGGTTGATAACTGCGGAGGCGGTAACAGCAAGGAAGACCTGAACCGTGGAGCCGATCGAGCCTTCGCGGAAGGCAAGCGGATACTGATCTACCCTGAGGGGCATCTTAGCAAGCCAGGAACACATCATAGATACCGTCTGGGCATCTGGG
>Ga0308158_10001688_pt1 | contig 22649 bp, 20 predicted proteins | sample PhyBR2_FD_201038 | JGI IMG/M metagenome (GOLD analysis project Ga0308158, IMG submission 201038) | Phyllosphere microbial communities from UC Gill Tract Community Farm, Albany, California, United States - DLSLB.R2 | ecosystem: Host-associated > Plants > Phyllosphere > Unclassified | place: USA...
CAGAATCGTGTTTACCGACTCTTCTTTCGCATTATTGATAAAACCACATGTGTTGATGACCACGATATTCGCTTCATCGTTGAGCGCTTCGTGAGTCACCTCCTTACCGCTGGCTTTTAACTGTCCCATTAACACTTCACTGTCGTAAACGTTTTTAGAACATCCCAGGGTAACTACGTTGATTTTATTCTTTTTTAGTGATTTAGTTCTCATAGATTTAAAATTGAGATTGCAAAATTACGATATTAATTTGTATTTGTCCGTTAATTACAACCTAAAAATACCGCCTACAACCAGTACGCTTTCATAGAAGGTAAAATGATGACTTGCATATTCACCCGGATTGGGAGTTATAGGAGTTTTGATAATATCAATATACCCGATTTTGGATTCATACTGTACGAAAAAGTGTTTAAATAACGTAACATTTACGGCCCCTTTGGCAGAAACGCCGAAACCGGCCACTTTAAATTCGTCGTTGCGCTCCCGTCCCAAAACAGTGGCATTGGTACGGGGAAACAAAATACCGGATCCAATCCCGGCTATGGCATTGAACTGTACTTTATCGGTATTGTAAATGCCGAGGAATTTCGAAATGTCTTCAGTTCTTGCAAGTTCCAGATTCACATAATTTAATCCGTCGGTATGTTCGAACATTAAAAAATCTTCTGTCAGCCTGGTGTTTCCGTTTTCAAGCACTTCACCGTAACTGCCTTTGTCGGGATAAGAGCCGCTTACATAAGCTTCCTGTCCCTGTGTCATTACGTACTTCATGTGGTCAAAGCCGAATGAAAGACTGTATTTGTCGGTAAAATAATAACCGAGGCGGAAGTTTGTCTGTGGTATGGTCATACGCGTAGGGTTAATGTAGTCCATATGCCATCCTTTAGGTTTATCGTGTGCACTTGCATTATGCACGGTAAAGTCAAAATCATTACCCTTAAAATGAATATCAGATGAAGAATAGTATCCCCTGTTAGCGCCCCAGTACATGAAAAATTTTCCTTTATTATTAGAGGTATAAGGATTAGAAGTAACCTCTTGAGCGTAAGTAGTTAATGGTAAAAAAGAAAGTCCTGTTAATACCAAAAGTTTTTGAAATGCTTTCATTTTTGAAAAAATTTCTGCAAAGATACAAATAAAAAAAGCCCTTGCATTTTAAGCAGGGGCTTTTTTTATGGATGCTAGAAGCTGGCGCTGTAGCTTATACTTATGTTGTGATTGTTTGATTTTATGTTTCCGGTTCCGCTGGTTCCCGAACTGATGATGTTTTGCTGCGAATCCTGATTCCAGAACAGATAGCCGAGATCCAGGCGTGAGGCTCCGAAACTGTATCCGATACCGGCGCTGTAACTTGTGAGGTCGCCCAGTATGTCCTTGTTTTTATAAGGGCTGTCGGCATGTCGGAATCCTGCTCTGAGGCTTACCTGGCTGATGCGGTATTCTCCCCCGACTCTGAACTCGTTGGTAGCCTGTAATCGGGTTTTGTAATAATCGTTTACAAGACTGTAGTCGGCACCGTCAGCACTGTATTCCATCGTACTGTAATCCTTACGGGTATAATCAAAACTCAACAAACCGTTTCCGCCAAAAACGTATGCGAGACTTCCTGTAAAGGCTCCTGGGTTTTTAACTGAGTATTTGTTGTAAAGGGTCACAATCTGCGGGTCTATATTATAGGTTTTGGAAGCCCCGTTTTGTATAACGTGGGTCTGAAGGCTTTGGGAAAATTCATCCTGCAGGCGCATCCATGTAGGAGACTGGTACGATGCCCCGATGCGCAATTCTTCCGTTGCCTTAAAAATTCCCCCCACGTTAAATGAGAATCCCGAACCGTAAGTATAAGTATGATTCTGAAATAAAAGTTCCTTATATCCTTCTGTAACCGTGGATCTGTTTTCTTCATAGATGGCTGAAGAAGTAAGGTAATCAATAAAATGAACGTTTAAATTCGCTCCGAGGTAAAGGCGCTTGTTGATATCGAATGCCACATTTCCGGTCAGCTGATTGTTAAACCCTGTTGTGAGCGTCTCGTTTTCCTGGTAGAAGGAATTTCCAGAACCGTTCAGTACATACCCGTTCTGGGAACTGTTTTCGTTGAGCAGGTATCCCTGGTAGGCAAGCATGGCCTGTTGGGCCGAAAAACCGTTTTGTATACCGTTGAGATAGTCATACAGATCACCGATTGTTTCATTTCCTTGCGTCTGAACATAGTCAAGCGGTACGCTACCACCGTTGAAACCATGGTTGGCATGATCAAGGAAATAGTTTGTTACCGATTCGTTTGATATGCCTTTGGTAAAGGTGCGGTCGTTAAAACGCGCATTGGAATGGTACCCCAGTCCGATCGTTACTTTTTTAAGTGCCTGGTCCTGGTTTTTGGAATCGATTACGAATACGGCTCCGAAACTTGGCAGGTCAATTTTATTTTCATTGGCAGCACTTGACGATCCGTTAAAGACAGATTTGTTTTTCTGAATCTGCATATTTCCCGTTATGCTGAAATGGTTGTAATTGAATAAGGCCGAACCTGCCGGGTTGATCTGCAAAGCAGAGATGTCGCCTCCGAGCGCTCCGAATGCCCCGTTAAGCGCATTGAAACGTGCCGTTCCGTTTACCTGCTGCGTGCTGATCCTGAGGGCATCATTTGGATTGAATTCCTGTGCCTGCATCTGTACGGCACCAATAAGAAGGACAAAAGGTACATATATTTTCTTCATTTGATTTATCATATTAATATCGTTGAACAAGAATGGGTTTATCGTCTTCCGCCTCCGGTACGCATTCCGCCACCGACGCTTCCTCCGCCACGTGATCCTCCCATACTTCCGCTGTTCATTCTTGTTGTCGGGGCAGGAGTATATACAGGACGCGAAGTTGACCGTTCGAAACGCGTATTGGTGTTTCGTGAAGTATTGTAACGCGTATTGTTGTTAAAACGTTCGTTGCGTATTGTGGCAGGCGTATCAAAATTCGTCGATCTTCTGGTCTGCCATGTGTTCGATGTGTTCATACGGTTGAAACTCGTATTTGCACGTGAAAAGGTGCGGTCGGTTTTTACTAGGTTACGGGCAGAATTAAGAGAGCTGCTGCGCAGTGTTCTTGTACCTGTGTTATTGTTCATCCGACCTGCATTGGACAAAGCCATCTGTCTGCTTGTAAGCGAACGGTAGCTGTTGTTTCTTGAAAGGGTTCTTCCACCGTAGTAAGGATATCCCCAGCCCCAGCCGTAATACGGGTATCCCCATCCGTAACCATAGTAAGGGTATCCCCATCCGTAACCCCATCCGAGTCCGAAACCGAATCCCCAGCCCCATGAATCATACCATCCTGCATAGGGATAGCCAAACCCGAAATAGCTGTAAGGATAATTGTATACGATACGGGTTTCAGAAGTCGAGTCGCCCCAGGCTCCGTTTCCTTCTGTATAATTAGATGAATAGTTTTCTACATCGGTAAAATATTGATCAGCCTCTTCTTCTTTCTGTTTAAAATATTCGGAATAATAGGCACTTTTTTCATGAGTATCTTCTACAACAATTTTACTGTTGTTATAAATTCCGTCGACATCATAAGGCTTCTGATTCAAACCGGAACATGCAGTCAGTGCGATTCCGGTCGCGGCAATTAAACCGAAACGGACCAGATAAAATCGTTTATAAATTAGAGGTAGCATATTTAAAGTTTTTATTGTTGAACATTACAAATTTAGTTAGATTTGTACAAAATAATGTGTTAATATTATCTAATCAAATTATATACCAATATATTAAAAATGAGCAAGAATTTAACTACGAGATCGGAAGATTATTCAAAATGGTATAACGAATTGGTTGTAAAGGCCGATTTAGCTGAAAATTCAGGTGTAAGGGGATGTATGGTCATCAAACCTTACGGTTATGCTATTTGGGAAAAGCTGCAGGCAGAACTGGATAAACGTTTTAAAGAAACAGGTCACAGCAATGCGTATTTCCCCTTGTTCGTCCCGAAGAGTTTGTTCGAAGCTGAAGAAAAAAACGCGGAAGGTTTTGCCAAGGAATGTGCTATTGTAACACACTACCGTCTCAAAAACGACCCGGATAACCCGGGGAAGCTTATGGTAGATCCTGAGGCCAAGCTTGAAGAGGAGCTCATCGTGCGCCCTACTTCCGAAGCTATTATATGGAGTACCTATAAAGGATGGATACAGTCGTACCGCGATTTACCGATTCTCATTAACCAGTGGGCCAATGTAGTTCGCTGGGAAATGCGTACGCGGCTGTTTCTGCGTACCGCTGAATTTTTATGGCAGGAAGGCCATACAGCACATGCTACGAAAGAGGAAGCTTTGACAGAAGCACGACAGATGCAGGATGTTTATGTGGATGTGGTTGAAAACATTATGGGGATTCCGGTTATTAAAGGATACAAAACAGAAACGGAGCGCTTTGCCGGAGCTGACGATACTTATACCATTGAAGCATTAATGCAGGATGGAAAAGCGCTTCAGGCGGGTACATCTCATTTTCTGGGACAGAACTTTGCCAAAGCTTTCGATGTTAAATTTACAAATAAAGAAGGCAAACAGGATTATGTTTGGGCTACTTCATGGGGCGTTTCTACAAGATTGATGGGAGCACTTATCATGACGCATTCGGATGATAACGGACTGGTATTGCCTCCTAAGCTTGCCCCTATACAGGTAGTGATTGTTCCTATTCACAGAACAGATGAACAGCTGCAGCAGATTTCGGATAAGGCTGATGAATTGATGGCCGTTCTGAAGCAAAAGGGAATCACTGTTAAATATGATGACCGTACTACGCAAAAGCCCGGATTTAAATTTGCAGAATGGGAATTGAAAGGAGTTCCGGTACGTATTGCAATGGGGCCTAAAGATCTCGAAAACGGAACTTTTGAAATTGCACGCAGGGATGAACTGACCAAGGAGATTGTGCCGGCAGATACAGCTGTTGCATACATTGAAAATCTGCTTAATGAAATTCAGGAGCGCCTGTTCGTAAAAGCCCTGAATTACCGCGATGCGCATCTTACCGAAGTAAATTCATTCGATGAATTTAAAGAACTTTTGGAAACCAAGGGAGGATTTCTTTCAGCTCACTGGGACGGAACACCGGAGACTGAGGAAAAAATAAAGGAACTTACAAAAGCAACGATACGCTGTATTCCTATGGACGCAAAAGAAGAGGAGGGAAGCTGTATCTTTACAGGGAAACCATCTAAAAGAAGGGTTTTATTTGCTAAAGCATATTAAAAAAACCGGGCATTGTCCCGGTTTTTTATTTGATAAATGATAACAGGGCCAGTTTATAGGAATGAAGGCCGAATCCCGAAATGGACCCTGCCGCAACGGGCGCTATATAGGAATGCTGACGGAATACTTCGCGTTTATGAATGTTGCTGATGTGTACTTCCACGACCGGAGCTGTTATGGAACGAATGGCATCTGCAATGGCAATAGACGTGTGTGTGTAAGCACCTGCATTGAGAATAATACCGTCGTATTCAAAGCCCGTTTTCTGAATGTAATCTATTAAAGCGCCTTCATGATTGGACTGATAGTAATCAAGAATGATACTTCCGAATTCCTTTTTGAGGTCATCAAAATAAGATTCAAACGAAGTATTTCCGTAAAGAGAAGGCTCCCTTTTTCCGAGCATATTTAAATTCGGACCATTGATAATGGCGATTTTCATAATGATGTTATTGCTTAAAATTCAGTTAAAAGTACATAAAAAAAATGATATGGTTTACAGATGGAATCATTTGTGTATTTGCGGATTATTCAGGTTTTTTATAGGTTTAACGGTGGTAATTGATAAATTGAAAACAGGTTGCGGTAAAATTAAATAATTGTTAAATTATTTGTTGCCGAAAAAATTATTGCCTTAACTTTGCAGTGTAAAAAAATAAATAATTAGAAAGATGAAAAAGATTTTATTATCATTAGCTTTAGTAGCAACAGGAGTTGCTGCACAGGCGCAAGAGGGTACATACGGTTTCGGTAAAGGAGACATTTTATTAGAAGGAAGCTTACAGGCTAATACTCAGGATAACAAGCAGGAAGCTGTAAAAACATCAACATTCAACTTCACTCCTAAAGCAGGATACTTTGTGGCAGACAGATTTGCAGTTGGTTTAGGTTTGAATGTAGGTTCTTCTAAAGAAGAAAATTATTCTGACGTTACGGCAAATTCATACACAGAAAAAGGAAACACTTTCGGTTTTGAGGTATTCGGTCGTTATTATATTGCTGACTTAAACAGATTCCAGCCTTATGCAGAATTAGGAGTTGGTTATAATACAACAAAATACGAAGAAACAAGAGTTATCAATGATGTTACTACAACAACTGAGTTTCCTAAATACAATGCTTTCGGTGTAAATGCCACTTTAGGATTCAACTATTTTGTAACGCCTAAAATTGCTATCAATTTTGCTTTAAGCGATTTAATCGGATTCAATTCAGGAAAGTCTGATGCTTCAGGAGCAAAAGCAACAACAGATTTCCATGCCAATATCAACAATTTTAACAATTTCTTTGATACGGCAACTTTTGGTTTGACTTTTAAATTATAATAAATTTAAAAGAAAATTAATAAATTTTTAAGGGCCTTTCATTTTTGAAAGGCTTTTTTTATATCTTTAAGGCTCCATTTATTATTAAAGCAAAACTAATGAAGAAAATATTACTGTCAATCGCTTTTATAGGATTCATCACCACAAATAGTTTCGCTCAACGCAATTATAAAAATACAATCGAAACCGGTATTAAAGCGGGAGCCAACATGTCTACATTATCGGGAGGAAATTCTCAGGAGTTCAAACCGGGACTTCAAATTGGAGGAAGTATTGAAATTCCGCTTTCATTCTATAAAAAGTTTGCTTTACAGACCGAATTACTTTACGCCGTACAGGGATATAAAGGAAAAGAATACGATCAGAAAGATATAGATACCGGAAACGTAACCGGGACCTTAAAACTCGAAGACGTAACCATGCATTACCTTTACCTGCCGGTTACATTTAAATATTATGTAAGCAGTAATTTTTCTGTCGAAGTCGGAGGGCAGGTGGGATATATGCTCGATGCCAAAGGACAGTTTGATATGAACAAATACAATACAGCGAGAAGCTACCTGTATATGGCCGATCCTAAATACAGCGGGTCTGAACTGGATAAGGCTTTGTTTGAGGCCGGATATCGCAGTAAAGATGCAGACAATTATTATGAAAAACTCGATTATGGGGTTACGGCAGGTTTTTCATATTATCTCGACAGCGGTCTTTACTTTAACTTCAGGTACTACATGGGGCTTCAGGACGTATACAAAATTGATAATGACTATAAAAAGATCCGCACGTCGGCTGATCCGGGAGAAGATTTAGGTAAAATTATCAACTACCTGAATGAAAATTCCAAATTTACGGAATTGCGTAACTCTTCCATTCAGCTTTCTGTTGGGTACAAATTCTAATCTGGCACGCTTTTAGCTACCTTTAAAATGTTAAAATAGTTAAACAAAAATAGATTATGAAAAAATTAGTATTGGCTGCAATCGCAGTAGTTGGCTTTGCCGCAACGGGAGTTGCGCAGCAACAGGTAAAATTCGGACCTAAGGCCGGTGTTAACTTTGCCAATTTGTCAAACGTTGACGATTCTGAAATGAAAACAGGTTTCCATGTAGGAGCTGTGGCTGAAATCAAGTTCAATGAGAAATTTTCAATTCAGCCCGAAGTTGTTTATTCGGCACAGGGAACAAAGTTTTCTTCCAACAATGCGGAGGTAAAACTCAACAATGATTACATCAACGTGCCTATTATGGCAAAGTATTACATTGTTGACGGTTTCTCGGTTGAGGCTGGTCCGCAGATCGGTTTCCTCATGAAAGCTGAACAGGAAGGAACGTATGGCGGATTTACCGGGACAACAGATATGAAAGATTATTATAAATCTGTTGATTTCGGAGTTGGATTGGGATTGGCTTATGATTTGCCGATGGGCTTGTTTTTTAATGCCCGTTACAATCTTGGGCTTTCCAAAATCCAGGAAGATTATACCGTTGGAAATGTTACGGTTAAGGCGGATGATGTAAAAAATAATGTCATCCAGGTTGGAGTAGGATACAAGTTTGATTAATACAAAAAAGCCACCTTTTAAGGTGGCTTTTTTTATAAGATGCTGTAGGTCTTCAGGTTTTTAACCTCTTTGATCACAAACATGCTGTGTGTACTCTGCACTTCTTCCATGGTTGTGAGTTTTGAAAGCATGAATTCCCGGTATGCTTCCATATCGTGAACCCCGATTTTAAGAATATAATCGTATTCACCGCTTACATGGAAACATTCCAGTATTTCGGGAATTTCGTTCACCTTCCGCTCAAATTTGAGAATAGAATCTTTAGAATGGGATTTTATTTTTATGTGGGCAATTGCCATAAAGCTTCTGTTGATTTTATCCTTATTGACAATGGCGATATAATCTGTAATAATGTTCTGCTTCTCCAACTTTTTTATACGTTCGTACACGGCCGTTGTCGATAAATCAAGTTGGTCGGCAAGTTCCTTGGTCGTTTGCTTACAATTCTTCTGTAATAATTCGATTAGTTTATAATCTATTTGGTCTATCTTCATGAAATCAGTTTTTTTTTAGTTAAAAAAAGGATAAGCTAAAAATTATTTCATCAAAGATAGGTTATTTCAAACTGTTTTTTCTGTACACAAAGAATATATTTTGTTAAAGAAAAATTAAAAATTACTTTCACATAACCAATATTTAAAAAATAATACGTTATGTTTAAACCAGCCGATAAAATACAGGATTTGCAGTTTTTTGGCGAATTCGGAGGAGTGAATCCTTCTATTTCCGATTCTTCAACTTATACGTTCCTTTCCGCTAAAACCATGTTTGACACCTTTGAAGGAAATGCTGACGGTTGCTATTTATACAGCCGCCACAGTTCCCCTTCCAACCTGTACCTTGGCGAAGCACTTGCACAAATGGAAAACACTGAAGCTGCCAATGTAACAGCCTCGGGAATGGGGGCCATTACTACCACGTTAATGCAATTGTGTAAAAATAAAGATCATATTATTGCGAGCAGAACCATATATGGTGGTACGTATGCTTTTCTGAAAAACTTTCTTCCGGATTTCGGGGTTACGGTCGATTTTGTCGATATTACGAACCTGGAAAGTGTTACCCGGCTTATTAAGCCCAATACAAAAGTACTTTACCTTGAAACAGTCAGTAATCCTTTACTCGAAGTTGCTGATATTGCCGCTTTATCCGAAATAGCCAGGGCACATAACATTAAACTTGTAGTGGATAATACGTTTTCTCCGCTTGGGGTAACACCGGCTAATCTAGGAGCCGATATTGTAATTCACAGTCTTACCAAGTATATAAACGGTAGCAGTGATACTGTTGGTGGGGTTATTTGTGCTTCCCAGGAGTTTATAAACGATTTAAAAAACGTAAACAATGGTGCCTGTATGCTGTTGGGACCAACGATGGACAGTTTCCGTTCGGCCAGTATTCTTAAGAATCTGCGGACCTTGCACATCCGCATCAAGCAGCACAGCGCAAATGCCCTTTTCCTGGCAGAAGCTTTCGAGAAAATAGGGGTTAAAACGGTATATCCGGGACTTGCATCTCATCCGTCTCATGAGATATTTAAGAAGATGTATAATATGGAGTACGGTTTCGGCGGCATGCTTACAATAGATGTCGGTTCTCTTGAAAAAGCCAATGCCGTGATGGAACTGATGCAGCAGCGCAATATAGGTTATCTGGCAGTAAGCCTCGGATTCTATAAAACGTTGTTCAGCGCACCCGGAACGTCGACTTCTTCCGAGATTCCGGCAGAAGAACAGAAGGAAATGGGGCTTTCGGACGGACTCATCCGCTTTTCGATAGGTCTGGATAATGATATCAGCCGTACATTCGAGCTTATGAAGTCGTGTCTTCTGGATTTGAATGTCCTGTAATAAAAAAAGAGCCTTAAGGCTCTTTTTTTATTTTTTCAAGACCGGAAGATTCACCTAAGGGCAGTGGAATCCCTGTTTCATCAAAAAACACTGAGAATCCTTTACCGGTAATGCCTTAAACTCCTTAATCTGTTTATTGAGTAAAACCGCTGAAAGAGTGTTTCTGAGCAGAAAGGATCAGGCAGTTCAGGCAAAACAAATTAAAAAACGTTTCGTTATTTTACTTTATATAGTCAAGCGTCCTTTCAAGAGCCATTCCCCTTGAACCTTTGATTAATATGGTTTTTGCTGTAATATGCAGGGTGTTGAGTGCTTCCAGTAAAGCTGGTGCTGAAGGGTAATACGCAATATTTTCAGCAGGTATCATGGCATTGAAAAAATGTTCTCCCACCAATATGGCCGGTATCCCTGCAGCTGTAACTTCTTTGATGATCTGTTTGTGTTCTTTGTCGGATTCGTCACCGAGTTCAAACATATCTCCCAGGATCATAAATTTGGAATTTCCATCGAGTTGGCGGAAGTTTTCTATGGCAACATGCATGCTGCTGGGGTTGGCATTGTATGCATCCATTAAGATGTCCTTTCCGTCGGAATGGATCCACTGAGACCGGTTGTTCTGAGGAACATATTCCTCAATAGCCTGTTTAATGGTAGTTATAGGGATGTTGAAGAAAAGCCCGATGCTTACCGCTACGGCGATATTGGGCAGGTTGTAAAGTCCTGTAAGGTTGGATGTGATAAGGGTATCTTTGACTTCAAGAGTTGCCATAGGCTGAGCGTAAGCTTTGGTAATCTGAACGTTTGCCATGGGGTTCCCCTGCATGGAAAAACCGAAGCGGTTGATGTGTTGTGTTTTTTCAACCTGGATGGGATCGTCAAAATTAACGAAGGCAGATTTGCCATTTGCTTCCAGATAGTCGTACATTTCACTTTTTCCTTTGATTACTCCCTCAACTCCGCCGAATCCTTCAAGATGGGCCCTTCCGAAATTGGTAATGAAGCCGAAATCGGGTTGTGCAATATCACATAACTCTTCAATTTCACGCTGGTGGTTAGCACCCATTTCAATAATTCCCAGGTCGGTTTCATCCGTTAGGCGTAAAAGAGAAAGCGGAACTCCTATATGATTGTTAAGGTTGCCTATGGTGGCAATAGTGTTGTAATGCTGGCTTAAAACGGCATGTACTAATTCTTTACTGGTTGTTTTACCATTACTGCCCGTAAGTGCAATAACGGGAAGGCCGAGGTGGAATCTGTGAAATGCAGCAAGTTCCTGCAGGCATTCCAGTACATCTTCAACCACGATAAGTTTAGGATTGTTGAATTTCCGGAATTCGGGATCGTCGACTACGGCATATGAAGCGCCTTTTTCCAATGCCTGTAAAGCAAATTCGTTGGCATTAAAATTCGATCCTTTTAATGCAAAAAACATACTGTTTTCCGTAATCTTTCGCGTGTCGGTACTTATGCCGTTACCTGCGCTGTATAGTGCGTAAATTTCAAATATTTCCATAGTTCAAAAATAAAAAAAAAGCCCCATACCGGGGCTTTTATTATGAAGATTTGTTAAAATTAACCTCTTGCTTTTTTCTTGCTGTTGGATTTTGTGCTACCTACTTTAGTCATAGCATTTCTGAATCCTACGAAGTCTGAGGCTGAATACTGATCGATAAATCTGCGCGTGGCAGGATCTAACCAGTATGCTCTGTCTTTCCATGAGCCACCTTTGATAACACGTGAGTTGTTGTTGATTAAACTTGTTCTGTTTGCATCATCAAGTGTGAATGTTAAATTACCGTCTTCATCATAAGTTGCGTTGTCTGTCGGTGAGTTATACATTTTTGTAGACTGTAATTTGGCTTTTTCAAAAGTATCACCATCATTGTATGACAGACTGTTTGTTCCCTGGAAGTTACGTCTCTGGAATGTATCTTCAGCTCCGATAGCTTCTTTCTGAACTTCTCCTGGTAATGCTCTCGGGTGTAATTTACCGTTAGGCAAGGTGTCGTATTCAATATTGGTGCTTACAACCTGTACGGTTCCGTCCGGACCAATTACGCTTTTGTTGTAAACGTTTCCACGGAAATAGTTGAGGTCGTTTACTTCAGAAGAAACGCTTGGTCTGTAAACATCCGCAACCCATTCAGCTACGTTACCGGCCATGTCGTACAATCCCCAGTCGTTAGGAGGGAAGGTTTTAACTGCGGTGGTAATTTCACCGGCATCGGTAGACCAACCTGCGATACCGCCGTAGTCTCCGCGGCTTTGTTTAAAGTTGGCAACATAATCACCTTTAGATCTGCGGGAATTTGTACGTACATTATCAGAACCCCAAGGGTATTTGTTTCTTCCCTGAGTGTTGTTATACACACGGTCCGATTTTCTTACGCTTGCAGCGTATTCCCATTCAGCTTCTGTTGGTAAACGGAACTCGGCAGAAATAATACCGTATTCCATTTTTGCATATACTCCTTTATCACCTTCTTTCGCTCTGTTTCTTACACCTTTAAGAACAATACTGTCATTTCCGGCATAAGCTCTTGAAGGGGCGTTCAGGTATGTTTGGGTAGAAAAGGTTTGATCACCATATGCTTTATCTGTTTTAGCGCCTTTGGCAATATAGCCCGCACGCTCAAGATTCAATTCGTTAACACGATCTGTTCTCCATTTCGAGAAATCGTTTGCCTGTACCCATGATACCCCTACAACAGGATAGTTGGCATAAGCAGGATGGCGTAAATAAGTATTGGTTAAGGTTTCCGTAAATCCTAATTGATTTCTCCAAACCAATGTATCAGGTAATGCAGATGCGTAAATTTGACGGTAACGAGCTTCTGTAGGTGGGTAAACGGCTTTTGTCCATGATAAGTATTCCGTATACATAAGGTTGGTAACCTCTGTTTCATCCATAAAGAATGATTGTACGTACTGTTGCGTAGCATCGTTGTTCCACTCGCCCATAACGTCATCCTGTACGCGTCCCATAGTGAAAGTACCCCCTTCAATAGCGACCATACCATAAGGTACTTCGGTGCCATCGTATGACGTGTTATATTGGAAACCGCCTTTTTTATCGTTAATTTTCCATCCAGTAGCTGAAGAAGAACTGGCGTTGCTGTTTCCACAACTTGTTAATCCAATTGATGCCGCCATCACAGCAATCAATTGTAATGTCATAATTTTATTAATCTTCATCGTTAAAGTAGGTAATAAATTTCGTTGCAATATAATAATTAGCTTTTGATTAGCAATACAAATTTAAAAATATTTAAAAAAAACTTAAAAAATGAAAAATATTAAAGACTAAAGGTCCGTTTTAATGCCGAATGTAATTTTTTTAATTATTTTTATACAATTATTAATAGATTATATATTCTATAAATGAAGAGACTATTACCTGTTTTTGCATTGTTCAACGGATTATTGATGAATGCACAAAGCAAAAGCGTACAACTGCAGTGGAACGACCAGAATTATCTCGTCAGCAGCGGTGAATCCTTTTTTGTACCCGGATTTCAGCCGGAATTTTATAAGTACAATTCCGGAAGCAGAAGCATACAGGGATCGGTAATTGTTCCGAATGTAAACGGGAACAAAGTGCGTATTGTATCACAGAAACTGCAATCTATCGATCTTGCCAAATATAAAAATTTAGACGCAAAGAACATCCTTTCAGAAATCAGGACAGACATCTCCGTTTTCAGTACGAAAGGAGTAAAATCGGCCGTCATTACGTTTAATCCGATTGTAAGAACCGGAAGCGGATACAGTAAGGTTACGGATATTACTTTTGAAGTTTACGGAACAGCAGGAGCAAAAACACAGTTTAAAAATATTACAGTGTCGAATTCGGTGCTGTCACAGGGAAAATGGACGAAATTTAAAATAAACGAAACCGGTGTTTACCGGATGGACAGGAATTTTCTGAAGAGCCTCGGGCTGCCCGACGATGTAGATCCAAGAACTGTTAAGGTATACGGATACGGAGGGGCAATGCTGCCGCTGGCTAACAGGGACAACGCATATTTTGACCTTCCCGAACTTGCTATTCAGTTTAAAGGAGAAGAAGATGGTGTGATGAACGACGGCGATCAGATCCTTTTTTATGGAGTTGGTACTAAGGGCTGGAGTAATGAAAATCTTACCCACCTGAATCTTTACAGTAATGACGCCTACTATTATATCACTTATGGGGGCAGTTCCGGCAAAAGAATGCCCGCTTACACAGAACCTTCCGGACAGGCTGCTGAAACGTATACAGATTACAGGTCAAGAGCTTACCACGAACAGAATTTAACAAATCTCGTACAGCTCAGCAGGAAATGGTTTGGCGAAAACTTTAACAACAATGCCCAGCAGAGTATTACTGTTACCCTTCAGACCCCGATGCTCAATTCTTCCAAGCCTGCATTGGTTGGAATCAACGTAGGAGCCATTTCTGCAAATGCGACTGTTTTTAACTATGTGCTCAACAGCCAGCAGTTGGGAAGTCAGACATTACCGGGGAAAAATTCGAGCGCCCTTGCATGGGAAGGCTATTTTGAAAAGGAGCAGAACCTGAACGCCGAAACCCAGAACCTGCAGGTTAATTTCAGTAATAACGGTGTGCCTTCGGCACAGGGGTTTATTGATTACGTATCAGTTGATTATTATAAGCATCTTGCGGGATACAACAAACAGTTTAAATTCAGCTTTGAAGATGCTGTTTCCAATGTGGGAACCGGAGCTTTCCGTATCAATAACGCAGCATCTATTGTACAAGTGTGGGATGTATCGGATAAATATAATCCTTCCTTTAAAACCAACACGGCATCCGTTTTCAATTTAAAGTTTCCGTACGGAACGCTCAAAGAATTTGTCGCCGTTGACCAGAATGATTTGTATGTACCGGAACTGTTGCCGAATTCGAATGTACTCAATCAGAATTTAAAAGGAACAATATTAAAAGACGGAAATGTAGATTATCTTATTATCACACGTGAGGATGAGGGAAATAATCTGCGGCCGGCCGCAGAAAGCCTGGCCAATCTTCACAGGTCAAAAAGCAATCTCAATGTTAAGGTAGTTTCGCTTCAGGCAATATACAATGAATTCTCGGGCGGACAACAGGATGTGGTAGCCATTCGTAACTTTATCCGTTATGTATATGAAGCTGGAAATAAAACCCTGAAATACGTAAATCTTTTTGGAGATGCGTCTATGGATTACCTGTTCAGAAAAGACAAAGGATATGCAGATAATAATCAGGTGCCTATTTATCACCTCCTTGGGCCTGGCGGACAGACAAGCAGCTATTTTAATTTTGACGATCAGGCTAATTTTTCCACGGACGATTTTTATGCATTACTCGATGAGGATGATGACGTAATCACAAACAGCAGTTACCTGGGTCTTGATGTTGCAGTGGGAAGAATGCCTGTGAATACACTGCAGGAAGCCAATGCAATGGTAAAAAAGATAGAAGAATATCTTGATAAGGATAATGCAGGCCGCTGGAAAAATACCTATACAGCCCTGGCCGATGATGTTGACGGTGTTTCTGATGGCTCTTTACAGGTGGCATTAAACCAGATGGTTGATGAACTGGTGCAGAATAAACCTTATTTTAATGTTAAAAAAGTGTTTGCTGATTCCTATCAGCAGCAGGTTGTAGCGGGAGGGCCGCGGTATCCGAAGGCAAAAGAAGATTTTCTTAACGGCATCAATTCAGGAAGTTTGCTGGTAAACTACCTTGGGCACGGGAACGAAACCGGCTTGGGTGACGAAAGATATTTTGACCTGGTTGATATAGACCAGCTGAACAATAAAGGGAAATACCCGCTGTTCACCATCATTACCTGCGAATTCACCCGTTTTGAAAATCCTTACCTGCAATCGGGAGGAGAGCGGTTGTTTTTAAGGGAGAATGCCGGAGCAATAGGTATCCTGGCAACAACCCGTAAAATAGGGATAGGAAATGCAAATGTCTTCACAAACAGAATTTCTAAATGGTTGTTTGACTACAATAACAATCTGCCCGATGTAACAATAGGGGAAGCGCTGATGCTTACCAAAAATGATACGGAGCAGCCGGTGTCCGAAAAAGGTGTCGTTGCATTTATCGGAGACCCGGCATTAAAACTGGCGGTGGCAAAACCGGATATTGTAATTACACACATCAATGATAACCCGATTGAGAATTTTACGGGAAGCCTGCGCGCACTTGACCGTATAAAGCTCAAAGGACAGGTTACAACTGAAAGCGGACAGCTAATCAGTGGTTTTAACGGAAATCTTGCGGTTCAGCTATTCGATAAAAACCAGGAAAAAACAACTCTGGTAAACGACGGGGTAGGCGACCCAATGACCTTTACGGCACTTGGCGAAACTGTTTTCAGAGGTAACGCATCTGTTTCCGGTGGTATTTTTGAAATCGAATTCGTGGTTCCTAAAGATATTAAAATAGCAGTAGGCGAAGGTAAAGCGAGTTTTTATGCTGTAAAAGAATCAGCAGCTCTGGATGATTATGCAGGCGCTAATACCACAATAAAAATAGGAGGAGTTAATGAAAATGCGGCGGAAGACAATAAAGCACCCCAGATAAAGCTATTTATGAACGACGAAACATTTATTTCGGGCGGAATTACGAACAATTCACCTCTTTTCCTGGCCCATCTTGAAGATGAAAACGGAATGAATACTGCAAGCGGTATAGGGCATGACATGGTTGCCATCCTCGATGGTGACGAGAATAATCCTTTTGTAATGAATGAATTCTATGAAACCGAACCGAATAATTTTCAGAAGGGCTTTGTAAACTACCCGTTCAGTAATTTAAAAGAAGGATTGCATACGATTACGTTTAAAGCCTGGGACGTATACAATAATTTGGCAACTGCTGCGTTAGACTTTGTAGTGACAGCTTCGAGCGGATTGCAACTTGATAAAGTGCTGAATTATCCGAACCCTTTTGTCGATTATACCGAGTTCTGGTTCCAGCACAATCGCCCGAATGAGACCTTGCAGGTACAGGTGCAGATTTTAACTGTTTCGGGTAAAATAGTGAAGACCATTAACCAGACGGTGGTGTCCGACGGATTTTTATCCAAGGATATCAAATGGGACGGGAGAGATGATTTCGGTGACCGTATAGGTAAAGGAGTGTATATATACAGATTAAAAGTCAAAGCTACAGGATCGGGAGAACAGGCGGAAAAAATAGAGAAGCTTGTAATTTTATAGAGTAGTCATACTTTTAAAACTAATTTTTATATTTGTTGATAATAATAAAACATAATGAGAAAAATTTTAATTGCAGTTGCCCTTTTGTTTTTTGGAAAAGCAACCTATGCTCAGAACGAATTGCCAATGCCTCCGGGGGATTCCCAATCATATAACCCGGCCATCACCACAGGAGTTTCATTTTTGACCATTGCTCCGGATGCACGGGCAGCAGGTATGGGAGATATGGGGGTTGCAACAAAGGCAGATGCATTCTCGCAATTTTATAACCCTGCGAAGTATGCCTTTGCAGAGAAACAACAGGGATTCGCTTTGTCGTATACACCGTATATGTCGTCAATCGCAAGTGATATTTCACTGATGGGGGCAAGTTATTACAACAGAATAAGTGAAAGAAGTTCCGTAGGTGCCAGTTTGCGTTATTTTACTTTGGGTGAGATCAATTTAACCGATCAAACGGGATATCCTGCCGGAATAGAGAAGCCAAACGAGTTTTCAATGGATGTTTCGTATACGATCAAGTTGTCTGATAATTTCGGGTTGGGTGTGGCAGGACGTTATATTAGTTCTAATCTGAAACTAAAAGCAGACGGGGAAACAAGTGCCAAGACATTTGCTGTTGACGTAGCAGGGTATTACGAAAGTGACCGCATGTCTTTTGATTCTTATGAAGGGAGACTTCGTGCCGGATTCAACTTACAGAATATGGGGCCTAAAATCAGTTATACAGGTGATACCAATTATGCAAGCAATATACCAACCACTTTACGTATAGGAGCCGGTTTTGATTTTATTCTCGACAGCTATAATACTGTTACGGTGTATGGAGAAGCTACTAAACTGATGGTGCCGTCCAACCTGCAGCCGACTTTTATTGATACCAACAACAACGGGAAATACGACGATGGTGAAACGGTGAACAACCGCTTACAGGAATACAGAGACATAGGATGGTTCTCGGGTATGTTCAAATCGTTTGGTGATGCGCCGGGTGGTTTCAGTGAAGAGATGAAAGAGTTTACCTGGGCATTGGGAGGGGAATACTGGTATCAGAATTCATTTGCTTTCCGCGTGGGATATTTTAACGAGGCACAGGAAAAAGGGGCACGAAAATATGCGACTTTGGGAGCCGGGTTTAAGTACAATATTGTAACGGTAGATGTGTCGTATTTATTTGCAACTGGAAAAATACAGAACCCGTTGGAAAATACTTTACGTTTCTCACTCACGTTCAATTTCGGAAGAGATTATTACAAAAACTAAACTATATTTAGAAAGATCCGGGCTTCATAGTCCGGATTTTTTGTCTTTACTTATGAAAGAATTAAAACTTGACACAAAACTGTATGTGTTCGACAGCTGTGATGAACTGCCCGCTCATGTTCAACATTTGATGAAACAGGCTGTTGCGGTCAGAGACAAGGCCTATGCCCCTTATTCGGAATTTAAGGTAGGAGCTGCTGTTCTTTTAGAAAACGGCAGTGTGGTTTTGGGAGCAAATCAGGAAAATGCCGCATATCCTTCGGGTTTGTGTGCGGAAAGGACTGCCATTTTCGCAGCGGGGTCCAATTATCCCGATGAAGAAATACGTTGTATCTGTATATCGGGCTCTTCCGTTTTAAAGGAAACATCCGAACCTATCCCCCCTTGTGGCGCATGCAGACAGTCACTGCTTGAATATGAAATCAGGCAGGAAAAAGATATCCCCGTTTATTTTATGGGAAAATCAGGGAAAATTGTAAAATCAGCCTCTGTACAGAATTTACTTCCTTTCATATTCAGAGAGGAAAATCTCTGAAGTGAAATCACAATACCTTAGTTTCCCACTTTTCTTCCAGCAACTGTTCCAGCTGTGCAATTTCGTCTTTATATATGGTTTTTTTTCGGGTTCCAAAATAAAGTGTGTTTTCAACAGGGGTGATACCTTCCCATACCAGTTTAATTTTTCCTGATGCAATTGCTTCTGTACACAGAAAATCCGGGACGATTGAAAATCCCGTGCCGCCACTGAGACAACGAATGATGGAACTGATGTTGGGAACAATAAAATTAGGACTGAAATCGGGGTGTTCGCCGAAATGCTGAAGCCAGAAATTTTTTAAATGATCCATATCTGCCGCGGTGCTGTACCATAACTGCTTTTTCAGTAAATCCGCACCTTCCCTTATATGCTGTTTGTCGAGTAATTTCTTTATTTCAGCTGTTTCCGTTTTGCTTCCGGCTATCAGTACAATGCGTTCTTTAGAAAAAGGCCGGTATTCCAGGTTTTGCTGGCTGCCTTTTTTAGGTGTTATGATAAGATCGAGAAGGCCGTTGTCGAGATCCTGTTGCATCTGGGGGTATTCACCAAACTTTATGATGAGGTTAAACGGCAACTCTGCAATATGTTCTTCAAGTGTATACTGAAAAGTTTCAAAACACATACCTACACTTACGGTTATTCGCTCGTCCTGTGATCGTTTATGAAAGTGCTGTTCGGCTTTTTCCAGTTTATTTAAAGGCTCCAGTATATAATTATAAAGAATTTTCCCCTTTTCGGTAGGAACCATTTTTCGGGCAGAGCGGTCAAAGAGCTTCGAACCCGTAAATGCTTCCAGAGAATTCAGGTGCAGACTTACTCCCGGCTGGGAAATAAAAAGCTCCTGGGCTGCCGATGACAGGGTTCCCGTTTCATAGATTGCCCTGAAAGTTCTGATCCATTCTAAATTCCATCTCATTTCTATAATATTTATGATACAAATGTACAACTTAAATTATTTTTATAAGAATAAAAAAGGTTGGAAATTTGCATTGTAAATAATTAAAGCTATAAAAATGAATGTATTTATCATTAATGCCGGACAGGTTTTTGCTCATTCCGGTGGCGGATTTAATAATATGCTGACAGGTTGGACTAAAGATTTTTTAGATGAGAATAAGATGGAATACCGCGTTACTAATATAAACGATGCCTTTGATGCAATGCAGGAAGTGGAAAATTTTAAATGGGCCGATATGGTGATCTACCATACACCTATTTGGTGGTTTCAGGTGCCCAACTTATTCAAGAAATACATCGACGAGGTTTTCACTGCCGGTCATCAGAACGGTATATATGCAAGTGACGGAAGAAGTCGCAGGAATCCCGGGATAAATTACGGGACAGGCGGTTTGATGAAAGGGAAACACTATATGGTTACTACTACATGGAATGCTCCGGATACGGCTTTTACTTTACCGGGAGAATTTTTCGATGGCCATTCTGTAGATGAAGGCGTATTGTTCGGTTTTCATAAGATGAACGAGTTTGCTGGAATGAACCGGATCCCGGGATTTCACTTTCACGACCTGGAGAAAAACGGTACTGCAGAACGTATCGAAAATTACCGGAAAATGTATGGGAGGCATCTGCAAGCTTCCCTGTTAAAAAAGGAAACTGTTTTATCGGAATAAAGAATATACACATGAAAATATATATAACAGCGGTGGTAAAACTCAAACCGGAATACCGCGGGGAAATGATGCCGGTTCTGATGAATATGGTTAAAGAAACAAGAAAAGAAGAAGCCTGTATTCAATATGATTTGCATGAAGCTATGGAAGATGAAAATATCCTGGTCTTTTACGAGATTTGGAACAATGCTGAAGGGTTGGATCAACACAACCGACAGCCGTATATAAAACAGTTCAGTGCCATGGCAGATAAAGGTTACGTAACGGAAACAACAATATATAAAACAAAAAAGATTTAAAAATGGAATACAGAAAATTAGGGAATGCAGATATCAGGTTGTCTGCATTATCATACGGAGCCTTTGCTATAGGCGGTAATATGTGGGGAGGAAACGAGAAAAAGGATTCTGTTGAAGCTGTCCGGGCCTCTATAGATCACGGTGTAACAACCCTTGATACGGCGCCTTTTTATGGTTTTGGATTGAGCGAGGAAATGATTGGGGAAGCAATTAAAGGTTACGACAGAAGTAAAATTCAGTTACTGACCAAATTTGGCCTTGTCTGGGATGGAAGTAACAATAAAAAAGGCGATTTCTTTTTCGATGCAGAGAACGAAGGAAAGATAATGCCTGTATATAAATATGCTTCAAAAGCAAACGTAATAAAGGAAGTAGAGGAAAGTTTAAGAAGATTAGAGACGGATTATATTGATCTTTTGCAGATACACTGGCCCGACAGTACCACTGCAATTTCTGAAACCATGGAAGCTATGGAATTGTTGATACAGCAAGGGAAAATACGTTCTGCTGGTGTAAGCAACTATGATGTGCCCCAGATAAAAGAAGCCAGAAAAACAGTCGGAATTGCGAGTAACCAGGTAGGATATAGTATGTTGAACCGCGATATTGAAAAGGATTTAGTGCCTTATGCACAAGAAAATGATCTGGGAATTATTGTTTACAGTCCTATGGAGAGAGGGCTGCTGACCGGAAAGTACTTTAAAGAAGGCCAACTTAAAGAAAATGACCACCGGAACGGGTATTTCCAGCAGTTTGATTTAAATAAAGTTCAGCAGTTTTTAGAAGTTATAGAACCTCTTGCTTTAGATAAAGGAGTAACTCTGGCGCAATTGGTTTTGCGTTGGACTACCTTGCAACCTGCAATTACGGTAGTACTGGCGGGAGCGAGAAATGCTGAACAGGCTATAGCAAATGCCAAAGCAATGGACGTAAGTTTAAATGAAGAGGAAATGAACTTTATCAATATGCAGCTTTCTAAAGTCTGAGGGGCTTTACAAAAGAAATAGATAAGGTAAAAACTAATCGGCTTTTATAAAGTTCATAAAAGCCCGCTATTATATAGCGGGCTTTTTTTGCTTTAACGGTCTTTTTTAAAGGTGATGTTATCGGCGTTTCACCAGGTAATTGGCAAAGGATTGAATCCATAGATGGTGTTGGAAGGTTAAAAATGATTTATAACAAGCTGATTGGTAGAGTATAAAAAATAAGATTAAAAAAAGGTTAAGAAATATTAGGAAAAGGGGAATAAAAGGGGATATCTTTGCACCCGCAATACCGAAGCAACGTTCTTAAACAGGTTAGAAAAAACTTTAAAAAAATTCAGAAATAAATTTGGATTGAGAAGGAAAAAGGTTGTAGTTTTGCAACCCGGTTCCGAAAAGGACAGGGGCGAAACAGGAAAAAAGCCTTAAAAATTTTTCAAAAAAAGATTTGGATAGTTTAAAAAGAGTTCTTAGTTTTGCAACCGCTTTCCGAGAGAAGGTGAGAGATAAGAAGACAAGTTCATAGACATATTGGATTGACAGAAAAAAAGAGTAAGAGCGTATGAAAATACGGTCTTAAACGCGACATCAAAAAATATAAAAAACATACGATGAAGAGTTTGATCCTGGCTCAGGATGAACGCTAGCGGCAGGCCTAACACATGCAAGTCGAGGGGTAGGGTTACTTCGGTAGCCTGAGACCGGCGCACGGGTGCGTAACGCG
>Ga0308158_10001689_pt1 | contig 22641 bp, 19 predicted proteins | sample PhyBR2_FD_201038 | JGI IMG/M metagenome (GOLD analysis project Ga0308158, IMG submission 201038) | Phyllosphere microbial communities from UC Gill Tract Community Farm, Albany, California, United States - DLSLB.R2 | ecosystem: Host-associated > Plants > Phyllosphere > Unclassified | place: USA...
ACAGCTATGAGTCACAAATAAATAATATTTATAGAACACATTCTGTCCGAAAAGTTTTAAAAGATGTAGATGAAGGTAGGTTATACATTGATGTTGAAAATTTACAAAAACAACAAGTCAAAAAATTGAATGATCATTTTAGGCGTTTTAAAGAGATTGAAACATTTTCACAAGCTAATTCTCTTATAGGCTTTAATTCGTCAAATAGGAGAGACTGGGAGAATTCAATGAGAGATAAAATAGATTCTAATTCTAGATATAATTCTGCTGATTATCTTGCCTTTAAAAATATTTATTTAGAATCTAGAGAAAATTTTCTTTATAGTAAAGAGTATGGTTTAGAAAGTTGCTTAAGTACTAGGATAAGACATGGTGCATTAAAAAATCATATTAGGAGTGTGTTTGAAAAACTAGATTTAATTACTGTTAAATCAAATGAAGAATATGTAGATAATGCGAAAGTCTCATTGCAGTTACAATCTGATTATAATTTGAATGTAGTCGTTCAAAAATTACTTAAAGAATTTTCAAAGAATGTTGATGATATTAATCTGAATATTATTAATTTATATATGCAGATTAGAACGGAGAATAGTAAAGAGAATTTTGACGGTCTTTTTGAGTATGCAACCAATGATGAATTGTTATTTGATTTTTATTCTCAATACAAAGGTTTTTTTGATTCTACTGAGTCTATTGTTGCAATTATATTGGAAAATTTAGTTAACTATACTTTAATAGAAATTTCGAAAGTATTAGTTGAGTTTTTTACCATTCACGTATTGGATAAATACGAAAATCTTGTAAATAAATTAATTCAAGAATTAAAGTCTCTTGAGTTACCCACTGAGTGTGAAATTTTAACAAATTTGAACAAGTCAAAAACAGAAATTCAAAAAGAACTAGAATATATCTCTGACTGGTTTTTCTTAAGTACAGATAGTTCGGCATCTTTTTTAGATATTACAACTATTTTGCACGCAAGTATTGAATTAACAAACAAGATTAACCCTCTTTATATTCTTGACCCGGAAATTTCTATTGAAAATAATATGTTGGGATTTAGTAATTTTATTTTCATATTCAATATCTTCTTTAATAACGTTATTGAGCATTCAAAGGTTGATCGAGATAATTTGAAACTAAAAGTAAATGTTTATAAGAGTTCTGAGGGCGATTATACAATTGTTAAATTTACAAATAACTTAAATCCTAATTTTAGTTATGAAGAGAACATAATGAAATTAGAAGAAGTTAAACGAAATTGGAATGATCATTCGAGAATTGAGCGATCAAATAAGGAGAAAGGAAGTGGCTTTGATAAAATTAAAAGAATCTTAATCTATGAGGCTAGAGCAAAAACTGAAGTTTTTGATTTTGAAATGAAAAATAATGAAATCTCAATATTATTGTACCTTCCATATTCACAAATAAAAATAGATGAATAAAAAAGTATTATTAATCGAAGACGATAAAAGTAAGATAGAAAAAGTAATTAACTATTTAGTGGATTACGAGATTACTGTTAAGGAGTCTTTTCAAGGAGGCATAAACGAACTCAAGAATAGTTCGTCACTATATAGTTTTTTATTGTTAGATATGACAATTCCTATGTGGGAAAAAGGGGATAATGATTTAGGTGGTAATTATGAACAATTTGGTGGAGAAAGAATACTTAGAGAAATGAAGCGAAAAAAAATTGTCATACCGACTATTTTATTTACTATGTTTGATGTCTTTCCAACAAAAGAAAAAAGTATAACTTTTGATGAATTAAATGATGCCTACAAATCTAAATTTCCAGACTTTTATATAGGCGCTGTCTATTATAATTCGACTGATGAACACTGGAAGATTGACATGGCTTCTCTAATTAAATCTGTTAATGAATAATATTAATGTTCTTGTAGTAGACGATGATCTAACTAAGATTGCTAAAATTATAGAGGCAATTAAGGATGTCGTTGAAGGCGCTATTTCAATTGATCATGCGACTAGTGTTAAGCAAGCAATAGAAATTTTAAAGGATAAAGCATATCATTTAATGGTGACTGACTTGAATATGCCATTAAGAGAAGGTGAAATTGAAAATGTAAATGGAGGAAGGGCTTTGATTAAAAATATTTATAGGCAAACGAATGTTGTTAACGTGCCAATGTATATTGTTGGATTAACTCAGTTCGAAGATTTAAAGCAAGGATTTAATGGATATTGGAAAATACTTTTTTATGATTCAACTTCTAATGACTGGAAATTAAAATTGAAAGGTATTCTTAATCATGTTAAATTAGTCAAAACTTATTTACGAACAGAAATTATTGAAACTATTTTTGTTGAAGGAGATACTGATAATACGGTATTGAATAAAGTGCTAAAGTTATACTATGCAGAGATTATTGGAAAGTTAAGAATTGAGTCTGTTGAATATGGAGGAGGTGCTGATTGGGTCGAAAGGCAGGTGTTTATTTGGGCAAAATCATTAAATTTAAGAGATAGGGATTATATTAAGTGTGTGGGATTATTTGACAACGATAAAAGTGGATTAGATTCCTTTGATAGATTGACCGATTCGATCATTGCAAATTCAGCAGAAGATAAGACTTTTGCACTTTTGAAAACTTCTTATAAATATTCGACTATCTTAAAGTCTATAAAATCAAAAGGTATTGTGTTTCCAACCGTTTTAGAAGATTTATCCACAATGCAAAGTTTTATTGATGCTAAAAATAATGGTTGGTTGATTTCAAGAAACTTAAGATCACTAACGATCAATTCAGAAGTTTTAAACTTAGCTATTGGCGATGTAAATTACGATAGTTTAAAAAATGCAGGTTTTAAGGAAGATGAAATAATATTTGTTTTATATAAAGTTAATGATGAATATAAAACCGATTATGCTCAATATTTGAAAAATACCAATAAAGAGAACCTATTATTTTATAGTTATTTGCTTAAAGATTGTTTAGAGAAGTTGAGAATAACAATGTAATCGTACATTTATCGTACGTAAATGTAAAAATAAAATCCTAAATAGTTTAATGTTAACTATTTAGGATTGTTTAGCGTGGAGTTGGAGGGATTCGAACCCTCGTCCAAACAAGCAATACGCAAGCTTTCTACATGCTTATTTTGCTATTAGTTTTCGAGCTTAAGCAGAGAGCAAACACCCAACTTAAACCTTAGCTTCTAAAATTTTCGAGTCTTGACCGAAGCTTCCAAGACCTTATTTCCGCATTCCTATATCCCAGAATCCAACGTCGCAGAACAGAACATTGGTGAGACATCTTGCTTCCTTACTATCTTCGGGAAACGCTTGAATCTACTAAACTTCGATTATTAAGCTGCAAGAGCGAACTCTTCGTTGCCAGTTAAAATTTTGTAGCAAGGGATTTAAGAGATCGCGCTACGGTTCTCCGCATGCTTACTTACCCATTGGTCTTGCTGTCGAAACCAGTCAACCCCAATTTTTAAGATAAGACAACAAATTTACACAAAAAAAACAGGCAAACAAAATCACTCATCATTTATAACTCATCATTCATTATTATTTGGGCGTATCCCTCGCCAAGGCTGTCCATCCGCTCGGGTCGGGCTGTTCGTTACAATCTTTTTTGCGCCACCATTTGTCAGGCTGAGGCTCTCGAGCCTAAGCAAAAAAGGATTTACACTACCATCCCTTACGCGCTGCGCAAAAAACAAAAACTTGTCAACAACTAGAATCTGCCTTCAATACAAGTTAACTCAGAAATAAATCTGCAAAATCAAATAAATCTGCGAGAAATTTCAAAACCTTTCCTAGGCGAAGCGTCTTTGCGACCTTAAAAATATATTCAATACAGATGAAAAAAATCTTTGCGCACTTTGCGTTAAAAAAATCAGCATAATGACTGAACATAACCAAAGCCAATAATTTTAACAAAATCCAAAACCCCAAATTCTAAAAAAATCACAAAACAGGTTAAAGTCGGTTAAACTATTAGTTAAGAAACCACACTTCACAATACAGAAGTTCATTAAGATTAATTTTGCACAAACTTCCGGCTATGAAAATAAAGTTATTCTCGCTTCTTATTCTTCTTTTTTCAATCAAGATATTTTCCCAATCAGATTATATTCTCGGAAACATCTCCAATGAAAGCGGCGACAAATTACCTTTCGCAAGTATTTATAACCTTCGTACAGATCAAGTTGTAGCTTCAGACAAAATGGGAAACTTTGCCATCGCAGCAAAACCTACCGATGAACTCAGGATTGTAAGACAAGGTTACGAAAGAAAAATGGTTTCATTAACAGCAGAAAGTTTTTCAAAAAGCCTTGAGGTTCGGCTTGTAACGATTCCTATAGAAATAGAAGAAGTAACTCTGGCATTCAAACCAACCGGAATTCTCAAAAAAGACATTGCAAGACTCAATCCTCCGGCAAAAGTCACCATACTTAATATGGCAATGAATAACTATATGCGAACGCCAATGAACGAAGTTCCCCCAACAGCCAAAATACCATCGGCATTTGCACCGAGAAATCCAGGCGAAGGACAAATGAATTTATTTTCCATCGGTTCTGGAGGTGGCGGCCTTTTAGGCGCAGTTGCTGGCTTGGTGACCAAAAAAGGAGAATCATCTAGAACAACCGCGAACTATGCCGAAAAACAGGAGTTTTACAAACGAGTGAAAGCGGCGATAGATTTAGAATATTATACAAAGTACGGACTGGACGAATATGATTTCGATATCTTCCTCGCTTATGCCGATGAACAAAAAGGGCTTTCCAAAAATTATAGAAACAATTTTAACAAAGCTGCAATAGAGTTTAGTCTCAAAGAGGTTTTCGCAGAATATCTCAAGACTCATAATTTTTCCAAGAAAGTTTCCGAAGGTTAATATTTTTAACCTTTTTTCGGTTTCTTAATATAAGGCTCAGAATGTTGATTTGTTTTGTTTAGTTGTAAGTTGTTTATTTTAAATGAATAAATATAGTGTTGTTTAATTTAATTTAAACGAATTTATAGTCTTTGAGAGTTGTATTTTCTCGCAAATTCCCTATTCATAGCTCTTTTAACATAATGTGGAAAACTTTTAAGGATGATTGTCAGTTTTTTGCCTTTTTTCCGCCTTCCTCTATTTTATTTTTAGACTTCAATCTCTACTTTTGTGTTACCGCTTTGGGGAAAAAATGTAATTCCGTTATGTGCTAAAAAATAACAGATTACGCGTTTTTCTACTTCACAAAATAAATTTAATAATTGATAAACTGCTGATAATGGGAATTTTTGATAAGAGAGTAAGCTATAAACCTTTTGAGTATCCGGAAGTTCTACAATTTGTAGAAGCCATTAACAAATCTTTCTGGGTGCACTCAGAAGTAGATTTTACAGCAGATGTTCAGGATTTTCATTCTCAGTTGGAACCTCACGAAAAAAATGCAGTTAAGAACGCATTATTGGCAATTGCTCAAATCGAAGTAAACGTGAAAACGTTTTGGGGAAATCTTTATCAGCATCTTCCAAAACCGGAATTGAATGGTTTGGGTGCAACTTTCGCGGAGTGCGAATTCCGTCATTCCGAGGCTTATTCTAGATTATTGGAAGTTTTGGGATATAATGATGAGTTCTTGGACGTTGTTAAAGTACCAGCGGTAAAAAACAGAATAGAATATCTTGGAAAAGCACTTCAACACGCTAATTCCAACGACCCGAAAGCTTATATGTCAGCTTTGTTGTTGTTCAGTATTTTGGTGGAAAACGTTTCACTTTTCAGTCAGTTTGCGATTATTTTGTCGTTCACGAGGTTTAAAGGTTATATGAAAAACGTTTCCAACATCATCGCTTGGACATCTGTAGATGAGCAAATCCATGCCAATGGAGGAATTTATTTGATTAATAAAATCCGTGAAGAACAACCAGACCTTTTGACAGAAAGCGATATCGAAGCGATTTATGATTTGGTAGATGAATCAATTGAAATGGAAGGTCACATTTTGGATTGGATTTTCGAACAAGGCGAATTGGACAAATTCTCGAAAAAGAACCTTCTTGATTTTATGAAATACAGAGTGGATGACTCTTTGAAGAAAATCGGGATGAAGACAAGATACAACGTAACGCCGGAGGATTACAAACCGATGATTTGGTTTGAAGAGGAAGTTTTCGCCAACTCTATGGACGATTTCTTTGCAAAACGTCCGGTAGATTATACAAAACACGATAAGAGTATTACAGCGAACGATCTATTCTAAAATAATTTGGGCGCCTTTATCCGCCTTCCGCTCCCGCTTTTTTCTTTAAAAAAGAAAAAGAGCTCCGCTCAAGTCGGGGCGCAACATTGGTAAAGAAAACAATTTTTGTCATCCATTAGAAAATCTAGCTTTCTAAAATGATAACAGAACGAAGGTCAAAGTGAGCAATCATTTTAAATTAATAAAAAGAAAATTTTAAGAAATAGTTTATAGATTCTTGGAGTTTTCTTTTTTATGTGATAAGCCAAATATAAGTCTGAGTCCCTTTGGTTTTATTTAAATATTTAGTCATCAACTAAATTTAAATAAATATGAACTCAGAGATTATTTCAGAAATTGAACACATTCAGTCAGCGGATTTCCATTTAGGAGAATACATTTATATGGGAATGGGTTTGACGAAAGGACATAAGGTATGTATGTCTGTAGCCTACAAAATCGATTATTGCATCAAAAAAGCAAAGCAGTTTGAAGAGATGAATGAGGAAGTGACCTTCACTCATATCAACAAAGTAAAAGTAGGAGAATTGGAACGGAGCAAGAAAATACTCTTGAACTAATTAAGTAAATTGAAAAAGAAAATTAGCAAGCAAAATAATAAAGTTATGATGGACGAAAATATAGATATCTGGTGGCTCAACGAAGAGTCTGAGCAAATGCTTAACAGAGGTTACCTTTTGAAAGGGGAAACTGTGGAAGGCGCAATCGACAGAATTACAACTGCAGCAGCAAAACGTCTTTACAAACCGGAATTGCAACCGGCTTTCAAAGAGATGATCGTAAAAGGCTGGATCAGTTTTTCTTCTCCGGTTTGGGCCAATATGGGAACACAGCGTGGTTTGCCGATATCTTGCTTCAACGTTCATATTCCGGATAATATCGAAGGAATTACTCACAAATTGGGTGAGGTCATTATGCAGACGAAAATTGGAGGCGGAACTTCAGGGTATTTCGGAGAGCTGAGAAACAGAGGAACAGCGGTTACGGATAACGGAAAATCTTCCGGAGCGGTTTCTTTTATGAAGTTGTACGATACAGCAATGGACGTAGTTTCTCAAGGTGGTGTGAGAAGAGGTGCTTTCGCAGCTTACCTTGACATCGACCATGGAGATATCGAAGAGTTTTTGAGTATCAAAGATATCGGAAGTCCAATCCAAAACTTGTTTACGGGAGTTTGCGTTCCGGATTACTGGATGCAGGATATGATTGATGGTGATGTTGATAAGAGAAAAATTTGGGCAAGAGTTTTGGAGAGCCGCCAACAAAAAGGCCTTCCTTACATTTTCTTTACAGATAATGTGAACAGAAACAAACCTCAGGTTTATAAAGATGCAGGATTGATGGTGAATGCAAGTAATCTTTGTTCAGAGATTATGTTGCCTTCAACGGCTAACGAATCTTTCATTTGCTGTCTATCTTCAATGAACCTTGAATTGTATGATGAGTGGAAAGATACCAATGCGGTAAAATTGGCAATCTATTTTCTAGACGCCGTTTTATCAGAATTCATTGAGAAAACAGAAGGGAATTATTATTTGACTTCAGCTAGAAACTTTGCGATGCGTCACAGAGCTTTAGGTTTAGGAGTTCTTGGATATCATTCTTATTTGCAGAAAAATATGATTCCGTTTGAGAGTTTCCAAGCAACTCAATTCAATGCAAGAGCATTCCGTCATATCAAAGAACAGGCTGAAATTGCTTCCAAAGAATTGGCAAACATCTACGGAGAACCGGATATGCTGAAAGGTTACGGGCTAAGAAACACAACAACGATGGCAATTGCACCAACAACATCAAGTTCTGCAATCTTAGGTCAAACTTCTCCTGGGATTGAGCCTTTCGCTTCTAACTATTACAAAGCAGGTTTGGCAAAAGGAAACTTTATGCGTAAGAACAAATATTTGGCAAAATTGTTAGACGAAAAAGGTCTTGATAACGAAGAAACATGGAGAACTATTATGCTGAATCACGGTTCTGTTCAGCATCTTGAAGGTTTGACAGATGATGAGAAAGCAGTATTCAAAACGTTCAGAGAAATTTCTCCAATGGAGATTGTTTCTCAGGCTGCTCAAAGACAACAATACATTGACCAAGCTCAGTCTCTTAACTTGCAGATTCCTTCTACAATGCCAGTTAAAGATGTTAATTACGTAATGATAGAAGCTTGGAAAAAAGGCGTGAAAACTTTGTATTATCAAAGAAGTTCTTCGGTTTCCAAAGAATTGATGGTCAACTTCGTGACTTGCTCTGCTTGTGAAGCGTAAGAAAGAAGTAAATAGATAAAATTAACCGCAGATTTTTCTGCGGTTTTTTGCTAAATTTAAACCTCAATTCTAAAATCTAATTTCTAACCTCTAATTTCTTACAAAATGAAATTCGGACAAGTTGCTGACCCGTCACAGATAGACTTTACTTTGCCAAAAGACCATCCTCAAACAAAATTCATTCTCAATCAGAATAAAAAAGGTTTAGATAATATATCCATCGGTTGTGCAAAATGGAACAAAACCGACCTCAAAGGTTTTTATCCAAAAGGAACAAAAGACGAATTGACTTATTACGCCACTCAATTTAATTCTATTGAATTGAATGCGACTTTCTACGGAATGCCAACAGCAGAGCAAGTTCAAACCTGGAAAGAAAAAACACCGAAAGATTTCAAATTTTTTCCGAAGATTACCAACACCGTTTCACATTTCCGAAGATTATTGAATGTTACCGATGTCGTAACACAATTTGCTTCAGCTGTTCTTAATTTCGATGAAAAATTAGGAATGGTTTTTCTTCAGCTTCACGATAATTTCAAACCTAAAGATTATGAACGTTTAGAAAAATTCGTACAGGATTGGCCAAAAGAAGTTCCATTGGCAATTGAATTGAGAAATACGGAATGGTTCACAGATGAAGAAGTATTCAACACTATTTGTGAGTTATTTGAAATGAATAACATTACGAATATTATTGTGGATACAGCCGGAAGAAGGGATATGCTGCATATGCGACTGACAACGCCAAATGCTTTTATCCGATATGTTGGAGCCAATGCAGACAGCGATTATGCAAGACTGGAAGATTGGTTGAAAAGATTAACGCAATGGAAAAAAGAAGGTTTGCAGAATCTTTATTTTTTCGTTCATCAGAATATTGAAAAAGCATCGCCGTTATTATCGTCACATTTGATCAAGAAAATGAATGAAGAATGGGGAACAGATATTCATATTCCGACATTGGCGGATAGTCAGCCCACATTGTTTTAAAAATTAAAACTCCCTTCTAATCACGAAGGGAATTTAATTATAAGTCTGAGGCTCTTAAAGATGATACTAAATTAAGCCAAAAACTTCAGCTCTTTATCTTTAAAATTGTTGTTTTCAACCAGCTTATGCATTGCTTTCATTGTTTTCTTGCGGATTTTGGCAAGAATGCGGACGTTTCTATCATCGCTGTAATCGAAAATGTCGTCCTCGAAAGAAAATACATCCCCTTTTTTGAACTTGATATTATTCTCTTTCATTTCCTTAAGAAGCATAAGATTCGTCATTACTCTTAGGGAAGCACTTTCTGCAGCTTCCAGATGTTTCAGAGATTTTAAGAGTTCCTTTTTATATTTTTTCTTTGATTTCATTTTGAATAATGTTAATCAATGAAAGTTATAAAAAATTATCGAGAATTTCTTACTTTTGGGAAAAATAAATCTAAGAAATGCAAGACCCTATTTTCGAACTAATTGAAAAAGAAAGACAAAGACAAACACACGGTATTGAATTAATTGCTTCGGAAAATTTTGTTTCCGAAAACGTAATGAAGGCAATGGGAAGTGTGCTGACCAACAAATATGCAGAAGGTTATCCTGGACGTAGGTACTATGGAGGGTGCGAAGTGGTAGATGAGGTAGAACAATTGGCAATCGACAGAGCAAAAGAATTGTTCGGCGTAGATTATGTAAATGTTCAGCCACATTCTGGTTCTCAGGCTAATGCTGCAATTTATCTTTCAATCCTTAAGCCTGGTGACAAAGTAATGGGAATGGATTTGTCTATGGGTGGCCATTTAACGCACGGTTCGGCGGTTAATTTCTCAGGAATCCAATACCAAGTTTGTTCTTACGGTGTTCAGAAAGAAACAGGTCTGATTGATTATGACCAAATGAGAGAAGTGGCTTTAAGAGAAAAACCAAAAATGCTGATTGCGGGATTCTCTGCTTATTCCAGAGATTTGGACTATGCTAAGTTTAGAGAAGTTGCTGATGAAATTGGAGCGACACTTTGGGCTGATATTGCACATCCGGCAGGGTTGGTTGCAAAAGGTCTTTTAAATAATCCATTCGAACATTGCCACGTTGTAACGACTACGACTCACAAAACATTAAGAGGTCCAAGGGGTGGAATGATTATGATGGGGAAAGATTTCGAAAATACTTATGGACACAAAACACCGAAAGGAGAAACTAAATTGATGAGTGCTGTTTTAGATGGTGCTGTTTTCCCAGGAATCCAAGGTGGTCCTTTGGAACACGTAATTGGCGCTAAGGCTGTTGCGTTTGCAGAAGCGATTGATTCAAAATTTGAAACTTATGCAAAACAAGTAAAAGCGAACGCTCAGGCATTGGCAAAATCGATGATAGATTTAGGCTTCGAAATCGTAAGTGGCGGAACAGATAATCATTTGATGTTAATTGATTTGAGAAACAAAAACGTTAACGGTAAAGAAACTGAAAAAGCGCTTGTGAAAGCCGATATCACTTGTAACAAAAATATGGTTCCTTTTGATGACAAATCACCTTTCACAACTTCAGGAATTCGTCTTGGAACTGCAGCAATTACGACGAGAGGTCTTAAAGAAAATGATATGCAGACTATTGCGGGCTTGATTTCTGAAGTGGTTGATGATATCAAAAATGAAAATGCTTTGGAAGCGGTTAAGAAAAAAGTCAATCAATTAATGGAAGGAAAAGAGCTTTTCAACTATTAATACAAGATATAATTATTGATAAGAGAATGAGCTTTCGGGTTCATTCTTTTTTATTGATTCAGGATGGAGAAAAAGTCTTATACATTTGAGGAGATTAAACAGAAACTGGTGAATTATTGTGTTTACCAGGATCGTTGTCATTCTGAAATAGAACAAAAAATGAGAGATTTTCTTTTGATTCCGGAAGCTAAAGATGAGATTTTTCTTTACCTGATTAAAGAAAATTACCTTAATGAAGAACGTTTTACAAGAAGTTATATCCGAGGAAAGTTCTACATCAAACATTGGGGAAGAACTAAAATCAAAATGAATCTTAAACAAAAAGGAATTATAGAGAAATTAATTTCCAAATGTATGGATGAAATTGATGCTGATGATTACGAAAAAACTGTAAATAAGATTTATCAAGATTATTTTTCCAAACAAAAAGGACTGAAAGAGTATCAGAGAAAAAGTAAGGCAATCAAGCATTTGATGTCCAAAGGCTTTGAATATGATGTTATCTTAGATGTTATTAATAATGAATAAAATAGCATATTAAATTAAATTAATATAGCGTTTTACTATAAGGGTTTAAAATATTTCTTAAAAATTGATAAATAATTCTTAATTTCGTCGCAAATTAGATTAATTAAAATTCAATGAAAAAGCTAATTGTCGTATACGCTTTGTTATTATTCGGGTTAACGAATGCTCAGTCGATTAAATATGGGGTTACCGGGAGTTTCCACAAAGGCTCTATTGCCGGCATTCACGGGGCTTCGAAAGGATATTTTGGTGTTAATGCTGGAGTGTTTGCCGACTTTTCATTAGTCGCAAATGATATATATGATTCGGCTTGGTTATATTTTACACCACAATTAGAAGTATACACAATCGGAGAAAAGGGAGATTGGAACGAGGATGAAAAGGATTATCAGAAATATAGCAATGTTTATGTTGCTGTACCTTTATATATCAAATATTATTTGAAGAACCATGGCTATAAAGGAGATATTTATATTATGGCTGGTCCTAAGTTTGAGTTTCTGGTTAGCGAAAAAACAGAAGAAGGAAATGCGGCAACAGAAGTTTTAGCGGCAGGTTTTGATCCGGATAAGATTGCAAGATTTGGTCTAGGTCGAAAAATGAATCAGTTCAGTTATGGACTTTCTTTAAAAGTAGGTGCTAAAGTTAATGACAAATTAGAAGCTTTCATTAGATTTGATAGAGGTTTAGCAAAAGTTTATCAAGATTATACAAAAAACCCAACATATAATAGATTTTTTGGAATTGGCATTAGTTATTATATAGGAGAAACTTATTAATATTACTTTTTATATAATCAAATCACTAACTACTTGTTTTGTAGATTAGCATAATGAAAAACCTATTTTTTTTAATAGTATTCTTTTTAATAGTTTCCTGTAAACCGAAAGAGAATATGATTTATATGAGCAATCATAATTTCGAACAAGAAACATCGCAAGCAAGATATACAGGTCTTAAAATTAAGGAAGGGGATGTTTTGGAAATTGTGGTGTCTGCATTTGATGAGAATGCAATTAAGCCTTTCAATCTCTCAACAATCAATTCCACTAATCTGCCTGATGATAATTCTAAAAGTGTAAGATTAAATCAATACACAGTGTCAACTGAAGGATTTATTAATTTTCCAGTTTTGGGAAAAGTTTTTTGCATGGGAATGACCAAACAACAACTAAATGAAGATTTACAGCAAAGGCTGAAGATATATTTGACAGATCCTATTCTTGATATAAGATTGGTTAATCTCAATATTTCTATTTTGGGAGAAGTAAGAAGCCCTGGTGTAAAAACTGCAGCTACAGAACGAATTAATCTATTCCAAGCAATAGCTCTCGCGGGAGATATGACAGATGCAGGAGATAGAACAAGGGTTAAATTGCTAAGATATTCGGACGAAACAAAGAAAGATTCTGTTATAACTTTAGATTTATCAGAATCAAGTATTGTTAACTCACCATATTATTATTTACAGCAAAACGATATTTTGTATGTGGAGCCTGATAAAAATAAACAAATTGCTGCTAATAGTACTAATCCTAACAAGGCTTTATTTTGGCAGCTAATGACGGTCGCTATAAGTGTAGCCGCGTTAGTAATAAGATTTACACGTTAATAAAATGGAATTATTAGATTCTAATTTAGCATCTCATTCTAAAAAAATCAATTTCAAAAAAGAGTTATTTAAATTTTTGAAATATTGGCCTTGGATAATACTGAGTGTAATTCTGTTTTATATTGCGTCATATTTTTATTTAAAATATACGCAACCTCAGTATTCTTCTAAAACCACACTTTTATTTCAACAGGCAAATCCAAGCAAAAATGCTCTGAATGATTTGAGAAATTTGGGAATGGGGGTTAGCGATGACAGTGAATTGATAGGGGAAGCGGCTGTAATCACATCAAAACCAATCCTTCAAAAAGTTGTTAAAAATCTTAATTTAGATGTTTCTTTTTTTGCAAAAGGAAAAATTAGAGAAATAGAACTTTACAATATGTCTCCCTACAAAGGGTCTATATTATCAGCCAAAAAAGACTTTTTAACAGCTACTTATTACATTGAACCAGTTGATCAGAATACTTATAGATTGTTAGACGGACCATTAAAAGGTAAAACAATTTTTAGATACAGCGAGAATGTTGAGTTGCCTTGGGGTGTTATTAAAATTGAAAGGAACTTAGAAGGTTTTAGACCATATAAAAATTTTCTTGTTTTTAACAGTTTGAATAATGTGGTTAAACAATTGGAAAATGGGGTAATAACAAAGTTACCTGGAGGGCTTTTGATGGATCTAAGCTTAACAGGTTTTACACCTAAAAAATCAGAAGATATTCTTAATGAAATCACAAAGCAGTACAATTTAGATGGCGTCAATGATAAAAACGCCGAAGCTCAGAATACACATAATTTTATCAATGAAAGATTAGACTTAGTAGCAAAAGATTTAGGAAATGTAGAAAGGGATAAAGAAAATTTCAAAAAGGCCAATCAGCTCACAGATTTGGACATTCAGGCAAATGTAGCTGTTACAAGATTGACGGGTAATGTAGAAACTATTTTTAATGAATCTGCGCAATTGGAATTGATCAATGCTTTGTATGAAAAAGCTGTTTCGGGTAAGGAACAATTGTTTCCTACAGGGCTTGGCCTTAATGAAACTACAGAAAGGCTTCTATCGCAGTATAATGATTTGCTTCTGACTAAAAAGAGAACCTTAAAACAAGCAACAGACATCAACCCAACGATCAAAAGCTATGATAAGCAGTTGAATGACTTATTATTCTCGGTTAGAAGTAATTTGCAAGAGACAAGAACGCAGCTACAAAAAAAGATAGGTCAAACCAATCAGGAGATAGGTCAGGACAAATCTACAATCAACAAGTATCCTACACAGGAAAAAGTCTTTCGTAATATTGAGCGTCAGCGTAACCTTAAAGAATCGATATATCTCTATCTTTTACAAAAAAGGGAAGAGAATGCTATCACCTTGGCTGTTACAACACCTAAAGCAAAAGTGGTTAATCCTGCATTTACAACAGGAATTGTACAACCTAATTACAAGCAGATAAGAATCGCTGCAATTGCTTTTGGGTTAATGCTACCATTACTTGTTATTTTTATAATTAAGGTGTTGGATTCTAAGATTAGAACCAAAGAAGATATACAGTCTATTATTCCAGATGTACCTATTATAGCTGAAGTACCTTATAGCAAAAGTGATAGACCAATGATTCATAATAATGATTTTACAATTTTTGCAGAGTCATTTAGGATCCTAACGTCTAACATTAAATTTATACTTAGATCAAAACAAATTTTTAAAGGAGGCGTAATACTCATTTCTTCTTCGGTTAAGGGAGAGGGTAAAACTACGGTTTCCATTAATACGGCATTGAGTCTTGCTGGCGGAGCAAGGGTGTTGTTGATAGGTGCGGATATCAGAAATCCACAATTACACAAGTATGTTAAATACAGTGGTAAAGGGCTAACAGATTTTCTTGTTTCAGAATCATATATTATTGATAATTATATTGTAAACTCCGAACTGAATGATAATTTGGATGTCCTGTTCAGTGGGGCTAAAGCACCTAATCCAAATGATTTACTTGATATGCAAAAATTTGATGATTTAATTTTAAACCTAAGGGAAAAATATGATTATATCATTTTAGATTCTGCACCAGTCATGCTTGTGAGTGATTCACTTCATCTAGTTGATGTATCAGACTTGATGATTTACGCTGTTAAATCAGAGTTTACAGAAAATGAAATGCTGGTATTTGCAGATCAATTCAGAAGAGATAATAGCATCAATAATATGGCTTTTATTCTTAATAATGTAAAACCTGAATATGCCAGATATGAGTATAAATATGGTTATGGATATTATAGTGATGTGAATGAGAAAAAAGGTTTATTAAATTTTTTAAGAAAGCCTAAATTATAATGAATATCTTAAATCTTATTGGAAGACAATTGGAGTTATTTAAGGAAGATATCTTCAGGAATAACGATGAGTTGGAAAAAATAGTTTCACTTTCTAAGTTTTTAGTAATCGGCGGTGCTGGCTCAATTGGTTCAGCTACTACAAAAGAAATATTCAAGCGCAATCCAAAAAAACTCCATGTTGTAGACATCAGTGAAAATAATATGGTGGAACTGGTGCGTGATATTCGCAGTTCTTTTGGATATATCGACGGTGATTTCCAAACCTTCGCATTAGATATTGGTTCGATTGAATATGATGCATTCTGGGAAGCAGACGGAGATTACGATTACGTTCTAAATTTATCAGCATTAAAGCACGTTCGAAGCGAAAAAGACCCTTATACATTAATGAGAATGATTGATGTAAATGTTTTCAATACAGATAAAACATTACAACAATCCATCGATAAAGGTGTTAAAAAATACTTTTGCGTTTCTACAGATAAAGCAGCTAATCCTGTCAATATGATGGGCGCTTCAAAACGGATTATGGAAATGTTTCTAATGCGAAAAAGCAAAGAAATTACAATTTCTACTGCCCGTTTTGCCAATGTAGCATTTTCAGACGGTTCATTATTGCACGGATTTAATAAAAGAATCGAAAAAAAGCAGCCGATAGTTGCTCCAAACGATATCAAACGTTATTTCGTGATTCCAAAAGAATCGGGAGAATTATGTTTAATGTCTTGTATTTTTGGAGAAAACCGAGATATCTTTTTTCCAAAATTAAGCGAAAATTTACATTTGATTACTTTTGCAGAAATTGCTGTAAAATATCTTGCAGAAATTGGATACGAACCTTACTTGTGCAAAAATGAAGATGAAGCAAGAGCTTTAATCGAAACTTTACCACAAGAAGGAAAATGGCCTTGTTTATTTACTTCAAGTGATACTACTGGTGAGAAAGATTTCGAAGAATTCTTTACCGATAAAGAAACTTTGGATATGGATCGTTTCGAAAATTTAGGAGTAATTAAAAACGAACTGAATATCGAAGAAGAAAAACTTAATTTATTTGAAACCAAAATCAATGAATTAAAATCCGTACGTAAATGGAACAAAGAAGAAATTGTAGATTTATTCTTTACAATGATTCCGGATTTTGGACATAAAGAAACGGGCAAGTATTTAGATTCTAAAATGTAAAGATGGAAAGTATTCAAAATATGATCTCTTTTGTAAGAGAACATTTTAACTCAAATCAATTCATTCCTCTCCACGAACCGCGTTTCAGAGGCAATGAAAAAAAATATTTGGCAGAAACGATTGATTCTACGTTCGTATCTTCTGTAGGTGCATTTGTCGACCAATTCGAAAATATGATGCAGGACATTACGGGTGCAGCGAAATCTGTAGCTGTGGTAAATGGAACCGCTTCTTTACAGGTAGCTTTGAGATTGGCAGGTGTGGGAAAAGATGAAGAAGTCATTACACAAGCACTCACTTTCATCGCGACTGTCAATGTAATCGCTTATAATAATGCTGTTCCGGTGTTTGTAGACGTAGATTTAGACACAATGGGGCTTTCACCAAAAGCACTTGAAAATTTTTTAGAAGAATTTGGAGAATTGCGTGAGACTGGTTGTTATAACAAATCAACCGGTCGTAGAATTGCTGCTTGTATGCCGATGCACACATTCGGTTTTCCCGTTCATTTAGATGAATTGATGACGGTTTGCAACAAATGGCAAATTCCGTTGGTAGAAGATGCCGCAGAATCTTTGGGAAGTTTTTACAAAGGAAAACATACAGGAACCAAGGGGTTAATCAGTGGTTTTTCATTCAATGGAAACAAAGTGGTAACAAGCGGTGGCGGCGGCGCAATTATCACCAATGATATCGAACTCGGAACGCAAGCAAAGTATTTGACAACCACAGCAAAACGTCCACATCCTTACGAGTTTTTCCACGATGAAATGGGCTATAATTTCAGAATGCCTAATTTGAACGCCGCTTTAGCTTGCGCACAATTGGAATCTTTGAATGATTTTCTTGAAGACAAAAGAATTTTGGCGAATAAATATGCTGAGTTTTTCAAAGAATCCGGAATCAAATTCAGACAAGAAACTGCTGACACAAAAGCAAATTACTGGCTAATGTGTGTTGAGCTTAATAATAAAGCGGAAAGAGAAGAATTTTTAAAAAACACCAACAACCACGGCATAATGACGCGTCCGATTTGGAATTTGATGTACCGTTTGCCAATGTATGCAAATTGTCAGCGTGATGCTCAGACAAATGCTGAGTTTTTAGAAGAAAGAATTGTTAATATTCCAAGTAGTGCCAGATAAAAATTCCATAGCAATAATAGGATATTCAGGACACTCTTTTGTTGTTTTAGATGCAGCAAAGGAAATGGGTTTGGATGTGGAATACTATTGTGAAAGAAATAAAGTTTCGTTCAATCCTTTTGAAATAAATTATTTGGGAGATGAAGGAAACGAATCTTTTGATTGGAATTCTGTAGATAAATTTATTTTAGGAATTGGTGATAACAGAATCCGTCAGAAAGTGGCAGATTTAATTTTATCTAAAAATAAAAAAATATTAAATGTTTTTCATCCATCTTCTGTTATAAGTAATTATGCGAGTTTTGGAACAGGAAATTTCATAGCTGCAAATGTTACAGTTAATGCTTTAGCAAAAATTGCTGATAATTGTATTTTAAACACAGGTTGCATTGTTGAACACGAATGTGTGATCGAAAGTGGAGTTCATATAGCGCCTGGAGCTGTTTTAGCTGGAAGCATTACTGTAGGTGAAAACTCTTTTATCGGAGCGAATACTGTGATAAAACAAGGAATAAAAATAGGAAGTAATATTATCATAGGTGCTGGGAGTGTCGTGACAAAAGATATTTTAGAAAGCAATATTTATTTTGGAAACCCCTGTAAACTAATAAATTCAAATAATCGAAATGAAAGTTAAAGATTTTTCTAATATTAAAATAAATTATTCTGATAGTTTACATAGGGCATTAGAAAAAATGACTAATAACAATCATAAGTTATTAATTGTTGTAAAAGAATCTAAGTATTATAGTTTACTTAGTATTGGCGATATTCAGCGTGCTATTTTACAAGGTAAAGACTTGAACGTAAAAGTAGAAAATGCTCTACGAACTAATGTTAAAATTGCTTATGAGTATGATGATGAAGATGTAATCAAAAATATGATGCTTAATAACAGAATGGAGTTTTGTCCTGTTATTAATTCTGATTCTGAAATTGTAAATATATTCTTTTGGGAGGATTTATTTGATAAAAAGATTGTTCATAATAAAAGCTCCTTTAATCTTCCTGTGGTTGTTATGGCAGGTGGTTATGGAACTAGACTACGTCCATTGACTTATGTCATTCCTAAACCATTAGTACCAATTGGTGAAAAAACAATGCTTGAAGAAATATTTGAAAAATTTAGTATATATGGTTCAGCTAATTTTTATTTATCAGTAAATTATAAGTCAGAGCTTATAAAATTTTATTTACAACAAAATAATCTTCCTTATGAGATTGAATACTTTGAGGAAGAAACACCACTGGGGACAGCAGGAAGTTTAACCTTATTAAAGGGAAAAATAAATACAACATTTTTTGTTACAAATTGTGATATTTTGATTGAAGAAGACTATTCCGAAATTTTAGATTTTCACAGAAAAAATGATAATGTAATAACGGTTGTTGCCGCAATAAAACAGATGACTATTCCATATGGAATCATGAATATTGGTGAAAATGGTGAGCTGTTAAGTATCGAAGAAAAACCTAATTTCAATTTTATTGTGAATACAGGATTTTATATCCTTGAACCTGAAATTTTTGATTTTATACCGGAAAATGAAATTTTTGATTTACCAACATTAATTGAGGAAATAAAGAAAAACCACAGAAAAGTAGGCGTTTTTCCTGTTGCCGAAAATTCCTGGACAGATATGGGGGATTGGGCGGAATATAGTGGAATTTTAAAGAAAAAAGGATTTAATTTAGGTTAAATGAAAATACTGCTAACGGGTATAGGACAAGCAAATTTTTTGAATCAGTTGTATTCAAAAGTAATTCTTTGTAACCATATGCAAGTAGATGCTATTAATCTTAATTACAAATCCGAGGAACAAGAAAAAGTGGCAAGGAAAATTTTTAAAAATCTTTTGCCCGAATATAAGCAGAAAAATTCATTTAGTCGTATTCTCATACCATTTAAGACAAAGGTATTTTGGAAGTTTTTGATTCTAAATTTGTCATCTGGAAGTCTTATTTCATTTAAACAGTTTAAATCTTTTATTGCTGAGAATATCTACCATTCTAATTATGCTAATTATTTAGATAATTTAGATTATGACTACATTCACCATCATTTTTTGTCATTAGATTTCGGACTATATTTATTGTATCTAAAACATCCAAAACTAATAATCTCTTTTTGGGGTTCAGACTTATTTCGTAAAACTAGTATCCCCGAATTATTTTTCAAAAAAAAAGTGTTAGATCAGGCAGCTTCTATTACAGTTGCGACTTCAGATATGAAGTACCATGTTATGACGAAATTCAGTTTGAACTTTCGAGATAAAATTCATAGACTCAAGTTTATAAACAATAATTCATATTTTCAATATATTGAAAATGTAAACTCCCAATATATTACTGAGAGAAAGAGTGAGCTTTTTCCGGGTATTAATGAGAAAAAAATTATAGCTTTTGGCCATTCTGGATTCAAAGAAGATAATTACAATGATTTCCTTAATAGTTTGGAGAGCTTGGCTAAAGAAACAAAATCAAAATATCATATACTTTTCTGCTTAACTTATGGTTCTGATAAGGAAACTTTAATTAAAGATGTGAAAAGTAAAATGGATATTCTGGGAATAGATTACACCATTGTGGATACCTATGTATCTTTGGAGACACTGGCAGATTATCATTGTTGCGTTGATGCATTTCTATTTATGCCACAGTCTGACGCTTTCAGTGGTTATCTAACAGAGTGTTTTTATCACAATATACCAGTTTTTGTAGGAGCGTGGCTACCTTACAAAGAATTTACCAGAATGGGATTGAAATATCATGAAATAAATGATTTTAATGAGATACCTAATGTCTTGAAAAATATGGATAAATATTTCGAAAACGATTATTCTCAAAACAAAAGTATTATCAAAAAGTATTTTATAGATTCCGATGACAGTTATAATTGGAGTAAACTATATAAGGAATGGAAAAAGTAGAAAAAGATGATATTGCGAATGTAGGAACAAAAATGAAACGCGGATTGAAATGGAATCTGATTAATCAGATTGTTTCACAATCTATCTTTGTTTGGTTTAGTATTTATCTTGCTCGGTTGCTTGGTCCAGAAGCCTATGGGTTGGTTGGTATGATTACTGTTCTTTCAGGATTTGCTGGGATATTTGTAGATTTTGGATTTGCTACATCTGTTGTTTATTATCAAGTTAAATCAGAAAAGCAGTTATCTAGTGTATTTTGGTTCAATTTGATGATGGGAATTGTTATTTATATCATATTCTTTATAGCAGCTCCCTATATTTCTTATTTTTATAAGGAACCCCAGTTAATCAATCTTACCAGAGTAATTTGCTTGGGTATTATTGTTTCGGCAATGTCATCTTTACAGGGAGCACTTTTGAGCAAAGAAATCAATTTCAAGAAAAAAGTAATCATCCAATGGTTTAGCACTATTATAAGTTATAGCATAGGATTCTATCTTGCATTTCGTGGTTTTGGAGTTTGGAGCATAGTATATATGTCACTTGCTAATAATTTGGTAAACACAATTGTTCTTTGGATAACCTCTCCTTGGAAACCTTCTTTTATCTTTTCATTCTCCGATCTTAAACCGCTTGTCAAATACAGTACACATGTAGGAGCAAATAGTATTTTTACATATTTAACTAGGAATTTGGATAATTTTATTATCGCAAAGTTTGTAGGGGGAAAAGCCTTGGGACTTTATTCCAATGCGTATAGACTTATGATGCTTCCTGTGGTTAATATTGCTGGTATTTTTAGTAATGTCCTATTCTCAGGATTTTCAAAGTTGGGAAATGATAAACCCAAAATGGCAGCAATTTATTTAAAAACGATAAGTCTGATTTCTTTTATCACATTTCCTTTAATGGTTGGGATTTTTAGCGTTGCCGAGGACCTGATTCTTGTTATTTATGGAGAAGAATGGAGAGGCGCAATTCCTCTTATAAAGATTCTTTCTTTATTGGGAGCCGCACAATCTATTCTGTTTTTAAATGGAACTATTTTTAATGCTGTAGGGAAACCAAAAATTGCTCTATGGGCAACAATCGCATTATATATTCTTTTGATTCCGGCATGGATTATCGGCTTATCATTTCAGGGGATTATCGGATTTGCGAAAGCTTATTTAGTTGTTTCTGGTATGGGTAGTGTTATAATTTTGTACAATGCTATCAGATTTATTGGGATATCATTGTTTCAGGTTGCTAAGGTTTTAGCTCGTCAGTTTTTCGGAGCTTTCTTAATGGGAGGACTAATCATAATATATAATACATTTTTTAGCATTAATAATATATATTATGATTTAGCTATACAAGTTGGAATAGGGATGTTATTTTATATATTATATTCGCTTTTATTTCAAAAAGATTTGGTTCTCGTTTTGAAAAATTTAAAAAAACAGGTATGATAAGCAGTATAAAAAAAATAATTAAATATAAAATTTTGGGTTATAACAGACCTCAAATTAAAGAAGTAAAATATAAAATTGGAAATGTAAAACATCATAATTCTCTTGTTGATACGCTTTTACCCCAATTTGTTAGTATTGGGGACAATTTTATTTCTGCACCTGGTTCTATCATTTTGGCACACGATGCAAGTTTATATTTATATAGCAAAGAGTACCGTTGTGAGAAAACAATTATTGGAGATAAT
>Ga0308158_10001692_pt1 | contig 22614 bp, 18 predicted proteins | sample PhyBR2_FD_201038 | JGI IMG/M metagenome (GOLD analysis project Ga0308158, IMG submission 201038) | Phyllosphere microbial communities from UC Gill Tract Community Farm, Albany, California, United States - DLSLB.R2 | ecosystem: Host-associated > Plants > Phyllosphere > Unclassified | place: USA...
CATCGGTCAGCAGCTGCGTCACGGTCTCCCACACGACACCGCGGTTGAGCCGGCGGGTGAACTCAGTGCGATCCTTCGGGGCCAGCGCCAGCCAGGTCTCCTCGTCGTCGAACAGACTGTTCTCGAAAAAGTTGGTCGTTCTGGTGAAGAGCATCGCTTGGTTGTTCAGCAGCACGATCGGCTGGTGGCGGACGCCCTCGCGGATGAACCAGGCCGTGATGGCCGCGGCCGTGCCGCCACCACCGATGATGACCACCGGATTGTCCTTCAGGCCGCTGGCGAGGAGCCTGCGGACCCGGCTGAGACTGCTCCAGAAGTCTACGCCCGATAGCACCCGCATGTCATTCACCTGAACCGGCTTCTTGGATGCCGGGCCTGGCCCGGTGATCACGACCCCGTGGAAGTCCTGGAACTCCACGACGTCCTTCGTCGCGTGATCGATCTGGCGGACGCTCCACGTGTCGTCCGACCGGATAAGCTTGGTTGCGCGGCCGATGGCGGGTACTACGCCTGCTCGCTCGAAGGCGAAGGCGAGGTAATCCGCAAACTCGCTGTGGCTCGGCGGACGCCGGCCCCGATTGACCCAATCGGAATAACGGTCGGCACGATCGGCCTGCGCCACTAGGAATGCGTTCCAAGAGAAGCGCTCCTGCATCAAGGCGGCGACGTCGTCTCCGAAGGGCGCGAGGTAGGGAAACCCGAGGTCGCGTTCCGCCGGTGTGCAAAGCCGCTGCTGCCCGTCGGTATAGCCATGCTTTCCGTTCCAGTTGGCACCCACCTCCGATCGCTCGAACACGGAAACGGTGATCGGCTTGCCCTTCTGCTGCAGGCAATAGGCCTTGGCGGCGAGCGCCGCGGCTTTCGGGCCAGCGCCGATGATCGCGATATTCTGCTGAGGCATCAATATTCCCGCATCTCTTCCAACGTTCTCTACGACCGCCTCGGCGTCCATCGCCCTATCCTACATCGCGACGTGACCGGCCAGCTTAGCCCGCCGTACATCGTGGATGCGCGGCCGTCTCGCCTGGCCGACATCGGAATGCCACCGATCTTGCTGTCGCGAGGGGGAAAGGGACGGGCGCCAGAAGGGGGACTTGCTTGACCTGATAGAAAACGATGTATACGCCGTGTTCGAAATAAAGGAGCACGATGATGGCAAAGTTCCCCGTTCCTGCCACCCGGCCCTCGGTGCCCGACGCCCTCGGCGCGTTCGGTATCAACGGCCGGGTCACCACCAAGGATAGCTTCTCGGTCGAATATTCGAACGGTCTGCTAGTCGCGACCGTGAAGAAGAAGAACGGCTCGGTGCAAATGATCCGGCGGAGCGTAGACGGTAGCTTTGAGGAGACGATGCTGTTTGACCCGGACGGCGTGAGCAAAGAGGACCGTAACCGTCTGATCAAGCGGCTAGCCAAAGACCGGATGACGCAGTCCGAGATCGCCCGCCGAACCGGTGTAAGCCAAGCAACGGTCAGCAACGTATTGAGAAAGTAAGCTGTCGTGAAAACTAATATAGCTACTGACGTGATGCCAGACCAGGACTATGTTTACGTCGTGCATAACCCTGATCGCAACAGTTGCAAGATCCGACGATCGCGGCAACCGGAGACCCGTCTTAAGGCGTTTCGGACTGGCAACGAATGCGACCTGAAGGTTACCTTCAAACTGGGAATGGATCGGGCGATTTCCAGTGAAGTCGAGGCGCTGGCACGGCGCATCGCCCAGCAGGACTTAAAGAAGCCCCGAACGCGTGAGTGGCTCGGCAGGACCGATCTGGAGGAAGCCAAGGCGTGCGTGGAGCAGGCACATCGGACGGTTGTCGGTCGCAACCGCTAGGGGGCCGCATCGTGACCGCTCCGGTGCGGCGCGTACGCCGTCGCTCGTCGCCACAAAAGCTTAGGCCAACATCTTAGCCATCGCGGTGCACGAAAATCCGCCCAGCGTAGCGGACCCGCTTTAGGACGGTACTGGATCTGCATTTGAGAGCAAGAGGCCGAGAAGGTAGGCCGTTAGTTAGAGAAATCCCTCACCCGCGTGCTCACGAAACCGTTCATGGTCTCGAACATATTCCGACACCATCTCGATAGAGGCATGCCGACTATGCTCCTTCATCTTGAAGAGGTTGGCATTCTGGCGTCCCGCTTCGGTAAGGAATCCTGCGCGAAGACTGTGACCTGAAAACAATTCAGGCGGGTAGCCGGCGGCAATCGCGGCGGCCTTAACTACCAGAGCAACCCCTTGTGGGCTCATCGCGTGTTCGGTGAGGCGTCCTTGCGGGGTGAGCTTGCGGAACACCGGCCCGCCCGCGATCCTGGCCCTCTCCAGCCATGCCCGGTAGTGGCGCACCGGCTGGAGTCGGCGCCCGTCCGGGATCGCGACTGTATGCCCCTTGCCTTCCTGGTCAGTTTTCGAGGCGGCAATACGGACCAGCAGCCCGCGGCTATCCTCGGAAACGCGCGCGATTGTAATCGCCACCAACTCGGAGCGGCGGAACGCGCCGGCCATCCCAATCGCTAGAAGAGCGCGGTCTCGATAGCTGCGGAGATCGTCGCCCTTGATGCTGCGCAGCATGTCGCGCAGCACGTCGCCGTCAGCTGCGCGTTTCTTGCCCGGCAATTCGCCTTTCTTGTGCTTGCGGATACCCCGCACGGCCTTGTCGAGCCGCGCCGCGTCAGGCTGCGAGGTGGGCGGTTCCATACCTGCGGCCCGGTGTGCAAACACGATCGCGGCGAGGCGCCGCCCAATCGTCGCTTTGCCGAGCGGCGCCGGTTCTCTGCGGGGCAGCAGCTTGCCCCGTTTCGATAGCCGCTGCTCCGCTGGGCTGAAACCGCACTCGGCGAGGAGCGTGAGGAACGCCGCGACTGTCGACGGGGTAGCGGGTAGCGGCCGGTAGCCCGCTTCGGCGCACCAGGCACAGAAAAGCTGCCAATCCGACTTGTAGGCGCGGAGTGTCGCGTCGGCCGAGGCGCGAGCGACATAGGCGTCGACACGCTCGCGGTCGTCGGGGGCAAGTTCGGGCAGGTAGGGTTCGAGCGAAGTGACCTGATCAAGCGCCACTATTGCGCTCGCCACGTTTGCCTGAAGGTCTGCGCCCTCGCTCGCCGTCGCTTCAATATCGCTACCCTGGTTCATCGCGCGCCACCTTCGATTGCATCCGGCGGAATCGGCGACCGCACGCAAGCGCGTTGGACCCCGATCCGGTCCCATGCGGCTAGCCGATCGAGCGAAATCCAGCCAACATGTTTTTAGCAGGAATCAACGTTATCGCTAATTACATTTGACTGAAAAGTCGGCACAGCGGGCCGCGACGGCGCTCGCGCAAACCGCCGACCGACGCCCAAGCATATCGAGGATATGCTGATCGTCATGGTATCTGGCGCGGTAGCCGACCGTCTATCCCGCCGCTTGGGCTACCGCGACGGGATCGTGGCGCTAGTCGACCAACGGCGGGATAGCGATTGTGATGCGGACCGCGATCCACTTCATCACCGGCGATTTGTCGATAGCGAAAGCCGACGAACGCGTTTGCTAGCCGTGGGCCGCAAGCCGATCGGCAGCGGCACCCGGCACTTCATCCTGTCCGGCCATTGGGCTCACAGGAGCGTCGTCGGCGCGTTCCGTGGCGGCCACCGCAGCTTCATCGCCGACCAGCCCTGACGGCAAGAGCCTGTCCGCTCGCGGCTGTGGCACACTCCCGGCCCTTCGCCGAATGACGGTACCGGCGGTCGCCGCGCTGCGGGCCGATCACGGCATATACATGCCGGGCTCAGGCCGAATCAACATCATCGGTCTAAACGGGGCAAGTTGTAACCGCTTCGTGGCCGCAATTTCCGCATATCTGAAAGATTGAGCCCAATACACGGCTTGCATCTGACCAACGTGTGCCTTGGGTAGGAACAGTCAATGTGAAAGATTGTTTTGCAAGATGCAGTACATGGACAAATGGGACGACCCAGCTCCTGCGTAACGGCGCGTCATGTCCGACGCCAACGACGCCATGGCAACGCAAGCGTAGCGGCGGCGCGCTGGAGCTCGACATGCGCTTCAACGATGCCCCCGTCGACATCCTTACCGAAGGGTTCGACCTGGCGATCCGGATCGGCTCGTCCGGGCGTGCCGCAGGATTGCGCACGCGCAAAGTGGCGACGCTTCAGATGGTCGTCTGCGCCGCGCCGGCCTATCTCGCCGGCCGCGTTGCGCCGGTAGAGGCGCGCGATCTGGACCAGCACGAGACATTGGTGTTCAGATTGAACGGACAGCCGCACGCCTGGCCGATACTGGACCGTGCCGGGCAGCCGGTGACCCAGATATTGAAGTCGCGCTTTCAGTTCGACAATTACGAAAGCATGGTCGACGCCGCCATACGAGGGGCAGGTATCGCTTGCCTGTCCAGCTGGGCGGCGCGCTCCGCCCTGGCCGATGGCCGACTGGTCCGGCTTCTCGACGATCACCCTGCTGCGACGCGAGGCGTTTATGCGGTATGCCCGCGCTGCTTGGCTGACACTCACCATTCGACGCAGCGGCAGCTTGATGTCGCGCAGGGAACGATAGCCGGAAATGGCGAGCTGCGAAATCACTGGCACTCCCTTCGCCTCAACGCTTAAACGGAATGACGATAGCCTGGTTGAAGGCGCGAATACCCTTTTGATCGACGGTCTGATGACAAGCCGCATGGGCGAAGTCATCGGACGCGAATAGGTCGTCCCACACCGTAGACATTCCATGCTCGTTTTCGACTTCGGGCGACCAGCCCGGCTCGCTATCCAACCGGATGATATTCACCCTCACGGTGTCGCCCGCTGCGATATGAGCGCCCGCTATAATGAGCTAGCAGTGTGGCGCGCGACAGATCGAACGCTCGACCGTCACCGTGTCGATCGCCTGATATGCGTAATTTAGCCGCGCTGCCTGATCCCGAGCTAAGTCAGCCATACCGGTACCGTTTGGCCTCATTGCACGGCCAATGCTCGTACATACCACGGAGAAGCCGCGAAGAAGCGCCGGCTGCGGTGGTCCCCAGGCTGGTGTTGGTACCGTCACCGACTCTCACGGTGCCGTTTAGCCCCCCCGCCCCCTGATACATCAACCGGCCATTCCACGTGGCCGGCAGGCGCACCTGCACATTGATCGCATAAGACTTCCCATCAGCGCCGGTACGTGGTTCGATCGCTCCTCCGATCGCTCCTCCGATCGCTCCTCCGATCGCTCCTCCGATCGCGCAATGGCTAGGCACGGTAACGAACTGCGCTGACGTTCCGTTCGGCTCGGCTTGCCCTGTCGACATTCGCCCTCCCAGTCCAACGCGCGTTTCTGTCACGGTAAGGCCACGCCGACGTCGGTCCCCTCAACAACGTACAGCGAGCCGCAGTCAGCGGTTTGGGGGTCTGTTGGTTTGAGGAAAGTGCAGATGCGAACAGGACAATTGCGCATAGCAGAGCTGGCGCTACCGAGAGCAGGCGTGCAGTCAGCTTGGCTCTCCCACGGCTGGCGAGTGTTCGGGATCATTGAGCTAGGTGGTTCGTTCCTTTGGACGTTCGGCTTATACACCCCTGCCGAGCAGCAGGATCAACGCGCCGCACGGACAATCTCCACGAACTTTGTCGGATCTAAGCTCGCTGCGCCGACCAGAACACCGTCGACGCCTGCCACCCCCATCACCTCGGCCGCATTGTCGCTGCGTACCGATCCACCATATAGCAACCGGACATATTCGGCCTCCTGCCCGATCTGGTCGCGCAGGCTCTCGCGAAGCATGCCGTGCATCTCGGCAATTTCGTCAAGGTGAGGCGTGTGGCCCGTTCCGATGGCCCAGATCGGTTCGTAGGCGATAGCGAGCCAATCTCCTGCTGCTGTGCTGGGGAGCGAAGATGACAGCTGCGCGGCTACGACTGACTCCGCTTTGCCATTCACCCGCGCCTCGAAGGCCTCGCCCACGCATATGATGGCCTGTAAGCCGTGGCGGTACGCCGCTTCTGCTTTCGCCTTGACGTCGGCATTGGTCTCCCGCTGTTCACCCCGACGCTCGCTGTGTCCAACCAAAGTAAAGCGGCCTCCTACATCACTCACCATCGCAGCGGAAACGCTTCCAGTGTAGGCGCCAGAGTCGGCTGCATGAATGTCTCCCACGCCAATCAGCATCCGCAATCCGAGACTCGCTGCTGAAGCGATCAATGTTGCTGGCAGCGCCAAAGCCACGTCCACGTCGTCCCACTCACGCGTCGCGCTTTCGATCGCATCGATCTCCTTTAACGCTTCCCGCGTTCCATTCATCTTCCAGTTACCTACCACCAACTTTCTTCGCATCGGTCATTCTCCGCCGTGGTTATGACCCAACCACTTCAAGTGCTTCTAATCTGTCTTCTGGAACAAGAATAAACTTTGAACCTTAAATGAATTTTTGATGTTAGCGGTTTTGCGCTGCCGGACCGAGCGGCTTAGCTGTCGAGGCACGCGCATCCTGCCGCATCATGTTGGCGGCCTTTACGCCGATCATGATCGTCGGTGCGTTCGTGTTGCCACTGGTGAGGTGCGGCATGATCGAGGCATCCGCCACCCGCAGCCCGGCGACTCCGTACACGCGGAGCCGTTCGTCAACGACCGACATTTCGTCACGTCCCATCTTGCAAGTGCCACCCTGGTGATGCGCCGAGTTGCCGGTCTCCTCCATGAAGCGGTAGATTTGGTCGTCCGTCTCGATCCCGGGACCGGGCACCTCCTCGCTGACCACGCGCGAGGCGATTGGCGGGGCCGACATGATCGCCCTGATCGTGCGGATGCCGCTGATCATGGTTTCGACATCGTAGGGCGTCTGGAGGAAGTTCGGGGTCATCACCGGCTTGTCGGCCGCATCGGGGGAGGCGAGCACCACCGTGCCGGTGGCGGTCGGTCGCAACTGATAGACCGACACGCCCATTCCCGGAAACTTCTCGACCTCGACGCTGCCGTCCGGAGAATAGTTGAACGTCATCGGTCGGAAACTGATCTGCAGATCGGCGTAGGACTCCCCGGGCATCCCCTTGACGAAGGCCGCCACCTGCGACGAGCCAAGGGCGAGGTATCCCTTGTGAGTCAATAGGTACCGCATGCCATGCCAGTATTTGCGGAGCCCCGTCAGGCTCGCATTGTACGAACTGTCGGCCGTGGCGCGAAAACCGGTATGGACGTAGAAATGGTCCTGCAGATTGCGACCGACGCCCGGCAGATCGTGGACGACGTCGATGCCGTGTCGCTGCAGTTCCGCACCAGGCCCGATCCCCGACAGCATCAGAAGCTGGGGTGATTTGAGCGAGCCGCAGGACAATACGACTTCTCGCGCGGCGCGGATGCGGCGCATCTGTCCGTTTTCCACCACCTCGATACCGACAGCCCGCCGATCCTCGATCAGGATCCGCTGCACCGATGCACCCGTGCGCACCGTGAGATTGGCACGACGACGAACCGGTTCGATAAATGCGTTATACGCCGAATGGCGACGGCCATGCTTGATCGTGTGTTGCATGAACCCGACGCCGTCATGCCGGGCGCCATTCATGTCCTCGGTGCGGGGTATTCCCAGTCCGGCGGCGGCGTCGATAAAATCGTAGCTGCTCGCTTCCTTCACGACGGGATCGCTGACCCACAACGGACCGTCACTGCCACGATAGGCATCCCCACCCCGTTCGAAATGCTCCATCGTCTTGAAATAGGGCAAGAGGTCCCGATAGCTCCAGCCGTCGTTACCGAGCGCCTGCCAGCTGTCGAAATCCTTGGGATGCCCGCGGATGAAGACCATGCCGTTGATCGAGCTTGATCCCCCCAGCGTCTTGCCGCGCGGCCAGTACATCCGACGATTGCCGAGTTCCGCCATGGGCTCGGTACTGAAGTTCCAGTTACGGACCTTGTTGAAATAGAGCTTGGCCATGCCCGCCGGTGTGCGGATCCAAAAACGGTTCGATGTCGGACCGGCTTCGAGCAACAAGACCCTGTTGCCAGGATCGTCGGACAATCCGCGGGCCACCGCGCATCCCGCCGATCCGGCGCCGATCACGATATAGTCGTATGTTTCCATGGAATCTTCCTGTCCGGGTCTTCATCGGCGTCGTCGGCATCGCGACGTTGCCGGATCGATCTCCGCCGGCCCGCGTACGGACCGGCGGGGTCGCGACGGATCAGCGCACCTTCTTCAGGGCGTGGAACTCGCTATGCTCGATCCAGCCGTCCGTGATCTTGAGATACTCGGCGATGTGAGGCGCGACGCAGTGCGCCTCGAAATCCGCCATCGTCGCCCAGCGCTCGATAAACACGTAACGGCGCGACTCGGCCGGATCCTGAAACATGTCATACTGTATCATGCCCTGTTCCTGCCGAACGGGGTCGATCAGGTCCTCCAGCGCCTTGTGTATGCGGCTCTCGAACCCCGGCTTGGCGATCGTGGTGGCCACGCACGAAACCTCTTCCGTCCTGTCGCTGTCGCTCATGTCGTGCTTCCTTGTCCATGGACCGCCGAGTTCGGGCGCGCGCAGGCGACGCGCGACCCAGCCCGGCCGTCGATCAGATGCCTGCCGTCTGTCCGCCGTCAACGATCATCGCGTGACCGGTCACGAAACCCGCCTCTTCGGAACACAGCCACATCACCGTTCCGGCGATCTCTTCTGGCTTGCCCATCCGGCCAACGGGCTCCTGCTTGATGATCGCCGCGCGGCCTTCGTCGGTATCGCCGGTATAGCGCGCGATCATCGGCGTATCGATGATGCCCGGGCAGACGCAGTTGATGCGGATTTGCTTGTCGGCATATTCCAGCGCCGCGACCTTGGTAATGCTCACCACGCCGAACTTGGACGCGCAGTAGGAAGACTGGTTGCGGATCGCGAGCACGCCGGCACCCGACGCGGTATTGACGATCGATCCACCGCCGTTTTTCAGCATGTATTCGATCTGGTACTTCATGCACAGGAAGACACTGCGCAGGTTGACCGAGAGCACCCGGTCCCAAAGCTCCTCCGAAATATCGGCGAGTGCGGTCCCGGGCTGCTCGATACCGGCATTGTTGAACGCGATGTCCAGTCCGCCGAACGCCTCGACGGTTTTGTCGAGCGCCGCCCTGACGTCCGTGCCGCTGGTGACGTCGCAGCGCAGGCCGAGCACCTTGCCGCCGAACGCCTCGATGGCCTGTACCGTCTCGGGCAGGCTCGCCTCGGCGATGTCCACCGCGGTCACGCTGGCGCCCGCTCTGGCGAAGGCGATCGCGGTCGCGCGGCCGATGCCGCTGCCTGCACCGCTGACGAAAGCGACCTTGCCACTGAAACGGCCGTTCGAAATATTAGTCATCTGTTCTTCTCCAATGATACTGGGTCCGATGAGCCTGGGATAGTTTTGCCGGCTGCTATGCCGGCCGACCGGGCCGTCACGCCGTCTTGCGCTGTCCCCCGACCGTGTAGATTGCGGCGGCGGTGACAACGACGATGCCTTCGATCAGGCCCTGGTAGTTCGCGCCGAGGTTCAGGATGTTGAACCCGTTGGTCAGCGAATAGAGCAACAGTGCGCCGGCGAGCGTCTTGATGACGCTGCCGGCGCCGCCATAGAGCGCCGTGCCGCCCAGGATGGCGGCCGCGATCACCGTCAGTTCGGCGCCCTGCAAGCCGGCCGGGTTGATCGAATGCAGGCGACTGGCGAACAGGATACCGGCGAAACCCGCGGCACCACTGCTGAGAACGAACGCCAACAACTTGTAGCGGACGACATTGATGCCCGACAGGCGCGCCGCTTCCGGATTGCCGCCGACCGCATAGAGCCGCCGACCGACGATTGTGTAGGTCAGCGTGAACCATATCAGCGCGGTGAAACCGAGCATGTACAGCACCGGCTTGGGGATCGGTACCACGCCACGCGTCGCGATGACCACGGCCAGCACGCAGAGCGCGGCAACGATCGCTCCCACCGACCGGGGCGTGACAGCGGCGTCCCCGGCGGCACGCGCCTGGCGGATCGACCACACCGCAGAGGCCAGCAATGCCAGGCCGATTACCACCAGCGGCAGCACGACGTTGACCCGGCCGGATTCGAATGCCGCCATCGCGTCGAGGACACCTGGATTCTGGACCGACAGCGAATGGCCGTCGGTGAAGATCAGCACGATACCGCGGATCGCGGTCAACGTGCCCAACGTGACGATGAAGGCATTGATGCCCAGCAGTTGGACGATCGATCCGTTGAGCAGCCCCGCCAGGCACGCGATCGTCATGGCCAGCAGCGCGGCGGGCATGAAACCGATCTGATCGGCATAGCCCGTCAGCACGGCCGCCGCGAGAGCTGCGACCGATGCCACGGACAGGTCGAAATTTCCGCTGATCAGGATCACCGTCATGGCGACCGCCATGATCGCGGTGAGCGACGCCTGGTACATCACGTTGGTGATGTTGAGTATGCTGAAATAATTGGGATGACCCAGATGCAACGTCACCAGCGCCAATATGTCGATCAGCAGGATCAGGGCGTAATACACGCCCATCTCCCGCAAGCTGAAGGCTCGCGCCCAGTTTGCTGTGGGTCGCGTCCATGACCCTGCGGCTTTGCCCGTGCCATGCTCTTGCGCGCGCACTTCAGGCCTGGTCGCACCGGGCACGGCGACGGCGTCATGTTCTACCATTCTCATTGTCCTGTGGTTCCGGCGGCGTGGCGATGCGAGTGCGCTGCAACACCGGCAGCGGCGGTGTCGCGGCCACCCGCCAGCAGCAGCAGCTCATGCTCCGAGACATTGCCGGCCGGGTGTTCCGCGACGCACCGCCCGTCGCGCATCACGATGAGGCGGGTGGCGACGGCGAGTAGTTCCTCGAATTCCGACGAGACGATGATGACGGCGTTCCCGTCAGCGGCTAGCTGGCGGACGAGCCGCAATATGTCGGTCTTGGCTCCGATATCGATGCCCGCGGTCGGTTCATCCAGCAGGAAGACACGGACATCGCTGAACAGCCATTTGGCGATCGTGACTTTCTGGGCGTTGCCGCCACTCAGTTCGGTCACCAGTGCATCGGGCGACGCGGCCTTGATCGAAAGGCGCTGCACTGCGTTCCAGCCTCGCATGCGTTCCCGATTTGCGTCCGGCATGAACGTGCCGCGCGACACTCCCCGCAACGCGGGCAGCGTCGTGTTGCGCCATATTTCGAACCCGGGAACCAGGCCTTGCTGCATCCGATCCTCGGGCACCAGCGCGATGCCCGCGCGAACCGCCGCGGCGGTCCCGCGTCCGATGCGGCGGCCGTTCACCAGTACCTCACCGGTTGCCGCCGCATCCGCACCGAAGACCGCGTGCAGCAATTCGCTGCGGCCGGAGCCGAGCAGGCCGGCAATGCCGATCACTTCGCCTGCGGCGATCCGCAGAGAAACGGGCGCCAGCCGGCCCGGTGAGCAGAGGTCGCGCAGTTCGAGCACCGGCTTCGCGTGCACGTCCACGTTCCCGTCCATATCGACCGACGCGGGTTGCAGCCGCGTGAGCGCAGCAACCTCTTTGCCGACGATCGCCTTTGCGATCCGGTCCTCGTCAATATCGTCGGTCTCGGCGTGCATGACCTGCGTGCCGTCACGAATGACGGTGACGCAATCGGTCAGCGTGACGATCTCGTCGAGAAAATGCGAGACGAACAGGATCGCCTTGTGTTCGACCTGCGACAGCCGCCGCACCACCGCATAGACCAGTTCACGCTCGTCGGTCGCCAGCGACGCAGTGGGTTCGTCCATGATGATCAGGTCGGCACCGGTGCCGAGCGCCTGAAGAATCGCGACCATCTGCCGCGCGCCGATCGACAGGTCTCCGAGCCGACTGTCGGGATCGATCTGATAGCCGACCCGGGCGCACAGCGCATCGAACCGACGGTGCGCGGACGGGTCGCGCCGCCATACGCCATGTGCGCCGAGAAAGACGTTCTCGATCACCGAAAGGTCGGGAACCAGCGGGATATGCTGATGGATGGTCGCGACGCCGCCGTCGTTGGCGGCGCGCGGGCTCTGCCAGCGTGTCGGACGTCCCTTCCAGATCATGTCGCCTCCGGACGGCGGGATCGCCCCGGAGATGATCTTGATCAGCGTGGACTTCCCGGCACCGTTCGCGCCCAGCAGACCATGGACACGCCCCCGTTCGACCGTGAGATCGATGCTGCGTAGCGCGACCGTTCCGTTCGGAAAGGTCTTGGCGATGCCTTCCAGCCGCAACAGCGTCTCGGAAGCGGCCACGGGCCGATCGTCCTGCTCCGTCACCAGGGAGTCCTGCACGCCGCGATATTGGCCTTCGTGATCGCGGGCGGATCCACGCCGATCAGTGTCGCCTTGGCCGGTCCGCGCTTGACCACCGCCTCGTACAATGCACGGGCGGCCAGCGTGCCGGTCCGGGTGGGATCGTCGCACACCGAGCCGTCCAGTTCTCCCGCCCGGATCGCCGCAATCCCCATGCTCGATCCGCCGCCGGTCGCCACCAGCAGTGCATCGGAACCCGAGCTGTGGAGCGCGCGCGCGCAGCCGAGCGCCATGTCGTCCGCCTGGCTGAAGATCAGGTCGACGTCCGGATGCGACGTCAGGACGTTCTGGCATACCGCCTCCCCCTTCTCGGCCGTCCAGTCGGTCGGCTGCGACGACACGATCCGGAACGCCACCCCCGCCTTGTCGAGCGCATTGCGAAAACCCTGGCTGCGTTGCGCCACTTGCGGGTATCCGGCTGCGCCCTCGATGATCGCGATCTTGGCGGTGTGATCGTGCGGCAAGAGACGAGCTGCGAGTTCGCCTGCACGCGCGCCGGCGACGACATTGTCCATCCCGACGAGCGCGGTCAGCTTCGGGTAGACGTCCTTCCACGCGGTCGTGCGCGTGTCGCCGACCTGCGTCACCACGGATACGAACGGGACCCCCAGGTCGGTAACCTTGTCGACCCAAGGCCGAGCGATGAGACTGTCAAGCGGCAGCACAGCCATGCCTTGCGCACCCTGCGCCAGCAGATCGTCGATGCCGTTCGCCTGGCGCTCCACGCTCCCGCGCGGATCGACCAGCATCACGCGCGCCCCGAGCCGCCGCGCCTCGGCCTCGAAACCGCGGGCCACGGCGACGTTGTACGGATATTCCAGGCTCGCTGGGACATAACCGAGCACGACGCTGCCGCGCGCAGCCTGGCCGGACGACGACAGGCTGGTGATCAGGACCACGACGACGGTGAGAAGTGCGCAGGCAGCCGCAACGATGATGCCGGCGCTCTCTACCTTTCTGACCATCCACTCTTCCGATCGTTTGTTATTATTTTATTCGCACCGGCTCGGCCGTTTGCCCGATTGATCTGGCCGACCGATCCCGAAGGTCGGCGTGCATCCTATCGAGCCACCGATCTGCGGTTGCTGCCTAAGGGTATCGAATTCGGAGGATCAATACAGGCAGAGTGTTCGGTCGAACCGCGCCCTATATAGCTTTGCATTATATCCCGGCAGTGCTTCGAGCCTTGGCTTCGCCGGAGCGCATGGGACGTGTGTCATCGCGTATCGTCGCTGATCCGCGGGCAGGCGTCGGCGCTCACGCTTGGGGCGCCCGATACTCATCACCCCGATACGGCGTACCGGTGAAGATCGTGGCCATTACCGTAAAATTCGGGGGTGCGACGATCGCCTGTCAGCGAAGCCACGTCGAAGACCGCACTCCACGAACAAACAAAGCGGCGAAGAGCGGTGGTATATAGTTCGATGTTATACCTCTCTTTTGACGAAAACCCACTTCGCTGCCAGCTAATAGCAGAGATCGCAGAAGATGCGACGCGAGCCGTCATCGGTTATTCGGGGAGGATGTAATGAAAGAACTTTACGCATCGGTATGCATTGCTGCGTTGCTGGCATCGAACGCCGCGGCAGCGCAGACAGTGCCGCCCGCGACACCCGAGCCTGCGGTGACCGCGCAAAGCCCCGCGGCGGCAGCACCCGTCGCGGCAGCACCCGTCGCTGTTCCCGAGCCTCAGGCGGCCCCGGCTGCGGCTGAGGATCCTTCGGGGTTGGCGGACATCGTCGTGACGGCGCAGCGCCGGTCCGAAAACCTGCAGCGCGTCCCGATCGCGATCACCACGATCAGCCCCGAGGTGCAGACCAAGCTGAACATCCGGGATCTGCAGACATTGCAGATCATCACGCCCGGACTGTCGGTATCCACGGGTGTCGGGTACGCCATGACCTATATCCGCGGCGTGGGTGCCAACTTCTCCAACCCGGGCGTCGAAAATCCGATCGGTGTCTATATCGATGGCGCATATGTCGAGCGCGGCAAGGGGGGAAACCTCGACGTTCTCGATACGTCCTCGGTCCAGGTGCTCAAGGGTCCGCAAGGTACGCTGTGGGGCCGTAACTCGACCGGCGGTGCCATTCTGGTGACGACGGCGGATCCGACGTTCGAGCAGAAGGGTCGGCTGACCGGCCAATATGGCAACATCGATCACAGGCTGATCGAAGGTTACATGAACATCCCGCTGAGCGACACGGTCGCGGTGCGCGTCGCAGGCCGTTACCGCAAGGAGGGCGGCTATATCCGCAACCTGCCCGACGGCTTCATGCTCGGTGGCCTCGACGTCTACACGATACGCGGGAAGATCCTGTACAAGCCCAACAGCGACTTTTCGGCGGTACTCGGGATCCAGCACGACTCGCGAAAGTCGTCGATCGATGCGAACGCACAGATCCTGCCCGACGCCTATTGCCTGCTCTGTTCGCAAAGCGGCTACACGCATCCCTATGCCGATCCCTACACGACCGCCATCAACCTCATAAATAACGGCGTCGGCAACGTCAGCAAGAACGACTCCTACAATCTCAAGCTCAATTACGATTTTGACAAGATCAACATCTCCAGCGTGACCGCGTACAACAAGAATACCGACACGATATATACCGACACGGACCTGACGAACGTCAACAACGCGTCCAGTCAGAATTTCGTCATTCCGTCGACCAACAAGACCTTCATCCAGAACATCACCGCCACGAGCAGTTTCGGCGGGATGTTCGAAGGCATGGTCGGGATCGACTATCTGCATGACAATTCAAGCTACGCCATCAACATCGTACAGATCATCAATGGCCCCTACCCGCCCGCGAACCTTGCGTTCATCAAGACCGAAAGCGTGTCTCCGTATGGGGAAATCAACTTCAAACCGCTGGATGGGCTCACGATCACGGGAGGGGGCCGCTACACGTCCGACGTTCGCAAAGGCCGTCGCAACGGCGAACCCAATCAGAGGATCAAGTTCACGAGCTTCTCCCCGCGCGTGGTGGTCGCTTATGAGACCGGGCCGGTGAACGTGTATGCCTCGTTCAACAAGGGCAACAAGGCCGGCGGCTTCAGTTCGCCCGCCATTCCGCTCCAGGTGTTTCTGCCCGAGAAGCTCGATGCCTATGAGATCGGCGCCAAGTTCGTTTCGGACGACCGCCGTTTCCGCGGCAATATCGCGGCATATCATTATGATTACAGCCAGATCCAGACCGTGGCGATCAACCAGGGCAGTGGCACGAACATCGGCACCGTCCAGAATCCCGACGCCAAGCTGGACGGCATCGATGTCGACGCAAACTGGAAGGCGACCGACTGGTTCGAGATTTTCGCGGGCGGGACCTATCTGCACAGCGAATATCGCAACTTCGTGAATGCAGGCGTGCAGATCCCCGTGTTCGGCGCGAACGGCAACCCCATCGGCACCAGCACCGGGACCGAGAATCTCTCCGGCTTCCCGCTGCCCCACGCACCGAAATTCACCGCGTTCATCGGCGGGACCATATCCGGGGAAGTGTACAAGGGCTGGACGGGACAGATCACCGGTTTCCTCAACCATTCCGGCGCGTTCGACTTTTTCTCGGGTGCAGGCGGCCCGCTGCGGGTCGATCGCCAGTCGTCGTTCGAAACCGCGCGGTTGAGCGGTTCGATCTCGCCGCCCGACGGCCGCTACGAATTGGGGTTCTTCGTGGACAACGCGACGGACGCGAAAACCTACAATCTCCGGTTCACCACCGCCCCGTTCGGCGCCTACCAGATCATCAATCGGCCACGGACCTACGGTCTGCGGGTCTCGGTGAACTACTGACCGGCGCGAGGAGCGTCGCCACGATCGCACGGCCGGTCTTTCCGCCGACGCCCAGCGTCCACGCAGACCGGCCGCGCACCGCCCGTACCGATAATCGTTTCGCCACCGATAGACCCCGCGGCTGCGGGCCCCACAATCCGGAAAGCGCATATGTCGAACAGCACTATCATCGGAACTGCGCTGTCTGAGGGGCTCACCGCTCCGGAACCGTTGGCAGCCGAGGCCATTCGCCATCCGCAAGACTTTACGCGGATCCAGGTCGCGGCGGTGATGCTGGTCAGCGTCATCGCCAGCCTCGTCGGCGCACTTCAGCCGCTGCTGCTCGGCCCGCTGGCCGCCGCCAGCCGGCTCACGCTGGCGGAGATCGGGCAGACCGCGATGCTGGAGGCCCTGGGAATGGCGTTGGCCGTCGCCGGTGCCGGCGCCTTCCTGAGACCGCGGCGGTTACGCGGGACGATCATCCTGGCAGCGGCCGTTTCGGCCCTTGCCAACGGCCTGACGATGATAGGCCAGCATGAAACGATCCTGTTCGCACGGTTCGTCACCGGCCTGAGCGCCGGCGTGCTGTTGTGGGTGTGGACCGGTCTGCTCACCCGCGTGCCGCTGCCCGCGCGTCTCGTCGCGATCTTCCTGACGCTGCAGTCGGTGGGGGCGCTCGCACTGTCCTCGATCTTCTCCACGGTCGTCATGCCGCGTGTGGGCGCATCGGGCGGCTATGCCTGCCTGGTGTTCGGCAGCGTGGTCTCGGCATTCATCGCATTCGCAGCCCCCAGACAGTACAGCCCGCTCGCGGAGCATGCCGGCGGCGGCTTCCAGGCACCGAGCGGACGGGGTTTCGCCGGTCTTGCCGCGGTCCTGCTCCACCAGGCGGCGATCATGGCGTTCTGGGTCTATGTTCTGCCGCTGGGCCGCGACAAGGGGTTCCCGGACAGCTTTGTCGGGCTCGCTGTATCGTTGGGACTCGCCGCGCAGGTCGCGGGTGGCCTTGGCGCCACGTTCTTCGCGAAGCTCGATGCCCGCATCGCGCTTTATGTCAGCATAGCTGCCAGCCTGGCGGCATTGTTGCTCGTCGTCGTCGGCACCGGAACTGCCGCCTTCGTCATCGGCGTCGTCGTGATCGCATTCTTCTGGATGTTCGCCCCGGCCTATCAAATGCCCTATCTGCTCGCTGTCGATCCGAGCCGCAGGGCCGCCATGCAGATGATCAGCGCGCAGCTCCTGGGTCTGTCGAGCGGCCCGGCGATAGCGTCCTTCGCCGTCGTCGAGGGCGGCGCGGCGGGCGCGCTCTGGATCAGTGCGGGCCTGTTCGTCGTCGCCGCCCTACTCGTCTTCGTGACGACCGGTTCCGCTCGCCGCCTGCCCCGGGCCGAGCACGAGGTTTGACGGCGATAAACCGCACCGGCAGACGCGTCAGGATACGGCGCGGACCAGTTCGGTCGCATCGGGAAGCCGGTCCAGCTCGACGGCCAGATTGATCGCGCGATCGATCCGGTCCTCGGTCAACGGCGTCGCGGCGGAGCGGGCGCAGTCGGCGAATTTACGGCCGACATCGGTCCAGGTCATCGGATTGTCGGGGTTACCGGGAACCTGCGTGCCGACCCTCTCGAAACGCCTGCCGTCCACGGTCAGCAGTTCGACGCGCCCGGGCGGCAATTCCAGCTTCCAGTCCAGAGTCGCGTCGGGAACGGGCACCACCTTGCGTGCGGCGGCCATGATCTCGCCGTCGCGTAGCGCCTCTTCGGTCAGATCGCCAAGTCGCAGGTCACGACGCACGACCGCGACCGCGACCAGATAGGGAAGGCTGAACTTGGCGTCGACCAGCGTCCTGGGCAACCGCCGTGTGGCGATCGGGTCGCACATGAGCTGATGATAATCGCCGACATGCACCCGGATTTCCGCGATATCGTCGGGCGCCAGGTCATTTGCCTTTACAATCTCGATCGCGGCATGGATGTGGCTATGCGCCGTGCCGACACACGGCCAGCGTTTGTACAGCGTCAAGCCGCCGTCGAATCGCTCTCCCAGGCCGTCGAGCAGTCTGTCACGGTCATATCGGCCACCGAAATACATATTGCTGATGCCGAACTGCCCGTCGAACACCGTGGGAACCCCCTTGATCCCGCGCTGCGCGAGCGACGCGGCGAGCACGGCGCCCTTGGCGGGGAAGCCTGCATACAGCGCGCGCAGGTCGCTGCCGGTGGCGTTCAGAACCTCCGCGGTGCCCGCGCATTGCATCGACGCGATCCCCAACGCGTTGGCGATGGCCTCGGCCGGCAGTTTCAGCACCGATGCGACCCCCGCCGTCGCGGAGAACACGCCTGCAACCGTGGAGAAGTTCCAGTTCTTCTGCCAGTCGAAGCTGACCCGCATGCGATTGAACAGATCCTGTCCGACCGCCACCGCGGTCAGGAGGTCGCGCCCCGTTATGCCACCGTGGCGTTCGGCCACCGCCAACACGGCGGGCACCAGCGAACTCGCCGCGTGCTGCCCCCACGGAGTCTGGTCGTCATAGTCGAGGCCGTGCGCCATCGCTCCGTTGGCAAGCGCGGCCATCATCGCGGGCACACGCCCGCCAAAGCCCAATATGGTGCTTTCCTCCCGGCCGCCGCTCTCCTGAACGAAACCGACCACCCCGCGCACGGCCGGCTCCTGCCCGCTTGCGGCCAGACAGACGCCGATCGTATCCAGGATCGTCTTGCGGGCTCCCTCGACCGCCGCCGGTGAGAGCCGGTCGAACCGCGCCTCGGCGACATGGCGAGCGATGAGGATGGAGAGATCGGCGGCTTCGGGCATCACATGGCTCGCTTTACGTACGGACGACATCCGCGGGGACTACACGGCGTCGCTGCGTCACACCCGGATGGTGCTCTGCAGAACCGTCTTGCTGGTCAGATAGGGATCGAGCGTCGTGGGACCGCCTTCGCGGCCGACGCCGCTGTCCTTGACCCCGCCGAACGGCGTGTCCGCGTCCGGTGTGCCGAAATGGTTGATCGCGAGCACGCCACATTCCAGGCTCCGGCCGATCCGCTCGGCCGCCTCGAGCGAATTGGTGAAGGCATAGGCTGCCAAGCCGACCGAAAGGCTGTTCGCGAGCCGTATGGCCGTGTCGATGCCGTCGACCGGAACGCAGGCCGCGATCGGACCGAACGGTTCCACCGTCATGGCGTCAGCTTCGAGCGGAACGTCGGTGATGAGCGTCGGCTCGAAGAAGAAACCGCGATCGCCAATCCGCCGCCCGCCCGACGCAAACCGCGCCCCGCGCTGTTCGGCATCCTTCACCATCGCCTGCGCGGCGGCCAGCCGCCTGGAATTGGCCACCGGTCCCATCTGTACGCCCGCTTCATAGCCATCGCCGACGCGCAGCTCGTCGAAGATGCTCGCAAAGGATAAAACGAACGCATCATAGCTGTCCCGATGGACGATGAACCGCGACGGGGACGCGCAGATCTGTCCGGTAGCGTTCGCCTTGGCCATTGCCGACAACCGACCGATCGCGCCGGCGTCCACGTCCCGGTCGACGATGACGGGGGCGTTGCCGCCCAGCTCCATCAGCACCGGCTTCATCGCGCCCGCCGCGAGTTCGGACAGATGCTTGCCGACGCCTGTGGAACCGGTGAAGGTCACGAGCCGCGTGATCGGCGATGCGATCAGGGTCGACGAGATGTGCGCCGGATCGCCGAACACCAGGTTCAGGACGCCCGCGGGCAATCCGGCATCCTCGAAGCATTTCACGAGCGCGCACGCCGTGCCGGGGGTCTCCTCCGCCGCCTTCAGGATGACGGAGCAGCCCGCAGCCAGGGCCGCGCTCGACTTGCGTGCGGCCGAACTCATCGGCACGTTCCACGGCGTAAACGCCACGACCGGACCGATCGGCTGGCGCAGCACGAACTTCTGCATCTGCGGTTCGCCCGGAACGATCAGGCCGTAGCTGCGCAGCGACTGTTGGGCGTCCCATTCATAGAAATTGCCGCAGCGGTCGATTTCGGCTTCCGCGCCGGCGAGATGCTTGCCGTTCTCGAGCGTCAGGATCCGGGCGATGTCCTTCGTCCGCTCGCGAAGCAGCGCGACGGCCCGCATGATGATCCGAACCCGCTCGCGCGGAACCATCGCGCTCCAGACCGCGAACCCCTTCTGCGCGGCGGACAAGGCGCGCTCGAGGTCGGCGTCCGTCGCTGCCGGTACATCGGCCAGCACGTTCTCCGTGCTGGGATTGATGACCTGCATGGCCGGTTCGCGATCGTAGACCCACTCGCCATCGATATAGAGGCCGATTCTGGGGTATACCGACGCTTCGAACGCCTCAGACGCGTAACTTGTAATTTCCCGCACGATTTGATCTTCCTGTTTGTCGCCCGCCGACTTGTCACGTCGATGACGGGCGCTGGGTCTTGTGGCTTCGGGCAGTGCCGCTCGTGCTATTGGTGAACGGATCCGTCCGGCGCTCGTGCGTCAGACGCTGGCCTGCGGCGCACCGACCTCTACCCGAGCGGTGAAAACAGCCCCGAGGCGCTTGTTGGCCTGCGAGTCCGCCATCGAGCCCGCATAGACCGAACACAGCAAGGTATGCCCGTCCGGCCCGCCGATCTGACAAGCGACCGCGCTTCCTTCGAACTGGATGCGGTGCGTGATGGCGCCGCCTTCCAATACCCGCACCACTTCTCCGGTGTTGAACGCCGGCACCCAGATCCCGCCTTCGGCATCCGCACAAATGCCGTCAGGCTGACGGCCGCCGAGGTCGGCGTGCAATCGCGGGTTGGACAAGGCGCCGGTCGGGCTGCGGTCGAAAGCGGTCAATACACCGCGCCAGGTCTCCGCGACGACCAGTTTGCGGCCGCCGTCGAGCAGGACCATGCCGTTCGGGAATTCGATACCCGACGCCGCAATCCGCACCGAACCGTCGAGATCGACCAGATAGAGGTGCGTTTCGCGTTTCGCCTCGCCGCCGTGAAGGTCATAGCCGAAATCGCCGATATAGACGCGGCCTGCATCGTCGATCGCGAAATCGTTGAGGTGGCTTGTACCGATGCCGGAAAGATCGGCGTGACATCGCAGAACGCCGTCCTTGTACCGCAACAGCTGGCGCGCAGCCGACGACACGAGCAACAGCGCGCCATCGGGCATGAAGCCGATGCTGTTCGGCCGCAATGGAAGATCGTCGATCATCACCGTCTTGCGACCAGCATCGTCAATTCGGTAAAGCTTGCAGTCGAAGACGTCCGGCAACCACCAACCGTCGTCGCGCCACCGCGGTGCCTCTCCGAAAATCAAGTCATCGGCCAACAGCGTGACTTCCGGTTCGATCACTTCGGCCCCGTGTCGTTCGCCGAGGTCGGCCTTCAAAACATCTGAGTTGAATGCCATCACGCCGACTCCTCCCGAGGCGCCGGTTCGACCGATCACCTGATCTGAGCACGATCAATACCCGAGCGGTCGGCGCGACGCGATATGGGGACACGAACCGTATAGCATCGTGCTATACCCGTGGCCGGTCCATTCCATCGCCGGAATCGTTTACACGTCATAGGGGCCTTGCGACGGCCTTGGCGTGAGCCTTAGAAAACGGATCAGCAATGGACCCGAACAAGCTGTTGTATTTTGCGTGTGTCGTCGAAGAGGGCAGCCTGAAGAAGGCAGCCAAGAAACTGTCGATTTCGCAACCGGCCCTCTCGACGTCGATGAACCGGCTCGAACGAAGCCTTGGCGACAAGGTACTGGAACGCGGTCCGACGGGTGTGACCATCACACGGGTCGGCGAATTGCTGTACGCGCACGCGCGCCTGATCCGCGAAGAACTCGAGCGCGCGAAGCGGCGCCTGACCGAGGATCGGCACGGCGACGACGTCATCACGGTCGGAACGCTTCCCAGCCTCATGTCGAGCATCGTGCCCACAGCGGTGTGCGCCTGGCGCGAAACCCACAGCTCCGTCACGCTGCGCGTCGTGGAAAAGAACCAGCTCGAACTCCTGCTCAGCCTCGTTCGCGGCGAAGTCGACTTCGTCGTCGCGCAAACCGAATATTACGGGTTCGTCGAAGGGATGAAGCAACGCGTGCTGTTCCGGGACCGGCTTCACATCCTCGCCCGTCCGGACCATCCCGTGCTGAAACTGGACAACCCGGCATGGCGCGACCTCGCCCGGTTCCCGTGGGTGATCGCCATGATCAGCCGACAGCGCACCCTGCTCGAGGAACTGCTCGCCTCCGACGGGGCCGAACTGCCGCAGCAGCTGACGGAATGCAGTTCGGTCGCCGGGATCAAGTCGCTGGTCGCCGGCAGCGACAGCCTCGCCATGCTCCCTGCGTCCGCGCTCGGCACCGACGTCATCGACGGCAGGATCGTCCCCTTGAATCTCACCGAGACACGGCTCAACCGCGACATTGCGGTGCTGTTCCGCGCAACCTCGCAGCTGACCAACGCCGGTCGCGACCTGCTTCGCCACATCGAGAATGCAAGCATCGGGCTGCGCGGCGACGATCTGCTCGCTCCGCCCATGCGATAGGCGCTCGCCGGGACGCGCAAACCGCATCCGCGTCGCATCGCCCGCACCGGGTAC
>Ga0308158_10001694_pt1 | contig 22580 bp, 28 predicted proteins | sample PhyBR2_FD_201038 | JGI IMG/M metagenome (GOLD analysis project Ga0308158, IMG submission 201038) | Phyllosphere microbial communities from UC Gill Tract Community Farm, Albany, California, United States - DLSLB.R2 | ecosystem: Host-associated > Plants > Phyllosphere > Unclassified | place: USA...
CACGAGCGATGCTTCGCCCCGGTCGCTGACCGGGGCACGGTTGCCGTCGCTCACTCGGTTTCGCCACCCGCGGGAGCGGCATCGTCGACGGGTGCCGCGTACAGCTGCCGGATGGCGTCGATCGCGGCCGGATCGGCTGCGATGGCGCGCGGCAGTTCCGGCCCCGGCAGCACGCCGTCTTCCAGGAAGGGCCGCAGCGCACGTGCGGCACGATCGGGGCCGGCGCTCAACAACATCTCGATCTCTTTCTCGCCGCAGCCGGTCGCTGCGATGAGTTGCTTGTCGAGATCGGTGGGGCGGCTGGTCTTGCGGTTCTTGCCCGCCAGTTTGATCGTCATCGGGGTTTCCTAGGTTGAAAGGCGACAGGGAAGGCGGTCAGGCGCGGATCAGGTCAGCGCGTCGACGGTGGGCGCCTCGGCGAGCGTCAGGGTGACACCGACGGTCACGCTCGTGCCCTGATTGAAGCTCGTGTCGTCGAGGCCGGTGTACATGACCGCTTCGAACACGACGTCGCCCGTCGCGAACGGCTTCTTGCGGATCTGGTACATCTCGGTGCCGTTCGCTTTGTCGAGCGTCTCCATCCGGGTGTAGCCGGTCGGATCGGGCAGGGACGGGATCATGTCCTGCTTGAGCGTCAGCGTCCGGAGGCCGGGCTGCTGCGTGTCATAGCCCTCGGTGTCCTTCGTCGCGTTCGACGAGAAGTTCTTGCCGCCATTGCGGGTCAGGTTGCCTTGCCCGGCCGGCTGGCTGAACGTGGTGCCGTCGGCTGCGCGAACGAACAGTCGATAATCATTGCCGAGTTTCTTCGCCATGCGTCTTCTCCCATATGAAAAGCCGCGCTGGCGAGAGCGCGGCGGGCTGTTGAAAAGTTGTGAGCGCTCAGTCTGCGAGCGCGAGAAACGTGAAGGACGACAGGCCCGAATAGGTGCTGCCGTCATCGGCAAGCACCGCCTCGTCGTCTTCGAACGATCCCGATAGCGTCCAGCCATCGGCCTCGAAGGTGACGCCGTCGAGAGCACCCTCGATTTCGTCCATCAGCGCGAGCAGCGGCGCCCGCTCCTGCGCCTCGATCAGCGTGACGATCGCGACCGTCACCGAACGATCCGGCGAGGCAGCCTTGCCGGCGAGGCGCGCACTGCGCATGTCACCGATGACGACGATCGGCAGCGGGGCATTGTCCGGCGCGTCCTGATACACCGTCGCGGTGCTGACCGCCGCTGCCAGGGCGCCATAAACGGCCGCTTCGACCGCGGATTTTGCGTCACTCATCGCCACCACCTGCTGCGCTTGCCAGCGCGCGACCGAAGATCCCGCGCAGGTTCTGATTGAGGGTGCGGCGCAGTTCCGGGAAACGGCCCGTCACGAACCGCTTCCCCTCGCTGCCGCGCACCTTCATCCGGTACCGTTTGGTCAGTTTCGAGCTGGCCCGGCGCAGGCGACGCTGCACGAGCACGACCTGCGCCTTGCGGCCGAGATCCTGAATACGACCGTAGAACAGCGGGTCGGCGCCGCGGCGCGTCTGAAGCAGGCCGACCTGAAGGCGCAGCGTACGCGGAAACACCTTGTACGATTCGCCAGCGACGAGCCGTCCCGATTTGCGCGGCGTGCGTGCCGCCATCACCGCGGCGATCTGCCGGCCGGTGACGTTGAGTTCGACGATGATCTCGCCGCGCACCGTATCGGGCAGCTTCTTCAGCAGTCGCCGCGTGCGAATTAGGCCGCGGATGTTTGGACGACGCGCCATCAGCCTGCGATGCCCTTGACGCCTTCGACCGTCATCACGAGCCCGTCGCGTTCCTCATTCGGCGCCAGTGACCGGATGTTACCGACAATCTTGCCGATCAGCGCATCGGTCCACGTCAACCGCATGCCGGTCGTCAGCCCGGTTTGCGCCCTGACGGTGACCTTCCAGAGTTGGGTCGACCGCTCCACGAGATTTGTCAGCGCCTCGCCGCCACGAAGGGCGATGCATTCGGCCCAGACCGTTTTGACGGGGATCCACGCGTCTTGGCCGGGAACACGCGCACGACCGCCACGCCCGTTGTCGATCACGTTTTCGCGTTCGACGGTCACGCGCGCGCGCAACTTGCGGGGATCGATCGGCATCAGCCGATCACCGGCGTGCGATACTGGGTATCGAGCAGTAGCGTGACGGTGTCAGGCACGTCCTTCAGCGAACCGCCGACATACAGGTGCAGCATCATCAATAACGCTGCGATCTGCAGGGCGGGGGCCTCCGACGCGACGTCGTCATATCCCGCCTCGAACGTGACCGTGACCGCATCCGAACAATCGGCCGTCTCCGGCCAGCGGGCATTCGGGGCGGGGACGATCTGCGCACCTGAAAGGCGCCACAGGCCGTCACCGTCGACCATGCCCCCGTTGCGATCGACATAGCTGACCGAAACGACGTTGCGCACCGGCTCGCGTGGCAGACGAGGCATATTGTCGAAGCCGTTATAGACGGCCACCCAGCGGCGTCGCTTGAGCGAATGCGAGGTGTGCCTTTCGACCCATCCCAACGCCGTCAGGCGGAAGGCATCCATGAGTGCCGCCTGATCGTCACCCGGCTTGATATGCTGGTCGATCAGCGCGTTCGGCAGGATCGCCGGCCCGTCGATCGGGGCGGCGGACGTGATCGTGACCACCGCCCCGTCTCCTTACTTCGCCGCTCGCGCGGGCTTGACGCCCGGCGCATCGCCCGCAGGCTTCGTCGCATCCGCGAGCAGGCCTTCGAGTTCGAGGATCCGCGCGGCGCCCGTTTCCAGCTGCTCGCGGCTCGCCTGATATTCGAGAACGAGGCCTTCGTGCCGACTGCGCGAATCCTTCAGATCAGCGAGCGCCTGGTCACGCTCGCCGGCAAGCTTTTCACGCTCTTCGGCGAACGCCGTGTCGGCTTTGTGGAAGGCGTCGTTACCCGCCTCGATCAGGCCCTTCAGCCGCTCGATTTCGCTGGTGCTGGTCGTCCGGTATTCTTCGAACTGACTGGCCGACGTTGCGAGATCGCCGCGCAGCTGCTCGAACTCGACACCGCCGAGCGTTGTGCTGTCCGGCTGTCCGGACAGCAACGCTTCGTTACCGGGGCCGCTGGAAGCACGCTGCGGCGCCGCGAGGCCGATAAACTCGCCGCCACGGCCGGTGTCGACCGCGAAGCGCCGGTCGGTGGTTGCGACGACGACGACCGGCTGACGAACGATCGTCCGATAGTCCTGATCGACCAGCTGGCCGTCGACGAGATAACCGGCAACGCCAAGGCGGACGAAATACAGTTCGCTTTCCGCCGAACGCTCGACCTGCTGGCCATCGGTGAAGGACTCGGGCGGGAGCGCCTTCGTCACATAGTCCTGGATGAACTCGATCATGTTCTAGCTCCTCAGCTGATCGCGGTTGCGGTGGTGCCGAGCTGGTTGGCACCGCCGGCGCCGTAGCGCGCGTCGAAGCCGGTCAGCGAGGCGGACAGGAAGGTGGCGGCACCGCCGACCGTCACGGACACCCGGACGAACCGGAAGCCTCCGTTCTTATCGAGATCCTCCTGCCGGACGTTGATGCCGGCCTGCCGGTTGTCGCCGCCCGCCTTGGCGATCTGCACGATGGCGAGACCGGGCACGGCCTTGACGCCGGTGCCGTTCGCATCGGTCGCCTGCTCGATCTTGGCATCGATCGTCCCGGCCGCGCCGATCACGCCGATGTTGAGCGACGCGAGCACGGCAAAGAAATTGCGCATGTCCACGAAGCCCGAATTGACCACGCCGGGCGCAGCCTGCTGCGCCGGAATGACGCCCGCGATAGCGACGCGGGCGGATGGGTCGAGATTACCCAGCATTGTTCAGTCTCCAAAGCTACCGGCCGGACGATCCGACCGGTCCCGCGCTGGGCGCGGGTCCGGTGTTGAGGATCAGGCGCGCTCGGCGATTGCCACGAAGTGCGACTTGGTGGTCCCGCCGTTTGCAGGCGCGACGGGCTTCGAGAGCACCGGCTGACCGCCGATGCGGAACACCCAGCGGAACGCGCGGATGTTGTAATCGAAGTAGAGGTGGATCGACTCAGCGAAGCTGACGCCGTTCTGCTTACGAAACGCCTCATACCCGTTCGGATTGACGAACTGGATGTCACCCGCCTGACCAAGCGAACGATTATGTTCGGTCATAACGACAGGCCGGCCGAGCAGCGCACCGCCAGGGGCCTCTTGGAAATTACCGAACCAGAGCGGAAGCCCCGCGCTGTTCTTCATGTCCATCAGCTGCGGCAGCACATCGCTGTTGATCAACCACTTGGCCTGCGACGCCATGATCATGCGAGTGAACATGCGCGTGATGTTGCTCGCCGTGACGGTTGCCGCGACTTGGTTAGGATCCTTGGCAACCAAGATCGTCGCGGGAGAAGCCATCCACCCAAGCGGCTTCTCGATGCCGTCGCCGTACATGAAGGCGTCTGCCGCCTTCCAGCGGATCGCGGCCGCAGCGTGCGCGGTCAGCAGCGTACCGACGCGCGGAGCGTCTTCGAGAAGCTCCTCGGTTGCGAGAACGAAGGCATAAAGCTCGTTGAGCTTCGTCTCGCGCGGCGACAGCGACATGCGGCTCGGGAGCATCTGCTCGCCCTCAGAGCGCCACGCGGCGACGATACCCGAATTGCCCCACGGGGTCGTCTCGTCGCCGAGACCGACGACACGGTTGGAAGCGGTCGGATCCGGGTCGATCATGTCCATGACGGGATCGTTCTCGCCATTGAACACGAGATTGACGATCTGCTGCCGGAACTCGGCGGGGACGAGGTAGCTGCCCGCCGCGTCGCCCTGCTCCATGTGGACGTTGCCGGGAGCGGCCAGACGATCGTCCATCCGGAAGTTCTGACCGGCTGCGGGGTTAGCGCAACGAACTGCCTGGGCGAATTCTGCCAGATTGTTGAAGCCGGCCGTATCCAGCTGGGCGCGCGGCTGCGCAGGCACCGTACCCGGCGGGCCGGTCGAGGGCGGGGTAGCGGTCGGATCGGAGCCGATCGCGGTCGCGTTGTGGATTGCCGCCTCGGCGCGCTGGATCATCGCCGTGAGGCTCGCCAGCTTGGTTGCGTCTGCGGTGTCCGCGGCCTCTTCCTCGGCGGTGAGATCGCGGTTCTCGGTGATGGCTGCCTGAAGGCGTTCCTGCTGCCGCTTTGCGACCGCACGCGCCTCTGTCTTGAGCACTGCCAAATTGATCATGGCTGTTCCTTGTGTCGGGCGCGCTGGCCCATGAAAAAAGGCTGCCGAAGCCGCCCCGTCCTCCCGAGTGGAGAAACCTCGTTAGATGGCTGCTGCCATCTCCATCGCCGCGGCCTGCCGTCGCATCAGCGACAGGCGGGCGCGGCCGGTGTTGTACTTGGCGACGACCTCGCGAAGCGTGCTGATGCCGTCGATCGCGCCGTTCGCCAGCGCGCGTGGCGCGGAGAACGTCTTACCGGTGCCGTGTACGGCTGCGACTTCGCTGGGCTTCATGCCGCGACCGCGGGCGATGGCAGCAGCGAACGCGACGTTGGACTCGTCGACCGCGGCCTGAACGTCGGCACGATGCTCGTCATCGAGCGGCGCATGACTGTTGCCCGCGATCTTGTCCGGACTGGACGCGATCAGCGTCGTCTTCATGCCGATCTTGTCTTCAAAACCCGACATGTCGGTGTGACCCGATCGGATCCCGACAGAGCCGACCTCTCCGGATTGAGTGCAGAAGAACGCGCTGCACTGCGTCGCCAGCCAGTAGGCAGCCGAGAAGCAGTACGGATCGGCAACGGCGATGACGGGCTTGGCATCGCGGGCCTCGAAGATCGCGTTGCCGGCCTCGGCGCAGCCCCAGACGTAACCGCCAGGCGAACGGATCGCGAGGACGATCGCGCCGATCTTGGTATCGGCAGCGGCCTCACGAACGCGATCGGCGATCGTGTCGTAATAGGACGACCCGCCGAGGCCGCGCGGCGCGAGCATGCCGGTGATCGGCAGGATGAACGTCGAACCCTCGCGGATCGGATCGGCGGGCTTTGCCGCCTGCTGACCGCTCAGCGAACCCGCGAATGCCCGCAGGGCATCCGGGAGCAGTGCCTCGACGCCGCTCTGCTTCAGCGCGGCTTCGAGAAAGGTTGGGTGCATCGCCCAAAGGGCTGACGACGCCATGAACTGATTCATCGTCTATTCCACCTTGTCTTGCGGCGATGTTTCACCGCCCGTGAGGGTATCGGCCGCGCGGTTGCTGTTGAGCGGTGCGCGCGGATCGTCGGCCCATTCCGCATCGATCTTGGGCTGGCCGAACCACTGCGTGCCGATCGTGTTGACGCTGAGAATGCCGGCGGTGCGTGCCAGCACGGCGTTGCGCCACTGGGTCGCGGCATCGCCTCGCAGCATGCTGTCGAGATTGAACTTCGCGCGAACCTTCTGAAGCCGAAGATCCGGCGGGATCATCCGCACGGTGATCGCCTGTTCCATGCGACGGGTCAGCGGCCGAAGCGCCCAGTTCACGAAGGACCGCGTATCCTGCTCGTTGTTGCCGGCGTTGCCGCCATCGTCACCGATCATCGACCGCGGAATGCGCCAGTAGCGGCCCATCTCAAGCGTGCGCTGGGCAAAGAGTTCGCGCAGCTGAGCGTCGACGTTGTTGCTGCCGACTGCGGTGTATTTGACGCCCTGTTCGAACACGGGTGTTCCGCCGCGTTTCCATGCCGCGACACCCGTTTTCAGACGAGCGGCAGACTCATCGCTAAGCTTCTGGTCGGTCGTGACGATGCCGGACGGCCGACGATCGTTGCGGAAGAACGCCCGCGAGCCGACCTCCAGCGCCAGCTGGAAGTCGATCGAGCCCTTCGCCTGCCTCCACGGCACGAGCGGCCGCAGCCCCCCATCCGCCAAGCCGGTGAACCAGAACAGTTCCTGCGGCAGCAAGCGGCGCATGCCGGTCTCGGACGCATAGTCGACCGACATGCTGCGCTCGCCCCAGTTCGCCGTCGTGCGCAGTGGCGACAGTGGCCAGATCTCCAGCCCGTCGACGCCGACCGTCGGTTCCGCGAACGCCTCGCCGCGCAGCACACAGGTGAAGGCCATAGCAGCCCAGAATTCGGCGCCGGTCTGCAAGTGGTTCGGCTCGTACGCGAGCACGTTGGCGAGCGGGAAGTCGTCGCGCGTGCCGTTGTCGTCCTTGAACTCCAGGGCGAGGCTGCCGACCGCCTCCGCGATGATCGACACGCAGAAGAACACGGCCGCGACACGTGCGGCCGTTTCGGCGGTGTTCGCCTCCATTGGCATGGCCGCGACGAGTGACGTCCACGTATCGTCGCCGAAGAAGCGGCCGTCCGTCACGTTGGACGGGGCAGGGCGCCCGGTGACCGGCGCTATCGCCATGTGCCCATGGGAGGAATTGAACCCCCCGGCACGGCTGCGGTAATCGTCTGGACTGGGCATCAGAGTATCAACATGCCCCTTTCCTCATAGACGAAGCCGCCTGCGGCCTCCGGGTTCAAAGTCATCAGCGTCGCCGCGGAAAACATCGCGGCGACAGGATCGATTTTCGCACTGGGCGACTGCTTCGTGATGGCGACGCCGCTGGCACCACGTGGCTCCTGCTTCACGTTGCCGATGCACCACGTCATGAGTTGCGAGCCGGCATGCCGGATGGTCCGGGCGGCGCATTTGCGCGCCAGACCCTTGATCACGCTGCTGAGGCGCCAGCCCTGCGGGATGGCCTTCAGCTGGTCATCCTCGAAGCCCTCGCGCGCCAATTCGTCGACGATCGCGGCGACACCGGCCGGATCGAGGCCGATGGCATCCTTTTCGGGCAGCTTGCCCGCGTCGCGGACGCGCTTGAAGACATCGACGACGCCGAGAACGTCCTCGGTAAGATCGTCCTGATCGCCTTCACCGTCATCACCCTCGCCGATCGCGACGAGTTCGCCATCGTCGTCGGGCATCTCACACCGCGTGAGCGTTCCCTCGAGGATGAATTCGTTCAGCTGCGTGGCGATGTCCTGCCGGCGTTTCCACACGATCGACCACGCCCAGGCATGCGCCCAGATAAGCCAGCGCTTGCTGCCCTTCTCGCGCCCGATCAGGCACAGGCCGAGAAGATCGTCCAGGCCACCGCCATCGACGCCGCCCACGATGACCTCGCTACGGGCGATCAGATCGTCCAACGACAGCACCGGAATTGCGCAACGCGGCCAGAACGATGCGCCAGTCCAACGATCGCGCGCGAGCCGTTGGCCGATCTCTACGTTGAGATACTTCGCCAGGACGATCTGGAGCGATGTATCGCCTTCCTCGCCCCTGCCTTCCTTCACCTGTTGCAGCTTGCGCTGGATGAAGCCGACCGACTGCGACCGGCCAAGGTTGGGGTTGGTGACGTAAAAATTGGTGGGGTCGAGATAGGCCTCGTCGTCGCGCATCGCTTCGGGCCACTCATAGAGCATGCCGAAGCTGCGCGGATCGTCGATCTTGCCGTCGCGAACCCCGCGAAAGTAGTCGAGCTTGTCCTTGAACACGCCGCGAGGCCGCTCGTCGCTGTGCGTCGTCAGGTAAATGACGAAGCCCTCGGGACGTGAGGCAAGCCCGCCGGTGCCTTCCTCAAGCATGGACTCGGCGTTGTTCTGTTTGCCGAAGATCCAAAGCTCGTCGACGAGCACGAAACCAGCCTTGCTGCCGCCTACCGTGCCCGTGTCCGCCGCGATCACGCGGAGTTCGGCGCCCGTGACCCGGTGCTTGATCATCCGCTGGTTGTCGACGACGTGCAGCAGCTTCTTCAGCTTCGGGTCGATCCGCACCATGGCAGCGGCCGGACCAAAACTGTTCGCCGCCACCTTCTGGGTCGGAGCGAGGATGCTCAGCGCTGCATCATGCCGCCAGTTGCGGATCAGTGCGGTGAGCATGATGCCCGCGGCGATCGTCGACTTGCCGTTCTTCTTGCTGATCAGGAGGAGAAACTCCTCGATCAGCCGTTGCCCGGCATTCGCGTCATATGCGCCAAAGATCGCAGCGACGAGATCGAACACGAACGGTTCGCAAGCCTCGCCGAAGGTGGGCTGGCCTGCCACGTCCACCATGCGAAGCGACTTGAAGATGTCGAGCGCCGCCTCCGCTTCGCCGGGGAACAACGGCGCGAACGGGACGAGCGATTCTCGCTCGACGATGCGCCGTTCCCAGTCAGGGCAGGCGGTCGTCCATACCGGACCCGGCATGATGATGTTGCTCAATTGAGCAGACCGGGCGGCGGGGCAGGTGGCTCGTACAGTCCGCGGACGTTCTGCGCGTCCTCCAGCGCCTCTTCCTTCTTGCCGCGCGGCTTCACGCGGGGCGGGCGGGCATGGTTCGACACGCGATCCGACAGATCATCGAGGCGCGCCTTCTCCAGGCGGCGGGCCAATTCCTTCTCGGCGGGCACGCTGCCCCCCTTGGCCAACTCATTGAGCCGGCTGAACTGGACCATCTCGTAGCGGATGGCGGCAGCCTCCCGTTGCGCAAGCTCGGAAGAATAATGCTTGCGCAACGTGGGGACCGACACCCCAATCGCCGTTGCCGCCTGTTTGACCGTCAGGCCACGCACGAACGCCAACAACACCTTGTTGGAGTTCGCGACGGACCACGAATGTTCGGGCCTCCCACGGCCTTCCTTGGCCGGAAGAACGGTGTCGCCAAATAGGTCGACCTCCGAAAACTTCGCTGCGGCCAAAAAAAACCTCCAAATGAGAACGATAGCGGTCTAGCCGACCGGCCCCCGTCCGACTTTCGCCCCCCCCTCCCTCGGGTCAGGCGAGGCCGCGGCGCTCCTGCCGCTGCTTCGTGCTGTCGTGACACGGCTTGCACAGGCACTGCAGGTTGCGTTCGTCCCAGAACAACCGTTCGTCGCCGCGATGCGGGCGGCGGTGATCGGCGACTAGTTGCGACGTGTCGCCCTCGACCTTGCCGCATCCCGGCATCTGACACGTGAATAGATCACGGACGAGCACCGACATGCGCAACTTCTGCCACCGCGCCGTCTTGTACCAACGGCGCCAGCCCTGCTGGTCACGATCCCGATCGAACGCCTGACGATCACCCGGCAGGTATGACAACCGGGATGCAGGCGCAGACAATCGCGATGGCAGGCTCTTCAGTCGCGCCATGCACTTGCGCCTAAACAGCGAAGGGCGGCGGGACCTAGGTCGCGCCGCCCTTCGAGGGGGTTTCAACGGTGGGAGGTACTGCCCTGAACCCGAAGGCCCAACCCAGCGTGATCACTTATAGACAGTTTTAGGGTCATAGACGGACACACAAAATTATCAGCGATGCAGTTTCAGCCGGTTGACACGCGTCGGCTAGGATTTCCGCCATTCCTAGCAGTGCAGATGGAGGTGATAGCGCGGCCATATCGCTTGCGAAGCCCGTCAGCACCACGATCCAACCCCAAGCGCGGGAGCATATCAATCCATGACACCTCACGACGGCCGCGCGCCAGTTCACGGATCGCAAGCCCGATCAGCTTGCGATCGTCGGGCGCAACGGCATCGAGCCACCCGAATGCCTCTTCCATTTCGGCGACCTCGGCACGCGTCTGCGATGCAGGCCGGAGCGTCACGTCGCCGCTCGTGCCGTCACCGCCACGCGCATCATAGTCGCCAGCCCAGACGTCGCGGCTGATCTCCGGCCATGCGCAACGCAGCGTCTGCCACCCGCGCTCACGATCTGGGTAACGCCAGCACGTCAGCATGGCCTCCACCAGACGATCCTGCACGTCATCGAACGACATGCTTCCGGACATGGAACCATCGTCAGCAAAGCTTCCGGCCTTTGAATTATGGTAACTCATTGGAGAAGAACCCTATTTTCTTATAAATGGAAGGATCGGAAGGATCGGAAGGATCATATCGTATTTCGTCTTGCGCCCGCCTGCGCGCCCGCACCTGTGCCGGAACATCACCAGAAAGCTTCCAACCCTTCCAAACCCGCAGAAATCGGCGCTTTCGGCCTTCCGGAAAGGTTCCGACAAGCTTCCGAACCGGAAGGGTCGCGTTCCACCGTCATGGCGGCAGGTCGTCTTCGCTGTGATATGTCGGCGCGGGACGTACGGGCGGATCCTCGCCATCGTCATCGGCCATCGATCGCGCGTGCCCGTTGGCATCGACGAAGTCGTCGACCGCCTTGATCAGGCGCACATCGAGCCATTGCATCCCGTCGGAGGCCTTCTTTTTGAAGCCCTTCTCAATTAGCGCGCTGGAGAAGCCCTTGTTCGACCATTCGCGCTCGCCGGCCGTCTTGCACCACGCCACGAAGACCTCATGCAGCTTGGACGACTGGACGCGGCTGCCCGACTCCTCGACGACGCACAGCCTTAAGAAGCGCGCCAGCGGATCGCTCTGATCACGGTAGGCGGCAGTCGCCTGCGTGACGCTCTTGGGCTCGGCGAGGCCGTTCGACATGTAATCCAGAAGGCCGCGGATCAGGTGATTCAGAACGCCGGCATTCTCGCGGGACTTGATCTTGTCGACGAGGTGGATGTCGATCTCCGGCCAGTCCTCGACACCGGTCTCTGGCTTGAGGATGTTCCGGTTCCAAGGGATGAGCTTCAGACGCCCCCAGATCCCGTCATCGGTGTCCGGTATGTCGAATTTGGTATTGCCGCTGATGATCAGCTTGAAGCGTGGCACCAGGTCGAAGAACCCGCGATGCAGGTTGCGCACGGGGATTGGCTCGCCGCCCGTCACCAGTTTGATCAGGCCGCTATCGAGCTTCTCGTTGCGGCCGGGTTCCGACGATCGCAGCATTCGGACGCCACCCAGCTTGGCTAGATCCGGTGACGCGGCATCACCACGCTTCTTTACGCCCTGATCGAGCAGCGAGGCGATCGGGATCGTGCCCGAATAGTCACCGGCGACGTGCGACCAGCTTTCGATCGTCACGCCCTTGCCGTTGCGGCCGCGCCCGTACCAGAACCATAGCTTCTGCTCGCCGGCATCGCCCGTCAGCGAATATCCGCCGACGCGATGCAGATAGGCACGCATGCCGGCGTCCGGTTGCGCCCAGGCGAACATGCCGTCGTATAGCGGCGAGGTAGCCTCGGGATCATATTCGACCGGCGACAGCTTTGTCAGCATGTCCTCGCGCCGATGCGGCACCAGTTCGACGAACGCCGAGCGCTTCCCGTCGGGCAAGGTTTCGCGGCGGAACCAAAGCGTACCGTTCAGAACGTTGAACGCATAGGAATCATGGTCGAATTCCGAGATCGCCACGGTCAGCCAACGCCGCGCGAGCCTTGAGATCGAGTTCGGCTTATCGGCGACCTCGGACTTACGACCGAATTGGCGAATGATGCTCGATAGTGTTTCGGTCGACTTACCCTTGGGGATCAGTCGATCCATGCCGAAGGGATGCGGCTGCGTGAGATCGAGCTCGTCGTCGCCGTTGGTGACGCATATCCCGGTATCCTCGATGAATCGGCCCTCGTCCTGGATCAGACGGACGGTCTCGAATACGGCGGATACCACCTCGGCCGGCGGTGTCTTTTCATCCTGATCTAGTACCTTCCAGCGCCGCTTATCCCAGCCCAGCCAGCCTTGCGTCGTCGTGAAACGGAAGTCGCAGCCAAACCGATCGCGGAATCGCTCCGCAATGCCGAAATCGGTCAGCGGGTACCCTGCGCAAGTCATGGTCAGTACCAGCGGCGTCAGGTCGAAGCCGTGGTTGAACCCGTCGTCCAATGCCCGGTCGACGTCGTCGTGCGATACGTCGGTGACGTCTTCGTACAGATCCCACAACGCCTCTTTTGCACGGGCTTCGTCGATCAGACCGGCTGCAACGCGCCGGCCGATGGTGAAAGCCAGCCGCACGATCGCGTCACGGTTCGGCTCACACCTTGCGACCCGACGCTCCAACCAGCGCGCTGTCACGTCTTTGAGCCGCGCCTGCTCCCCCGGCCGCAGGGATTGAAGGCCCTCCATCCTTCCATCCCGGAAGGGTTCTCGATTCTCGCTTCGCGGCGCCGGGCGGGCGGGCGCAGGCGCCGGGCGCGGCGCGGAAGCATGGGAGGGTCGTGGAGGTCCTGCACGGTCGCGACGGGCACGAGATGCGGCCGCGATCTCTGCGAGATCGCGCGGCTGTTCGAGTCCGGCTGTCCATCCGCTGTCGATCGTGGCGATCAGCTGCCTGTCGTCATCGCTGCCGGGATTAGATCGAGCTGCGGCTTCCACACTGCTGCGCGCGACCGCTTCCGACAGCGCGCCGGCCGCGACCAGCGTCGCGATCTTGAAGGCGCTCGCGTTCAGCTGCTCGTTACGCCGGCCGGATGGCGCGCGGCCGATGTCACGGCATTCGCCATCCAACGCCGACAACGCATATTTGCGTACGTCGTCGTCGACGTCACCGACGATCGCGGCCGCAGCGCCGGCCTTACGGGCCGCTGCCGGCTTGCGTGCCGCAGTCTCCGCTTTCTTACGCTCGCGGAGGATCCGCACCAGTTCGGCCGGTGCCGGCGCGATTGCAGCGGGATCCGTCCAATCGCCCGACAGCCAGGTGTAGGCGCCCGGCCCTTTCTTGCCGCCTTCGTCGAGATCGCCCAGTCGGACGGATGGCGGCGCGATGACATAACCGCCCTGACCGCGGACATCGACGTGGTCGGGCAGGTTGCCCCGATTCCCGATCGGCTCGCCGTCAGGCATCAGGAACCACTTGTGCTCGCCTCCCGACGGCGTAAGCGAGGTAAGCGTATCCGGCAGCGGCGCGCCCATCTGGACGAACAACGCGGCCTTCAGCAGGTCGACCGTCCAGACCTTTTCCTCGACAAGCTCGCCGACCTCGCCCGTCTGCTCGTCGATCGTCTCGGTGACGCTGCGATCGACGCGAGGATCGAAGTCGAGGTGCAGCAAGCCGCCGGCACCGGAGTGCAGGCCGATCTGCGCGCGGGGCCATTTGCTCCACCACGCGACGATCTGTGCCTCGTCGCAGGTTGCCTTGTGCAGCCCGCCAGAGTTCGGGATGACCTTGCCGCCGGCGTCACGATCGCCACCGACAAGCGGCCGACCGTTCTTCTCGTTGCACGGAAACACGGGCCAACCCCGACGCGCGAAAGCAAGCGCCGCCTGACACATTGGCGACGTGGTGATGGCGGACACTATAGGTTACCCCCGAGACGCCCGAAGGCGCGCATTGATCAAATGAGTGCGACGACGGCGAGACAGGTCAAGTTCGGATCCAGTGCGGCATGCGGGAGATTGTGATCTGCATGCCGAAGCCGAACCATAGGACCACGAGATGTCGCTGAGCCGGCATGCCGGGCACACGCGAAGTCGGCATGGCGAACATCGGCACAAGTAGGGCGAAACGTCGACGCCAACGGATGCGAGATGCGATCGTCACGACCGTGCGATGCCTGTGATTGCGCCGGATCCCACGATGACGATCCGCCGATACGTCGGCGCGGCGCAACCCAGCACCTTGATCAGGTGGGCAGCGACCATCGCTTCGAGCCCGGACTTTACGTCCGTCTCTGAAAGCCGCGCCCTGTCGCCCAGCTGCTTGTCAGTGGGGCAGGGGCGACCATGCTGTGCGAACCGCTCGAGAACCGGCAACAACGCATCCACGATCGCAACTTCGTCATCGACCAGTGCAGCGGATGGCGCGGCCAGTACGGGACGCACTGGCCGGGTCAGCGGTGACGGCTTGGCGGTGCGCCGCGCCCGATAGTTGAAGATGGTCGAATCGATGGTCGAGCGCGGACGCGTGAGTTCGACGAGGCCAAGTTGGGCCAGATCATACATGCGTTTCGCGCCCGCCGAATTGACCGGCAGACACAGACGCGTCGCATAGGTGAAGACGTCGCCTTCCTTTGCGATCTCCATCCAGGCATCGATCCGCTTGGGACTTGCGACGACGCCGGGCGCCTCGTCATGATCGGCTAGCATCTGCATAGTTGCCATGGCGATCACGCGGCCCTCCGCAGGCCGACATCTGCGATCGGGTCGAACCAGCCAGCCTCAGGGGCACGGTCCCACGCTGATATTGGCACCGTGCATCGGGTGAATGCATAGATCTGATAGGCAATCGGCGCATCTGGCGTCAGTTCGCCCGCCATCATACGGTCGATCGAAATTTCACCGATGCCGGTTTTACGCAGCAACTTGCAGAGCGTACCGTCTGGCTGCTTCATGATCCAGTTGGCGAGGCGGCGCGCCCCTTCGTTCGGAACACGAACGCGGAGATGCAGGCGAAGCTTAGTTCTCATCGATCACCTCCAGGAATGGACCGAGCGAGCGCGCGCATACTCACTGCGACGCGAATGACGTCGTCGAGTTCTCGCTCTAAGCGGCCTGCATCGTCACGACAGAACGTGCCGTCTGACAGGCCCGTGCAAACGGCTCGTGTTGTGTCATTGAATTCTGCCGACAGCGCGGACATCATAAAAAGAAGATCAGCGCTGGAGGGAGCTACGTCGGGCAATGGCACGAACACCCCGCCCATCGTCTTGCACAGCGCCTGCGTTACGTGCGGCCAACCGTCACGCGCGCGAGCGAGCGGCTCAAGATCCGCAACTACGTCGATAGGGACGAAGTAGTTCGGCTTACTCGGATTGTAGTAGTCGCTCAGGTTGGACGTGCCGACGCGGGCATAAGGCTGCGCGGCTTCCAAGCCACCACAGCCCTTAATCATCTCTTGGGTGGCTTTCTTAAGCGCGAGTTCCTCAGGCTTCATGCCGTCACCTTTGCGGAAACTTCGTTCGCATTGCCGCATGACAGCGCATCTTGCGGGCCGATAGATCGAAGCTCGACGCCATGTTCCGCTGCGATCAGGGCCACATCAACAGGGGGCATCTGATCTTGAGCTATACGCCGGAGGTGATTGAGGCGGGACGCCGTCAAGCGTCGGGTGCGCATGTTATGCACGGTCGAGACAGGAGCATGCATCAACTCGGCCACCTTGGCGGTGCCGCCGAGCGCATCGATCACAGCAGAAGCAAATTGGTCCATGCAGCGTCTGATGCTATAACGGTATGTTCAGATCAAGCGAAAAGATACCATAATAGTAATTGCCGTTATGGGATGGGTGCTGTTGATCGCACTATGGCATACGAAGACATTCAGGCTCGAATGAAGGAGGTCGGCTACCGACAGGTCGATCTCGCAAATCTGCTGGGCATCTGGCCTAACGCTGTCTCTAAAGCATTCGCAGGCCGGCGACGCTTCACGGCTCCCGAGATGGACATGATCCGCAATTGGCTAGGGGACTCCGCCCAGCCAGTAGGCATTGCCGTCGGCACCATTCCAGTCATCGCCAAGGTGACAGCAGGGAATTTCAGCGCGGCTTCTCAACAAGCGCTGGGAAGAATGCCGAAGCCGGATCCGTCGATCCCAGATCGAGCGCTAGCCTTAGACGTCGATGGCGACTCGATGGATAAGTATGTCCCAGACGGCGGGCGAATTATCTACGATCCCGAGGACCGCGCGCTCTGGCCGCGACGATTTTATGTCGTGCTTAATAGCGCCGGCGAGACGACGTTTAAGCGGTTCTTTGCTGATCCTGCCCGCCTTGAACCATGCTCGAACAATCTGAAACATCGCACGATCGAGCTGGGTGGCGACGAAACCTATACGATTGTCGGCCGGGTCATATGGCAGGCTTCAAGGATGCCGGACTAAGCGGCTCGCCGGCCGTTACGGAGCCATTCGTCGAAATCCATCCATTCGCCATGCGATTGAATGCCGCCCGGAACGGTGACGAAAAAGGTGCCGCGTTCGTCGTACGAGCCAAGGCCTTGTGCTTCTAGGTCGTCACGTACCTCCCGCCGAGTCGCCCGCCAGGGGCCGCAGGGACTGCCGAAACAGGTTGCCCGGTACCAATATGCGACGATTTTCGACATCCACCGACTCTCCCTACCCGTACTCATACTGGAACAAACACGGAACAGATTGCAACTCGATTTCGAAAGATACCATAGTGGTAAGTTTCCGCTTGACGGAAAACATACCAATATCGCATCTAGTTATCCCATAAGGGCAATCCGCCCGATGGGAGTTGCGAATGCGCCTCGACACCAAACCCGGGCAGGCTGCCGCGCCCTGCTCTTTCGACCAGTTCCTCAACGCGCTGAACAACCCGGCGCCAGTTCTCGCTGACCGATCCCGCACCGTTCGCTCGCGGGCGACGATCATACCGTTCGCGACTCTGGACAATGTCCCGGTCATCCGGCGCCGCCACTCCGCCATGATGGCGCCCGTCGAAAGTCCGTTCTGGATCGGCGTCGTCCGCTCGATGCGTGCGCGGCAGGATCGGATCGGCGTCGTTTGCCTGCTCGTCGCCATGACGCTGTTCATCATGATCGCTGGTCGGTTGGCCTGGGCGTATGCGGCAGGGGCACTTTGATGCCTTGGTACCACGCACGCACGATGACCTCCGAGTTTTGGTTTGGCCCGGCCGCTACCCGCGACGAGGCAATTGCAAAGGGTAAGCTGCGTCACGGATCGCGGTTTGCGGTCGCGGAAGGAAAGCCGTTCGAGAACGATCTCGATGTCTTCGAACCAAACATCGCGCCCGTCTTCGATCGCTTCGACTCGCTCAATGATCAAAACTTCGGGGAGAACGGTGAAGGCGGGCCGCTGCACTGGAACGATGACGCCTGCGCGGACCTGTCGCGGCGGTTAAACAGCGTCTTTGCCGAATGGGCGAAAGAGCACGGATACGAACGCGGCTATCAGCTTGATTTGGCTGACGGTGAGGAGGTCCGGCCGGTCCTGACCCTCCCACGTTCGGAAGGCTGCGCATGACCGCGCCATCCACCGCTACAATGGACCTGATCGCGCGTCAGTCGTCTGACGCGGAGGCTGGGTGATGAAGCGCACCTACACCGGCGTGAACGGTAGGAACGTCTCGATCGACTTGTCGAAAGTGAAAGCGCTGCTCGACGAAGGCGATGGCGAGGTCCACCTGTTTACGGCCTCAGACTGGTATCGGATCCGGGCAAAGTTCTCTGACATCGAGCGAGACTGGCTCGCGGCATGATCGAGCGCCCCCGCTTCATTCATGCCTATGACGAACTGGCAATCGTCGCGGAGCATGTTCGCGTGCAGCGCGCCGAAGGCGATCCTGCGCTTGTCGAGCAGGGGCGCATGACGGCCGAGGTCGCGGCAAGTCGGTTGCGCGTTGCAACGACGATCGCCACCGACTGGCAGCATTACGCCACGCTCCGGCTGCCCCCGATCGACACGACGACAAAGCTGGAGCGGATCGAAAGTCTTCAGGCTGCGCTGGCCGGCCACCGGCAACGGACCGATCGAGCGCAGCAGGCGATCATCAACGAGTACGGCGAGGGCTTCCTTGTGCGCTCGATGGCGGAGCTATGGGCACTGGTCGACTCGCATGATCCGTCGACCGCGCGAGTGCGGCCCTTCCTTCATCATGAGGGTTGCGCGGCCGCGCTCGAAGCGATGTTGTGGTGGGAACGGATGCCGCGCGATCGTGGCATTCGTTTCCTGACGCGCATGAACATGGATCTCCGCGCGATGGGGTATCTGCCGCAGGAGCGCGCGGCCGCGTGAAGCACGTTTCGATCCCCCTCCAGCGATCATCATCGCCGCCGGAACTGATCGAGTTGGCGAAGGCGCTTGCGCGTCTCGCAGTGAAGCGTGACATAGCAGCTGCTCGCAAGGACAGAATCGGTGCGAACCCTCCTCTACGCCCGCTATAGTAGCCAGCTACAGAACGCCCGGTCGATCGAGGATCAGATCTCGCTTCTCCGCGCCCGCGCCGATCGCGAGGGCTGGCCGATCGTCGACGTGTTCACAGATTATGCCATCAGCGGCGCTGCCGGCGTTGGTGCCGAACAGCGCCCAGGTCTGCATGCCATGCTTGCGCGCGCCGAGGCGGGCGGTATCGATCAGATCTTCACCGAGTCGACCGATCGCATAGCGCGGCATCAGGGCGACGCGTTCGGCGTTCGTGAACGGCTTCGCTTCGTCGGCTGTCGGCTGTTCACCTTGCTCGATGGTGAGGTCGACGAACTGACCGGCACCATCAAGAGCCTGATGGACTCGCGCATGCGCGAAGATCTCGCCGCGCGCGTCCGTCGCGGTCACCGCGGCGTCGCGACCAGTGGGCGGTCACCAAGTTCGGTGGCGTTCGGGTACCAGCGAACTCCGAAGCTGGACGATCGCGGCGAGCTTGTCCGTGGATTGCGCGAGATAGATGCCGACGAGGCCGCGATCGTGCGCCGCATATTCGAAGAATTCGCGGCGGGACGCAGCGCCATGGCCATATCGCAGGGACTGAACATCGACGGGGTGCTTCCACCGCGTCGGGGTTTCTGGCGGGCAGGAACCCTGCTTGGCAATGCAGCCCTCGGTACCGGTATTCTTCGGAACCGTTTGTACGTCGGCGAACTCGTGTACGGCCGAACGACCGGCGTTCAGTCGCCGACCACGCGCAAGCAGATCATACGCCCGGCCGCGGACCCGGTATCAATCGGCGCCGTGCCAGCGCTGCGAATCATCGACGATGCATTATGGAGCGCCGTTCAGCTGAGGCTGGAGCAGAATACCGGCGACCGGCCCGAGAAGCATCGCCGGCCCAAGCACGTCCTGTCAGGCTTAGGCTTCTGCGGCGTCTGTGGCGGAAACTGGATCATCACCGGGAACAACGGCAAGGCCGGCGCCCGGCGCTGGGGATGTGCGAGGGCGCATGAGAAAGCCTGCACCAATACGCGCCTGATCCTAGGTCACGTCTACGAAGCCCGCGTGCTGGCGGATCTTAAGGGTCAAATGCTTGCGCCCGATGTCGTGGCCGCATTCGTGCGAGAGTATCACCTCGAACATGCGCGCGAGAGCAAGAAGCTGGGTCGCGATCGTGATCGCGCCGAACGTCAGTTGGCCGAAGCCGGACGCAAGCTCGACAGGCTGGTCGCTGCCCTGAGCGACGGTGGATCCAGCTTTCCGCAGATCCGCGCTGCAATGACGGCCGCGCGCGACGATCACGACCGGATCAAGCGCGCTCTGGCGTCCATGGACGCGTTGCCGGTTCTCACGCTTCACCCCGGCCTTGCCGATAGCTACCGTCGCGAGATGGACGATCTCGAAAGATTGCTCATGGAACCCGACGCCCATCTGGAAGCAATTCCGCAGATCCGGAGCATGATCGACCGCATCGAACTGCTACCCAAGGCTGATAAGCTGCGCGGCGTCGATCTCACGGTCCATCGTCGAATCGACAAGGTACTCGCCATCGCCACGCGTCGGCACGCTTTGCCCTAGCACTAAGCTCGTACGGGTTATTTCAGGTCGATTGCTTCCATGCAAACCAACCGCTCAAAAGGGCGAACGGTGTAATATACCCTAAGCTGCGGGCGGCGAGGAACCCGGAAGCTTTCGTACACCCAGTGCTCTAGGAACGGAGCGTCGTCATTCCTGAATTTATAGCCGACAAGTTGCGGCTCTAACTGGAGGCGTTCGTAAACCCGCCTCAGCTCGTCACGCGCTACCGGATTGTTCGCTATCTTACTTAGATAGGCTTGTTCGGAAAGCTCGCTGACTCTCAGGGTCCAGATATCGGGGGGAGGAAGCTTCAAAGTTGTCCGCCATTTCCTCTGCCCACTCTATTGCATCACCGGATGGACGCATGTGAAGCTCCCATTCAGCCTTGATCGCATCAATGGGGATTGAACTATTCCTTACGCCCGATCGGTAATGGTCTTCCCATGCGCCACCAGGGCGATGGGTATACGCGATCAGTTCACCCGCTGACATATGTTGCATCATCGAATATGCGTCGGCAATAGCGTACGCTTCCGTCGTGCCCCACTCGTAAACGACAGCCGCCGGCACGTCGGGTACAATTGTGCCCCCAAAGCGCTTCAGCGAATGGTACAAATCAGGGACCACGGGGCCGTAGTCCCATGCCTGAAACTGATCACTAAACAGTGGACGGTCGGTACGACCGAGATGCAACATTTGGGCTACGTAGAGAACTTTTTGAATCTCTAAGTTTGATAGCGTCCAGCCGCTTTCTACGCCGAGCGACCGGGCAGCAACGAAAGCTGACATATTTTGGCTCCAAGGCTTCGTGAGACGATAACAGGTGCGGTCCGCCATGTCGAACGAATCAGCAACGGCCGTAGCTTATTATGAGTTAGTCAAGGGTGAACGCCGAGTTGTGGTAACGCATAACTCGTTGAGGCGCACATGAAGCAGCTCGTCGTCCGCACCGCGGTCGGGGCGGCGATGCCGCTCGCGGGGACCGGGTGCGCGATCTCGACCGCGGTGCTCGAAACCGTGGCGCATGCGCGCGGCGGCGATCCGTTCGACGCCACCAGCCTGACCGAAGACTATGAACTCGGGCTGCGAATCGCCGAGCTTGGCGGTCGCGGTCGTCTTGCGTGGATCGGCGACGGGACCAGCGCCGGGATCGGCGGTCAGATCACCATCCGTGCATTCTTCCCGTCGACGCTCGACACGGCGATGCGGCAGAAGGCACGCTGGATGACCGGAATCGCGCTGGCGGGATGGGACCGCACGGGCTGGGCGCGGCCGCTGGCCTTTACCGATCACTGGATGCGGATGCGCGACCGGCGTGCGCCCTTCGGCATACTGGTGCTCGCGACGGCGTATTTTGCGCTGCTGGCCTGGGGGCTTGCACTGCTGCTGCGCTGGCAAATGCCCGAGGCGCGCAGCGCAATCCAGACGCCCGCCTCATGGCTGCTGATCGTCAACACCGCGTTGCTCGTCTGGCGGCTGGGCGGACGGATGTTCTTCACCGCGCGCGGCTATGGTCTGCGCGAGGCGTGCTGGTCGATACCCCGCTTCGTCGTGGGCAATTATATCGGGCTGATCGCCGCGCCGCGCGCGCTGATCCGGTACGTTGCCATCCTTCGCGGCGCGCCTCCGATATGGGACAAGACGCGGCATGAATTCCCCGATCCCGGTTCGCTTGCCCGGGCATGAAGGGCGGACGCCCGTTCCGGTTCCTCGTCGTCGCACTCGGAACATGGGCGGGGATACGCGCTGCGATCCTGCTGCCCGGCATCGCGCCCGGCCCCGCCATCGTCCGCCTTTTCGCGCCGCAGCCCGCCAGCGCAGTCCCGCGATCGGCGCGTGATGACGGACCAGCCGGACAGCCGGCGCGCCGCGCGTCTGCGGTCTCGATCGTGCGCGTCGCTGGTCTGCGCCGGGAGTCTCCGCCCGCGCAGTCGCGAGTCGTGATCGAGCGTCGTCCCGCGGTTGCCGCCGCGACTCCGCCCTTATCCGGCGCGCCTCGACCGGCTCCCGTGCAGACGGATCCGATGCCGCGCGTGTTTCCCGCGGTGCGGCCCGTTTCGTCCAAGCGAAGCCGGGTCGCTGCGAGCGCATGGCTGCTCGCGAGAGGCGGTCCTGCCGGGACGCTGTCGGGCGGTCAGCTCGGCGCGTCGCAAGCCGGTCTGCGAATTACCTACGCGCTGGGCGAGGCGCGCAAGGTCTCGCTCGCCGCGCGTCTCGCCGCGCCACTTGAAGGGCGTGGACGCGAAGCGGCGGTCGGGCTGGAATGGCAACCCACGCGCTTGCCCGTCCGGTTCGTCGCCGAACAGCGCTTCGTGCTCGATGGCGGTCGTGGCGGCCCGACGCTCGGGGTGATTGCGGGCTATGGGCCG
>Ga0308158_10001695_pt1 | contig 22554 bp, 20 predicted proteins | sample PhyBR2_FD_201038 | JGI IMG/M metagenome (GOLD analysis project Ga0308158, IMG submission 201038) | Phyllosphere microbial communities from UC Gill Tract Community Farm, Albany, California, United States - DLSLB.R2 | ecosystem: Host-associated > Plants > Phyllosphere > Unclassified | place: USA...
GCGTGATCGGCGACACGCTCGAAGGCGTCACCGGCATCATGCCGGAACTGTTCGGCGACGGCGCCTTCGCGGTGTTCAAGAAAATCGACCGCGTGCTGATCCTGGCCTGCGGCACCAGCTACTACGCAGGCCTGACCGCCAAGTACTGGATCGAATCGGTGGCCAAGGTGCCTGTGAGCGTCGAGATCGCCAGCGAATACCGCTACCGCGACAGCGTCCCGCATCCGGACACGCTGGTCGTGACCATCACCCAGAGCGGCGAAACGGCCGACACCCTTGCCGCGCTCAAGCACGCGCGCAGCCTGGGCATGGAACACACGCTGACCATCTGCAACGTCTCGACGAGCGCCATGGTGCGCGAATGCAAACTGGCTTACATCACCCGCGCCGGTGTCGAAGTCGGTGTGGCCTCGACCAAGGCCTTCACGACCCAGCTGGCCGCCCTGTTCCTGTTGACGCTGACGCTGGCCCAGGTCAATGGCCGCCTGACTGACGCCGAAGAAGCCGAACACCTCAAGCAGATGCGTCACCTGCCGGTCGCGCTGGCCGCCGTGCTGGCGCTCGAGCCGCAGATCATCGCCTGGGCCGACGACTTCGCCCGCAAGGAAAACGCCCTCTTCCTGGGCCGTGGCATCCACTACCCGATCGCGCTGGAAGGCGCGCTGAAGCTCAAGGAGATTTCGTACATCCACGCCGAAGCGTATCCAGCCGGTGAACTGAAGCACGGCCCGCTGGCGCTGGTGACCGAAGAGATGCCAGTCGTCACGATCGCTCCGAACGACGCGCTGCTGGAAAAGCTGAAGTCGAACATGCAGGAAGTGCGCGCGCGTGGCGGTCAGCTGTACGTGTTCGCCGACGTCGATTCGCGCATCACGTCGGGCGATGGCCTGCACGTGATTCGCTTGCCCGAGCACTACGGTTTGCTGTCACCGATCCTGCACGTGGCGGCGCTGCAGTTGCTGGCGTATCACACGGCGCTGGCGCGTGGGACGGATGTGGACAAGCCGCGTAATCTGGCGAAGTCGGTGACGGTGGAATAAACGTTTACTGGTAATAGCACTGTCTTTGATTAACTATAGTTATGGAGAATTTGCTACTACAGGGGTTCTCCGTTCTACAATTTTTCAGTATTAGTGAGAATTTGTTCAATTCTTTGTTTGAGGTCGTGTGACCGTTGTGGATCAATAATAGAGTGTGACACTAAATAATAAAGTGCGACACTGTCGCGTAGGCCTGAAGAGCGGCTGCCACAGGCTAGCCTGTTGGGTTGATCGGCTTGTTTTGGGCTCTACGCTGAAAATTGCCCACCAAAGTGTGTAATGCCGTTCAGTCAAGAGCAGTTGCAATCGTCATCAACTGGCTGGATTGCGCTTAACTGGACACTGCTTCTGGCAGGATCTTTTGTCTACGACATTAGTCGCTGACACGGACGGCTATTTCGGGGGCATTGAAGTCAAATGGCTGAAGCATTTTGTTATCGTATTTGACGTACAGGTTGTTAATAACATCATTCGAATTCTTGACGCTCACGTTTGCATCTGGCATGTAAGCTCGCCCATTAGCTTCTTCAACCACAGGATCTAAAGCGGCATGCCGGGCCAAAAATTCACTCTGCTTTGCTTTATCATATCTTGGGGAATGAGGATTCAGGTAGATAGCCAAATGCAGTTTCCCGTACCCGTCCACATACCCTACAATGGCAGCATCAAACGCATATCTATGCGTATAAAAATCGCTATACGTATAGAAATAGCAGGGCTTACACGTAGAGTCCTTTATGTTTAAAATGTTGGTCCTGCCAAGCAATGTATCCGTAGCCTTTTCGCGCTTTGCTTTGGCATTGATTCCCCTTGAAAGATGAAGAATGATTCTAAGGTCGTGCTTATGCACCTTGGCAGAAGAAAGAAGCTGATCCCTTGCATTACTAAATGCCCCTGATATAGTGTCATCTCTTCCTAGAACAGCATCTTTCATATACACATCGCCTTTCGATAGCACCCTTTCGCGCTTGGCAACCTCTTTTTTTTCATCTTGCTTTAATTTGGCTTCAATAAGGAAAATCTCGTCCTTATAATATGCCAGAAAGTCTGATTCCTTCCTGTCGTTAGGTTCTTCCAGTTTTTCCACTTTCATGCCTAGCACTTCCAAAACAAGCTTAGAAATTTCGTCAGAACTCATTGATTTGATGACATCGACAGGGTTTTGAGATTCACTCATGATTTTTATCTTGTTAGTTTGCGCCGCATAATCATAGCACCGCAAGCGGTAAGGAAAAAACATCGCGAAAGGCCGGTTAGCCTCCTGAAAGACAGACGGCCCGGCCCCAGATGCGACGGAGCCGTCGAGGCAACGCTGAAACGCTAAGCTGTCAAGAAAATCAAGAAACTACCTGAACTCAACGGCGTCATGCCCAAGCGAAGGCTATTCTTCAGCCTTCTTTCATTTGGCCCCTCCTGAAGTGGTGGTTGCTTCGCACTGAAGCATGCTATGGCAATGGCAGCGCCTCTGCATCCCAGGCTATGCGATACTTGAGCCTTACCGGAGGAGCAACGATGGCTTTACCGACCGACACCATAGGACCGTTTGACGTCCGGACTGAGGACCTGATTCACATCGACGCTGGCCAAGCCGTCGAGCTGTTCCGGCAACTGCTTGTCATCGAAGCCATTAAGACTGGCGTTCCCATCACCGGCGTCGACGTCCCTGCAGCAATCAACGTCGCCGATGGCGGCATCGATGCCGAGGTCACCTGTCCGCCTGGGGCTGTGCTACCGGCCGGGTTAATCTCCGAAGGTCTGACCCGCTACCAGATCAAGACGGGGAGCTTCTCTGCTTCGACGCCCTCTGACATTCGTTCGTTGCTTGTCCAGCCTAAGTTCGCCAGAGGTGACCACCAGCGTACTAAGGACCAGCTTCAGCCGCGAGTGCTTAGCTGTTTCGAAAAGGGCGGAACCTTCGTCGTTGTGCTTTTCGGCTCGGATCTCGTTGGAACGTCCGACGATCACGGAGCAACCCAGATCACCGAGTTCATGACGGCCATCGATCCTGCGTTTGCCGGTGTTGCAGTGCGGATAATCAGAGCCAACCAAATATGCTCTGCGATCAAGCTACTGGCACCCGGCATCGCGATGCGCCTGAACCGTGTGCAAGGCTACGACGACGCGGTCTTCCATGACTTGTTGTTCATGGCTGAGTCTTGCGATCTCGAGATTGACATCTACCGACAGACAGAAGAGCTCAACAGGGCCACCGAGCAGATTACACTTGCTGCCGACCAAGTTAATGGGTTTCAGCACGTGCGTGTGCTTGGCGACGCGGGCGCCGGCAAAACGCACCTCATATATCGCGCACTGAATGCCTCGCAGCTCAGCGGCTGCGTCTTGTACTGCCGAGATCCGGAGCAGGCCCTGGGGAGCGGGCCGATGATGGTTTTGAGGACGATGGCGCCGAAGACCACCATCATCCTGGTCGCCGATGAGTGCGACCTGGTAACTGCGGAAGGGCTGACGGCGCTGTTCAGGAGAGTGGCGACCAAGATGCTGCTTGTGACTGCAGACAACGTCGATGAGCCTACCAGTGCCCATGCAAACACGCAGGTCATCGACGTCCCGCGACTTGAGCAGCCTGTGGTTGCAGATATTTTCAAGGGCTATGGCATCCCGCTGGATAGCGCAAACTGGCTGGCCAGCTTGTGCGAGGGATCGCCGCGGGCTGCTCACCGGCTTGGCCAATACATCCACAATAACCCTGAGCAGCAACCCTCTCAGCACCTGGCCCATTTGGACAGGCTCTGGGACCGCGTTGTGTGCGCACCTCACAGCGTCGATTCCGACGAGGGACAAGATCGGCTCGCAGTGATCCGGACGCTGGCACTGTTCCGGCAGGTTGCGTGGGAAACCGCTGATGGACCGGCAGTGCAGGCTGCCGTCCTCGCAGCGCTAAAGCAGCTGGACCAAGCGTTTTCTCCGGTTAGGCTGTCACGCTCTGTCAGCGAGCTGCGGAAGCGGCGCGTGTTGCAAGGGCCGCGAACGCTGCTGATATCTCCGAAGCTGCTTCACGTTGCCATGTGGAAGGGGTGGTTTGAGCAGTATGCGCACATGGTGGACGTACAGAAACTGCGCGAGGGTCTTGACCCCCGCATGCAGGAGCATTTCGACGCGATGCTCATGTTCGTCAAGGAGTCCCAGGCAGCGACCGCATGGGCGGATCGGCTGATGGGACAAGGCGGGATGTTTGCGTCGCTTGCAGGCTACAAAACTGCTAGCGACGCCAGCCTTTTTTTCGCCGTAGCGCAGGCTAAGCCCAAGGCAGCCCTGCGCCGTTTTGCGGCTGCCTTGGGTACGGAAACGGTTGAGAACCGCAAGGAGATCATAGGGGATGCGCGTCGCACGGCCGTGGAGCGGCTTGAGCAGCTCGCAGTCCCTGCAGAGACATTCTTTGAAGCTGCGGAGTGCTTGCTGCTGCTAGCCGAGGCCGAAAACGAGAGCTGGTCCAACAACTCGACAGGCGTCTTTATCTCTCTGTTCGGTCTGGGATATGGGCCGGTTGCAGCGTCTGAATTGTCACCCATCAACAAGGTCGACTACCTTCACAGGTTACTACGCAGTGAAGTGCCATTCCGACGGCAAATAGCTGTCCAGGCCTTGGACAAAAGTCTTGACCCTTTTATGAGCCGGACAAGCATCGACGAGGTGATCGGCTTGCGGCGTCTGCCAGACCGGTGGAAGCCGAATACCTACGAAGAGCTTTATGACGCGTATGCAGCCCATGTAAGGTTACTCGAAGAAGCTGTTGGCTATCTGCCCGCTGCAGAAGCTGCTGATGCAGCGAAGGCGATTTTAGATCATGTCAGAACTCTTATCCTGATCGTCCCGCTGGCCAAAACGATTCTAGAATTCCTACGTCGCGCAGCCGCGATACCTGGTCTGCGCCAGCAGTGCATCGAAGTCATTGTGGCTACCCTTCACTACGAAGGCAAGGAGCTGCCAGAAGAAGTTAAATCTGAGCTCGACGCTCTACGCGTTGAACTGACAGAGTCCTCCTTCTCGAACAAACTGCGCCGCCATGCAGGTATGAAGCTGGTCGAGGACCATTTCAACACTGAGGGAGAGTATTCCGATACAGCGGGACCGGAACTGATTCAGCTTGCCGCGAACGCTGTCGCAAACCCAGACCAGCTGGCACCAGAGCTGATATGGCTCGTCACAGACGAGGCGAAGAACGGATTCGAGTTCGGCCAGCTTCTCGGTCAGGCCGATGACTTTGAATTGTGGCCTGCTATCTTTTCGGCATGGGTCAAAGCCGGCGAGGAGCGGTCCGATTTCTTCATTGGTGGCTATCTCTCCGCATGTCATCTCAAGAAACGCGATTTGTGGGAACAAATCGTCGAGGACCTGTTCGCGAACGCTGAAGTTCGCCATTCTGCACTTGGCGTTGTCTGGCGGTCGGGGATGAGCGATCGTATAGCCAACACTCTGCTGACCTTGGCCAAGCAAGGTGACATCGATCCGAAGGCTTTCCGGTTGTTCGTCTATGGCGGCATAGTTAGCCAGCTTCCGCTGAACGTGTTCGAAGGAATCGTCGATCTGCTACTGGAAGATGACGACCCAAATGCATCTGATGCAGCAATGGAGATCTTAGATTCACGGCTGCGAGGACATACCGACGAAATACGCATTCTGTCGACTCGCATCGAGCAGGTTTTGAATTCGGCAGTATTCGTTGAGGGCGCCGCGAACAAGCATTCGAACCACATGCTTTTGTTCCGGTGGAATCAGATGGCAAACCGCCTGCTCGATTTCGATCCCGACGCGGGAGCAAAGCTCGCCGCGCGATGCATTGAAAATTTTGCCAACGTCAACAGCATCACCGAAGGATTCCGCCCGGAGCCGTTGAAGTTTCTATCAAAGGCAGCAAAGGCAAAGCCTACCATCGTCTGGCCAGCGATTGCGCGTCGACTCGAGCTGCAAGCAAAAGAGATCGGGACTTGGTATCTGCTTCAGTGGTTTCGAGGTGGCCGACCGAGACGCGAGGCTGAGGAGTCGGGTCTTAACGCTATCCCGGCGCCAGTGGTGTTTGAATGGATCGATATCGATGCCGGAAACCGCGCATGGATTCTTGCAGAGTACTGCCCGCCGTTCATTTCTAAACCGGATGAGCCAGCAACATTCGCGCGGAGAATGCTAGAGCGTTATGGCGCTATAGAGCACGTTCGGCACAGTTTGCACGCCAACAATTTTACTGGGACTTGGAGTGGGCCAACTAGCGAACATTACCGTCGTAAGCTCGCTGCTGTAAATGCCCATTTAGAAATCGAAACCAATGATAACGTCCGCATATGGCTGATGGAGCATCGCGAACAGCTTGAACGTAGGATCGAAGGCGAGGTGGAACGAGAGCTCCGCGAAAGCGAATACTGAAGCCCGCGCGTCGTGGCCTGTTCCGTTAGCCGGTATCCATATTATTTCCGGTCACGTATTTAAACGTGCTTCGAAACGTTGCGTTCGATTTCCGCCCACGAATAATCTTGAGCAACTCTTGCGAGCAAAGGAATTGCGTGCGGCTTCACGTTCATCCAAGTCGCATATCCATTGTCAAGGTCCGACAATAGCGTTTGTGGCAGCACCCAGACGCCAATTGCAGCACCACTATGTTTTACTTGCTCGAGAATGTCTCGTGAATTGCGGATCCCGCCACCATTTCCTTCAAAGCTCATCCGGCCACGAGAGCATACGAACCATTCTCCAGTTAAGCGGGATTCAAGGACCAGGCTGGCAAGACGGTAAAAAGTAGATGGCTCATCCTCAATGAGAACAGAAATCACCGGATCCTTGACCGCCGCGAGTAATTTAGCAAGATCTGTTGCTGCATCAAATGTTTTAAACTTCGGGGTTCTCGGTTGTTCTGGAACCGCATCATCAACCTTTGTCGACTCGTCGCCTTGTAGCGCCTTTGTATTTGCAGGTGGGAAGAGATTTCCTAAGTTGTTGGCTAACCAGCTGGCAAAAACGCTCTCACTGAAATTAACGAGGTCACCAAGTCCCATCATTTGTGTTTCTCCTTCTGAAAAGATGTAGTGTTATGGGATGTACAGGCACTGCCGGGTCGAGTTTTGCGTTTTGATGGGTTCTGAGTCACCGGAGGTGCCAACGAGGCGCATAGAGAAACATTGTGACTTTGCTCGGTATGATAGGCAAGAGCACCGCTGGGCCTAGGTATGACTGGGATCAAAGTAACTCATGGAAGAGCTGCGGGATGTGTTATTGGAAGTGCTCATGCCCAACGTAAGGGGGGCACGTCGTGATGGTCTGGCCTGGTGTGAGAACTGCGTCATGCGAGCGGGGACTTTTAATTCATCACCTGGTTTCTCATTGCAGGTACAGTTCGCTTTTGATCATTTTGCGGCCGGCTTCCCCGCGAGAGATTGCTCGAGGAATGCTGCGACATCCTTGCACGTGTAAGCGATACGGATCAATCGGATTCCTGCGCCTGCGGCAATTGCGTCTTTAAGACGGTCACGTTCTACCAACTTAAGGTAGGCCTCCAGACCTCCAAAGTGATCGATTGGCTGAAAATGCTGCGTGCCATCGTATTCGATCGCAGTCTGGCATTGTTCGAGATAGAAATCGAACCGCATGTCGGTACCGAGACCCAAGCGGGCCAACGGACATTCTCTTATAAATGACCGGCCTAGGCTCGTTAGATAAGTGCTGATTTCAGCTTCGCCGCGGCTGGTGTTCCTCGCATTACACGAGCATATATGACCTTGTCGAAGCTCGTGGATGGATCGCTGCCGTTGCTCGTGGCATTTACGGCAGATAAATGTTATCTTGATCGTGTCGGCGGCTTCGCGCATGGCGCCATAGATCGCCTGTGGATACACTACGGCCAGGACATCGATGTTGTATTGCGCCACAACGTTGTCAATGGTCGCCTGATACCATGGTTCCTTTACGCACTTGGGACAGGAGGCTTGCCAAGCAGTTATCTCGCTCATTGCTGCGAGCTTCTCGGTAAATATCCGGCCACATGTTCCACAAGCCCACTTGCACTGGATTGCCGGATTTCCGTATCGCCGGAATACCTCGATGCCCTCTAAGCCAAGCTTGAAAGCCGCGTCCAACCCGACCTGATTTGCACGATCCATCTCCTTCGCCACGCATGTTGGACAACGATCGGGTAGCCAGTGTCGACTGTGTTTATATGGACTGCCACACTCTTGGCAGATGGATGTCCGGGTGCGTCTGTTTCGCTGTCCTGTCCCGTGCACGAGGAAGTCCAGGGTTGGTGGTACTTCGATTGGATCGGGTCTCATTGGGTCTGACGCCAAATAAACTTACTTTTTGTCGAAACACACCGTTTAGGCCGGCAACGCGACGACTCAAGACAGAGTCACGTGGTCGTGCATAAAACTCTAATCCAGACGATTGGAGGGTTGCGAAGGACTTGGCTGCTTCAGTAGCGACTTCGTCGAGCCGTGGCAGCCCGACGTTGAACTCAATTCAGATTTTACGCGGATCCTACGGCCAGCTTAGAGCCAGCCGGACCAGCGGTGGAAGGCAAAGATCGCTTCCTGCCATAAAGGCGCTATGAGCATGCCTCAGTGTGTTTGCCGATCGCTGTCGACTCATCGTCGCTGCACAAGGACCAGCGCCTTATAACCATGCTCCGACGGCTCTCGGATAGCTTCGCCCGCTTACATGCTGCTACACTGAACGCTTTTAACGGAGCAATGATGAGCGCGAAGCGTGATGACATTTTGGCTGGATTACGTGCTGTTGGCGTCTCGCTCGGTAACATCTTTGGCGAAGTCATCCCCGAATCCGAACATGCAGACACTGCCGCGGAGTTGCTGGCTCTTCTTAATCAGATAGAGGCGAACAAACCTCGCGAAGAACTCCGTGTCGTGGTAATTGGTGCCCTAGCCGCGCTCGGATTTGAGCCGGTGAAATAGGATTTACTCCCGCTCTCTACGTTGGCCCTAGTCTACGCGAGAAGAGCCAACCATAATGTTGTTGTGCTTGGACGAAAGAAAACATGAAGGGTAAGGCTGAATGCTTATTCGTCGGTGGCCCAGGCGGCGATGTAGTCCTGACCCTGCCGGCGATGCACTGCCGTGACCGGCTATCTCTTGAGCAAGACGGCTGGGTCGAGGCATGTCCCGATGGAGGTGTGAACGTTATGCGAGGCCCTCGCCCCCGAAATGCCAACTGGGAATGCTACACCCGTGCAGTGTACGAGAAAGACACGTCGACAGAGGCCGGCCGCGTGACCTATAGGTTTCAATTTATCGAGACCGTAAAGCGTTGCACCGAAATTCTCTCTCTGAAAGCCCGTCGCTGTAAGCACGAGGTGTCGGATGGCGGTAATTATTGTCGACAGCATCAGAAAACAAGATAGGGCCATTACTGCCTTCCCGTGTCGCGCGCTGGACATGACTAAGGTTGTGTGCTTGCCGTGCGCTTTTTCTGATGTACAAGCGATCCTGTCTTGGCTGCCACAAGTAAAAGAGCAATTCCATTCCGGTCTCTAACTGGCTGATTACTAACTGGGAAGTTTACCCCGGAGTCTAACCAGAGTTAGTTTTCGGGAGACGTTAACAATGTCTCCTGATCTTTAATCAACTACCAAAGGCATCTATGTCAACCTACAAAGGCACTATCGAGATCGAAGCGGTAGACATCCCTACCATGGCACGAATGTCAGACGATGAATATCAGGAATTCCTCGAAACTCATGGGCTGTTCTGGATTGATCATCATGACATTTTGAGATCTACTGCAGCTGAGTACCCGCTTGCCACGCGCAAGTCTCAACTCGACATGCTCATCATGGCTTTACAGCAGTGTCGTGACCGCATGCGTGAGGACAACCCATACTAAGGTGGTCAGAAAGGCTTCATTGGCTCATCGGCGGAACGGATGCGAAAACAGTCGTCGCAGAGCCGAAGCGTACCTGGTCCGACCGCCGGCAGACTTACTAACGCGTAGTCACGGGCTGGATCATCGGCACAGACACTGCACACATCTAAACTTCCTGTTGTCCTAATGGCCGCGTCCACCATCGCGGCCTGCTTCGGATTCCATTCGCGCAATGAAGCAAACCACTCAGGTGTATGGGGACGGAGCAGCCTGCGAGGTGCGGGCTCAAGTAATCCCCTGCGTTCAAGCCATGCGGTTGCCGCCTTAATCCGCCGGTAATGAAACTGTGTTAGAAGGTCATACAGTTCTATCTTCCGAGCGAAGTATTGCCGAGGGTGCAATGTGTTTAGAGTCACGTAGCCCGCATGGTTTAGGACAAAGCGGTTTTGCCCCAATCTCTCGTCTGCGAGTAGCTCTTCACAGTACCTCCGTTTGCGTTCTGTCGAGCCATCGTGTCCTTCCATCAATGCGACGTGGTATTGCCAGGAATTCCGTTCAAATTCATCTCGCCACAATTCTTCGTACCTCGAAGATCGCAGAGCCTCCACAAGCTGAGCATCGCCCTCAGGATGCTCAACCAAGTAGGCATCAATGTCGTTGAGTGACTCAATCTCGGAAGATAGCTTCCGGGCCTCTCGAAGTAGAGCGTTAGTTGAGTCGCGCATGGCCTGAACGTTATCAATATTTTCACGCCACTCAGCCTCTTCTTCTGGGCTGAGAATCTTAAGCACATTCGGCACCTCGACAAGCGCCGCACTCTCCAACAACTCTCCAGGGTGACAAAAGTCTGCATTCGATGCGAGGTCTACTCCGGCATTATGATAGGCCTGCGCGACCAAACGCGAGCAGAACTGCCTCCGACCGGCCACAAAACCAGCCAACACGCTTTTGGCGGCTCCGGTCATAGAGTATCGAGTACCAACCGCGGCTCTCGCGAAAGAGATGACGGAATGCAATTGCTCAGTAGTCAGCGGCTTCACCGATCGAAGCACATGGCCAGCGCAACCTGGCTCAAGAATGATCCGTTCAAGGTTTCGTGCGTGAACGCCATCACCAGTGGAATCGATCACACTCGACTTACCCACACAAATCATGGCATGAGAGATGTCCGCACCAGTAACATTCCGAATCGTTTGGCTCATCAGTTCGGGCGTGGTTGTAAGGACTACGTCGCCAGGCTGAATGAGGCCAGCGACGAATACCCTAGTCGATAGTTCCAATTTATTCATTTCATAACTTATTTGAGGTACAGATTCAGTTCAGGTACTGAACGGTGGAGTCTCTGACACACCCATGCCTGCCGGCTGTACAACGATTTATGGTAACGCGGCCGGTGTAGCCCGTGTAGCTAACAACTGCTTTTAGCAGAGGGCAGCAGTTGAGCTCAGCATAGCAGCTTGCCAAGAACAAAGGTCGCAGACTGTCACGAAGGACCGGAACCGGGCTGATAGCGGATGGTCGGAATGACTCAGTGCATGCCCCTGGTTGCTCGGAGAACAACTTATGGCTGGGCGGTAGGCGCTCGGAGAAGACGCCCATCCGTAGTGACACATTGCAAGTGGCTCGATGCGAAGTACGATGGCACCGCCTGGCCACATCGGTTGACGTCCAGAGTAGTATTTCGCCAGCTGATCAGACGCTAGATTATCATTCTCAACCAAACCACAAGAATGATAGGAGAGGAAGATCCATGGCGCGCATGATTCCAGCCACCGGACCGCAAGACACGAATAGCCGTGGCGAGACGAAAATTTATGACCTGTTAAAACAAGGCTTGTCGGACGACTTCACAGTAATTCATAGTCTTCCGTGGCTGGCACGCGGTGTCAAAGAAATCGATCCGGATTATGCGCCAACGGGCGAGATTGATTTCCTCATTATTCACGATTCACTGGGCATTTTAGCGCTTGAGGTCAAGGGCGGGAAACAGCGTGTCGAGGACGGGCTTTTCATCTATGTAAAAACAGGAAACACTGGGAATCATGTCCTTCAAACACGCAAAAATCTCCATGGCCTAGCTCGGTGGCTGGGCAATGATCCTCGTCTGCGCTGGCGCATTGGCTACGGCTTGGTTTTTCCAGATAGTGTATTTGGTGAGGACGTAATTAGCCCAGGACTCGTCGACATCACTGTCACGCCACCGCAGTTGCTGTTTATTGATCGCATGAATATGGCTGCTTCCGAGCTGCCGGTTCGAATTCGCGAGCTGATGGAGTACTGGAAGCAAACGCTCGGCAACCCAGCGCTTGGCGTCAGCCGTGCGGCCCGTCTTGTTGATGTGTTATGCCCGACGTTTGACGGCACCCCGTCTTGGGGCAGCCGAGTGGAGTATGACAATCGCATCTGGTTGCGCCTGACCCAGGAGCAAGCTTTAGTCGTGCACACGATCATGGGCCAAGCCCGCATGGTAGTAACTGGCTGGCCGGGCACAGGCAAAACGTTAATTGCGGTTGAGATCGCCCGACGCATGATCGCGCAGGGTAAGCGCGTGTTGATGTTGACGTTCAATGCTTTACTTGTCGATCATCTTCGCAGAGAAATCGATTCTGCAACGATGGCGAAAGTAGCGACATGGCACGGGTTCTGTTCGGATTACGCTAGGAGACTGCCTGGGCAAACCGAATCCAATTCGAGCTGGCTGGAACGTGGTTGTTTGGAGGATCTGCAAAACGCCCAAGCGAAGGGGCTGATCCCGGATTTCGATGTTCTCATTCTCGACGAGGCACAAACCCTCCGGCAGGAGTGGTGCGCTTGGCTCGCCGCGCAATTTAAGGGAAAACCGATAATCGCCTTCTGTGATGAAACCCAGCGATTCTCCTTTGAGAAAGAGCGGATTTCCACCGAAGATCTCTGCAAGGTATTCGGGATTGAGAGGCCATTTTCTCTTACGATCCCATTGCGATCGCCCCGCAGCGTGTTCAATCGTCTGCAGCGTGTTCGACTGCCTTCGTACCAGATGGTCAACCCGCGGGATGTGGAAGAAGACACATTGCAAGAGCGCGTGGTCGGGGACGTGGACACTGCGATTGATGAGATGGTTGGGGAGTTGACGGCCAACGGGATCAACCGAGCAGACATTGTCGTGTTGTCTCGGTTTGGGTGGTCACGCAATCATGTCAGTGCCGAGCGCTATGAAACGGTGGCCCGCTTTCGTGGCATGGAGGCGCCTGCCATCATTATTGCGGGGGCCGATGATATGGACGATATTGAACTGTTCTGCGCCTACTCCCGCGCCACGACGGTTTGTATTGCACTGTACGAAGCGGAGCCCTTGGGTTGCAAGTCATCGCACGGCAAGTTTCAAGAGCTGGTCTTGGAACATCCAGACAATGCAAACATTGCGAATGCGGCCAGAGAACAGGGTTTGACCAGATTCATCTTGGCTCGATACGTCGAGTCTGCTTCTATTGGGCTCTCTTCCGTGGACCTGTCTTGGTGTGAGGCCTGGAAATGCTGGTTCGTTGACAGGCAAGATGATGCAGAGGCCGCGGACCTTTGGATAGATTACTTGCTGGCGTACCACGATTGGCCTGTTTATTCCTGGACATCGTCAAGCCGACGCAGCATCAAACGTGAAGATCCTGCCGACAATGATGTTCAGGGTGATCCCCGCACGGAAATCTATAAACTCAGTAGATGTGAAGCGTGCACAGACCTCACGCCGCACGCGAGCCGATTACGCGAAGCGCCCGTATGCCAACGCTGTGAGGGTGCACTCGGGGAACGAGTGACACCGTCGCAAGATGTCTTGGCAATGCTGCGAAAATTTGATGCCATCATCACCTCGCCGAATCCAGGAACGATTGCCCAGGAAGTGAAAGATCGCCTCCCTTTGCCCCTAGCCGCGTTAGGCGCGCGGATATATGCCAGCGCCAAGCTACAAGGCGTACCGCCCGAGCTGAACCAACTTCCCAATTCCAGTGTCCTCCACCGATTGGCAACGGCATTCATCTATTCTCGGATTAGCGTCAAGTCGGTTGGAACCAAGATCGTGCGTGATACGCTCGCGATAGACACTGGCCGCTATGTTCTTCCCAAAGGTCTCTCGCCGGACGCATGGCGCCAAGCGATCGCACGCTGTCTTGGGCAGAGCGCCAAGGCAGGTCTTTTGAAAAAGCATAAAGATGGCGTCTTTGAAACCATTCCAATCGGCAAGGCCCCTTGCTTAGAGGGCCGAGACAAATAAGTCAAGGTGAGCGAGAACCTATCGTAGGTTCGGCTCAGGCGCATTCCTGAGGAAATCCCAGATAGGGAACAGCGAAAGAATCTACTCCAGACCTGCAAGGTCTGATTAGAACGGACCGGCACCAGGGACGTGCTCGTTTTGCAGTCCCTGCAGATAGGACACGATCCTGTGTTGTCCATAACCGACGGCTATCCACAACGCATCAAGGCGTTTCATGCTGGTAGGCGGGATGAGTGTCAGGGTCGGATCACCTCTATTCTCGCCCGGATGCTCCACCAGCATCCTGAACACGTCGAGGTCCCCCACCTGTGCCGCGAACAGCGTCGGCGTCCATTCTTCCAGTTGATGCGGTTCGACGCGATATCGGCAGTTAGGATTCGCGCCACCAGCCAACAAGGCCCGGATGACGTCCCGGTAGTCTTCCGGGGACCGATAATAATAGTCGCGTACGGCTTTCCACATCTGCTGGTGAAGTTCCGATGCATGCGCGAGACCGAGCTGCCGTTGCCGACGGGCTGGCAGGTCCACGTCGAGTATCGCTCCCTCCTTGGCGTCATAGACGTCGGCGCGGGTTTTGCCTGCGGCATAGGCCAGTTCCTGAGCACGGTTGTTCCTGTGGAGGCTTTCATGGAATAACGCCATGGCATAACACAGGGCAGAAGGAACGTGGCCGCATGTCGCTTCCACATCAGCTCCTAGCGTGATCAATCGTGAAACGGCGCCCGCATTCCCCATCTCCACGGCGAGCTTCAAGGGTGTTTCGCGCTTTGTAGAGGCAGGACGGTTCACCGTTTCCCTGGACAGCTCAAGCCCGAGCAGATAGTCCATGGTGGACGTATCCTTGCGATCGCAAGCCCGCCGCATGGCATAGGAAAGCGGCCCTTCCCCCGACTCCGGAACGAAATCATCGGGGTCGCCTCCGGCCGCGATCAACTGTTTGACCTCGTCCAGCTTGCCTTCCTGGATTGACATCATCAGGGCCGTTCTTCTAACCCTGCCTTCCGCGTACTTGGTTTTCTGGTTCGGGTGCGCAAGATGCTTACGCCCCAGGTGGAATGTGTCGTCAGCAGTCCTGAGCTCGACGGGCGGGGGTATCCGATCCTTCGCTTTTTGCGGATGAAAGTAGCGTTCGAAACCGAATGCGATGCGCCGCAGTTCTTGCTCATCCAGCGCGTGCTTGGGCCATCGGTTCAATCCCAGCATGAAGGTCTTATCCCAATAGACGTTGGCAGCATCCTTGTCACCCGTGCCGACCGCGTACATCAGCGCTTCGGACAGGATCGGTTTCAGGTTTGGCCCCGCACGCCACCATGCGCTCGCGACGGCACTGGCGTACAGCCCAAGCGCGGTGTTCTTGTCCTCGAGCAAAGCGGCATGGCGCGCAGCGAACCAGTCATGGATGTGCTGGTAAGCAGGACGCAGCGCTGGGAATTGGCCGATCAGTTCCTCAAGCCGCGCCAGTCTATCGTGCAGGGCATTGTCGTCACGTGGGGCGGCAGAGAAGAGTTGCTGCACCTGGCTCAGCAATGCGACTGCCTCGGTGCGTCCAGGCAGCTCTCGCTGCCGATGGGCTTCCTGACTCAGCTTGGCTATCGTACTGCCGAGCGTCCATGGCTGCTGCTCGCGAAGAGCCAGGTCCTGCCGAGCCGCGTCACGCATCGCGAACGGTAGCGATTGCAGCGCGCAGGCGACAAGAAGCCAGCCCGTCAGTAGACATAGGTCGGGCTCCGCCACACTCTTGCCGATCGCCGCGGCAACCTTTGGCGCGTAGGGCCAGGAGACTTTGCCGATCGGATCTCCGCTCAACCAGCGCTCGACCGTGCGCGGATCCGCGTTGACTTCATTGGCGAGATTCGTCATTAGTGTGTGCGCATCGACGCCGGATCGAGCGGTCGCAAGCTCCAGCCATGCCTGGAGCGGGTTGGCCAACAAGTCGGCCGGATTGGGCCCGCTTTGCAGGGTGGCGGACAGGTTAACGAAACCGGACAGCATGGGAATTCCAAACTCTTGCATCAATAGCCCGCTCGCTGCTTCCGGCGCTATAGGGCTGATGTCCACTGTCTGAACCAAGGCCTGCAGCGATCCGCGTGTACGGAACCATACTTGCCTCAGGAATTGTGCCCATTCATCGCCGCAATCGGCAGCCAGGGCCTTGCTCACGGCATCTTCGATGCCTTGCAATACCTCACATTTGGTGCTTTGCCGGTTTCCGGTCTCAATGGCGAGATCATCAAGATTCTTGTCCAGGCCGAGCTCGACGAGAGGACTCCGATAGCCGGCGGTCTTGATCAGGGCACGCAACAGCTGCCCGATATGAGGAAAAACGGTGGTCTTTTTCATGGCATGTCAGGGCAAAAGATACTTTGCCCTCCTCCCGATTACCGTTTCCCGGCCTTTGCGGCGGCGCGGGTGGCGCGTGCCGTAAAGCTTCTTTTGGGAACAGTCCCACTCCCGGCTCTCGCGGTGGCACTTTGAATACGGGCGGCATCGCGTGCCGTCATGGGGGTAACAGGAGCGGCAGGGGGAAGTGCTTTTTTGGTCATCTTCATTCCTTTCGAACAGGTTAGTGCCAACGCGGCACACCGTTATCTTGCGGAAGAAGCCTGATGGAGGCACGACACCGCTCCGAAGGAATTCTCGACTTTTGCACGGCGCATGTCAAAACAGGGCTCGAATGCCTTCTTGGCTAAGGGTAACTGGGCGGCCACGATAGATCGCGTAGACCGGCCTAGCTCGCGGGCCTGCTGCACTCTGCCTGGCAGCTTTAGCTGCTCCTTAATTTTTCTTGCTGCAGCGTCCCTTACAGTAGTCGTGACACCACCATGCAGCCGAAGGCGCAGGTGTTCTGCGTCATTTGGAAAAAAGATGAATGAACAGATAGATAGAGTGGTGCGCGACATCTTGGGAAACCTCGCCCAAGCGCGCACGGCCAATCCGCTGGTGGCCGCGTGTCTCGACGCACACGGGGCCGGGTGGCTACGCACCGCCGCCGAGCTGCGCGCGGTCCTGGACAACTGGACTATGGACGAGACGCTGCCCGCTGATAACCGCGCTTACGCGCGCCAGCAGCTCGATTCACTGCCTGATTTCTGACATAGGGGATCAGTTGGCCAGCCCGTCCGGCTGGCCAAGAACGCACGCACCACCACCACGCCACCTCGTGCCGCTCTACCGGCTTCGATGAAAAATCGCGTCCGCTGTATATAACGCGGCAATACCGATCGACGCTGCGCCGACCTGAAACCTTGTAAGGAAGTCGCTCGCTGAAAAGGCTAAACGCACTCGCTCTACTGCACGTGCGATCGGCGTTCTATCGGCCTGAAACCTTGATAGGGGCGCTTCAGCAAAAGTCCACACAAAAAGGCTAAAGGCCGCTGCCTGCTCAATTTGCCGGTTCGATCCGGGATCTCGGAATCGAAAACTGTAAAGAGTGGGCGCTTGTACAGGGGCATGTGCGAGCACGATGGTGGAACAGCTTTTTCTGCTCCGCCAACTTCACAACACACGGCACGAACATCGTGCTTTTTCATGGAGGGTAATCCCCCCTTTTTTAGAGCGAGCTAAAAGTAGAGGTTAAGCGGCAAGGGCAAGTTTCTGTTTTGGTGTGATACCGCCGAGTGCCATATTGGGCCGGTCGTGATTGTAGGTCCATAGCCAGCGGGTGGCAAATTCCTGGATTTGGTCGAGCGTTTCAAAGAGGTGGTGAGCCAGCCAATCGTAGCGGACGGTCCTGTTGTAACGCTCAACGTAGGCGTTTTGCTGGGGCTGGCCTGGCTGGATGAAATCGATGCGAATGCCGTGCCTGGCGGCCCAAGCCAACGTCACGGCGCTGATATATTCGGGGCCGTTGTCGCAGCGGATCGCCTCCGGTTTGCCGCGCCATTCGATGATCCGGTCCAATGATCTGATAACGCGTTCGGATGGCAGCGAGAAGTCGACCTCGATTCCCAAGCCTTCACGATTGAAGTCATCGATGACGTTGAACAGGCGGATGCTGCGGCCGTCGGCAAGCTGGTCATGCATGAAGTCCATCGACCAGCTCTGGTTGATCGCGGTCGGCACGGCCAAAGGCAGCGGCTTCTCGCGCACCAGGCGATGGCGCGGCTTGATCCGCAGGTTCAGCTCGAGTTCGCGGTAAATCCTGTAGACCCTCTTGTGGTTCCACTTGAATCCCTTGACGTTGCGCAGGTACAGGAAGCACAGCCCGAAGCCCCAGTTGCGCTGGTTGTTCGTCAGCCGCACCAGCCAGTCGGCGATGACGTTGTTCTCTTCGTCCAGCTTGGCCTTGTAGCGGTAGCAGGTCTGGCTGATGCCAAACGCTCGGCACGCCAGGTTAATCGTGGCTGACCGCTGTGCCACGGCCCACTGCGCCATCTCTCGCCGCTGAGATGGCGCTACCACTTTTTTGTCAGCGCCTCGGCGACAATCTCGGCCTTCAGACGCTCCTCGGCATACATCTTCTTCAGGCGCCGATTCTCGTCTTCGAGCTCCTTCATGCGTGCCATCAGCGACGCATCCATGCCGCCGTACTTGGCGCGCCATTTGTAGAACGTGGCGTTGCTGATGCCGTGCTCGCGGCACAGTTCCGGTACAGGGCTGCCGGCTTCGGCTTGCTTCAGGATGGCGATGATCTGGCTGTCTGTAAAGCGGGACGTCTTCATGTAGAGCTTTCTGTTCTTAAGTAGAAAATTCTACTTCTAAACGCGCTCATTTTGCGGGGGGATTACCCGAGCACTTGCTGGCGATTGAAGGATTGAAGAAAATCGCTGGAAAAAAGTGGTAACCCCGGCGGCCAAGAGGGAAGCGCTTGACATACTTAAGAGTAAAGGTTCTCCGAACGCGCTGCCTGCCGGTTTGACGCTTAACGAATTACGCGCTCAAATTTGCCGATGAGCTCAGGTCGGAGGTTAAGAAATCCACAATGTGTTTGTTAAGTCAGCTTGTCATGTATAACCGGTTCCATTTAGGTAGATTTGCCTTTATGCGACAGTTGTCGTAAGATCGCGTCATCAGTCACAGGACAGACGAATCATGACCATCCCATCAGTTACCGAATTAAGTCTGCTTAAATGCCTATGGAAACAGCAGCCGTTGTCTGCGCGCGAACTGCATGACCTCGTGGCTGAAGAGCTGCAGTGGTCGTATTCCTCTACACGCAAAACGCTCGAAAGAATGGTAGAAAAACAGATGGTCAATCTTCGCGTGATGCACGGTATCAACGTATACACGCCTGCTCTTGATAAGATTGAAACGTTGGCGGCTTTTACGCGTGACTTCGGCAAACGCGTCATGGAGATGGATGAGCCGTTCCCCGTTAATATGTTCACGGGTTCGAAGCTCGTCAATCCAGCGGAATTAGCCGAGCTTGAGCAGATTCTGCACGACTGGCCCGAGTCTGAGGAGTAGACATGCTCTTCTCGAGCTTCACGCTGATGTTCCTGCAGGCGAGTGTTACTACTTTGCTCACGTGCACCGTTGCTTGGTTCATTTTACGGGTGACGCAGCGTTATTTGCCCAGCATGATTGCAAGACGCACTCCGTGGTTGCTGGCACAGCTAGTTGGTGCAACGACGCTGATTGTGGTGTCGTCGCCTGTAGCGTCTCAGCTGAGTCTGTTTGCCATTGAACAAAAACCTGCTGTGGCGGAACTGGCAAAGCACCTGCCCACCGCCCACATTACCGAGTTCATTGAGAACGGCGTGAACGATCGGTCTTCCGACGACACGCTTTCGACACTCGCCTGGGTTTGGTTGGCGTTGTATATCATAGGTGCCACCTGGTACGCATTCCGCCTGTATCAACCCTACCGTACTTTACGGGCACTCATGTCGATCGCGGAGCGTCTTGATCGCCAAGCGCTTCATGCCCACCGTGCATTCAGTCCGCATCGCAGCGTAGAACTGCCTGTTCTAGAGGTCGAGGCGCCGATTTCGCCGCTCTTGGCCGGTCTGATCCATCCTGTCCTGGTACTGCCATCCCACATGCGGAAGTTGCCACCGGTTCAGCAGCAATTGATTGTCGCGCATGAACTGATGCACTTACGCCGCCGCGATCACCTTTGGCAGCATGCGAGCATGCTATTGCTGGTGCCCTTATGGTTTATTCCATCTGTGTACAGTTTCAACCGCTCGCTGCGATGGGCTGTGGAGCTTGGCTGCGACCGCGCCGTGCTAGAAGACCGTTCAGTTAGCGAACGCCGCAGCTATGCAGCCGCGCTACTAGCGCAACTGACGGTGCAGCTGAAAGCGGGCGAGGTATCGCCAAGCGCCCCTGCAGTCCTCGCCTTCGGCTTCCATGGAGCGCAGAGCGTGGCCGAGCGAATTCGCTTGATTCGCGACGCACAGCCCGCGCCACGTTCCGGGGTGGTGGGCATGACAACCCTGCTGCTGCTTCCCGCCCTATGCAGTGCCAGCGTGTTGTTGCAGCCCCAGTTCGCGTGGAACGAACCTGCGCAAGTCTCGCCCGAGACTGCTCACCTCGCCAGCTCGGCCGGTATGCAGCCCACTGGCACAGCATGGCGAGCTCCTCTTGCACGCCTATACGTGACAAGTTCGTTTGGTTCCATTAATCGTCCTGGCGGGAAGCCCCACAATGGCATGGACTTTGGTGCGCCGCGCGGAACCGTTGTGTTCACTCCTGCAAATGGGAGGGTAGTCATCTCAACCGATCGTTATGAGGGCGGCTCACGCTACGGGAAGGTTGTCGTCATCGAGCACGATGACGGTACACGCACCTTATATGCGCACCTGGATGGCCGCACTGTCAGAGCTGACCAAATAGTTCGGGCAGGACAGCAGATTGCTTTGTCAGGCGCGACTGGGAAAGTAACCGGTCCGCATCTGCATTTTGAGGTTTCTCGCAATGGGACACACATAGATCCACAAGCCGTGCTGGATGGCGTCCCGTTGGGCCACGTGGATAAGCGCCACTAACTGCACTTTCCCCTGCGCCAGTTGTCGCAGTCACCTACTGATGTCACAGAAGCCGCTGAAACAGGGCAGGGCGGAGCTTATTCAAGAATCCGGTCCATATGATCTAGAGGATTAACAATGAGATATCGCTACCTCGCAGCTGGAGTTTTCTTCAGTGCCATCGGTGCCAGCGCTGCCGCTGCGGAAATTTGCACGGTAATCGCCGACGCGGTGAGCGGAAAGCAACTTGTCCAGCGCGGCGATTGCAGCCGCCGTGTCACGCCAGCTTCAACCTTCAAGATTGCGATCAGCCTGATGGGGTATGAGTCCGGCTTTTTAAAGGATGAACATCGGCCTGTGTTGCCATACCGAGCGGGATATGTCGACTGGCGTAAGTCATGGCTGCACCCAACCGATCCGACCAAATGGATGAACGATTCAGTTGTCTGGTTCTCTCAGCAGGTTACGTTGTCGTTGGGGAAAGAGCCTTTCGCCGAATACACCCGCAAGTTCGGATATGGAAATGCGGACGTGCTTGGAGACCAGGAACATGACGGCCTTACGCTTTCCTGGATCGGTTCAACGCTGCGCATTTCCACTCCGGAGCAAGTGGCCTTCCTTTCCAAGCTCGTCAACCGTCGCCTCGGTGTCAGTCATCATGCCTGCGCGATGACTGAAAAGCTGACCAAATTCGGCCCGGCATCCGGAGGATGGCAGGTCCACGGCAAGACTGGCGCCTCGCGCGGTTGGGACTGGTACATCGGGTGGGCGTCGAAGGCCGGTCGGACCATCGTCTTCGCAAGACTAATCCAAAAGGATGATGCGCAACCCAAGGATGTGCCGATCGGGCTGCTAACGCGGGACGGCTTTATCGCCGACTTTCGTCAACTGATCGGCTCCGTCACGAATCAAGAGCGCTTTGCGGTGAAAGCCGGGCTGTTCCAGCCGCGTACACATTCAACAATACGACAGACAATATGACATTGACCCCGCGTGAAATTGATTCCCGCTTGCCCGTGCTTGCGCCGGCAAAGGCCCACTCCACTTATGCATCTCGCAACTTCGGAATCGACTGCTTGCGTGGCCTGGCAATCCTCTTGGTGATTGTCCATCATCTAGCATTGCCATTCCGCTTGCCGTTGGGGCCAAGTCTGATCGGCGAATGGCTACCCAAGCGATTAATCGAAGCCATTAGTTTCAATGGGTATGAGGCAGTCTTCATATTTTTCGTCATCTCCGGTTTCCTTATCACGACGCGCATTGTCGACCATGATGGCGATCTCCGGCGGGTCAACGTGCGTCGCTTCTATGTGGCACGCGCCGTGCGGATATTCCCCTTGCTGTCCCTGATCCTGGCGATTTTGACGCTGCTGGCTTTGCTAGGTGTACCAGGATTCGCGCCGGAATCCTCACAGCAAACCGTTGGGGGGCTACTGAGCTCAGCACTGACATTCACGTTCAACTGGTACGAAGGTCGTACGACGTATGCGCCTGGAGGCTGGGATGTGCTTTGGTCGCTGTCGATCGAAGAGGTTTT
>Ga0308158_10001697_pt1 | contig 22552 bp, 13 predicted proteins | sample PhyBR2_FD_201038 | JGI IMG/M metagenome (GOLD analysis project Ga0308158, IMG submission 201038) | Phyllosphere microbial communities from UC Gill Tract Community Farm, Albany, California, United States - DLSLB.R2 | ecosystem: Host-associated > Plants > Phyllosphere > Unclassified | place: USA...
GCGCTGTCCATGAAGTCGTCGGCCAGCAGCACCGCGAACGGCTCGTTGCCGACCACCGGGCGCGCGCACAGCACGGCGTGGCCCAGGCCGAGCGGCTCGGACTGGCGGATGTAGATGCAGTTGACGTTCTTCGGGATCACGCCGCGCACCAGCTTCAGGAGTTCTTCCTTGCCGTGCGCCTCCAGCTCGGCCTCGAGTTCGTAGGCCTTGTCGAAGTGGTCTTCGATCGCGCGCTTGTTGCGGCCGGTAATGAAGATCATCTCGGTGATGCCGGCGGCCACCGCCTCCTCGACCGCGTACTGGATCAGCGGCTTGTCGACGACCGGCAGCATTTCCTTCGGCTGCGCCTTGGTGGCCGGCAGGAAGCGGCTGCCCAGGCCGGCGACCGGGAATACGGCCTTCTTGATTGCACTCATCGTATTACTCCAGTGTTCCTATTTGGGGAGCAGCGCCAGCAGGCCCGCTTCGTCGAGCACGGTCACGCCCAGGCTTTCGGCCTTCTCCAGCTTGCTGCCCGCCTCGGCCCCGGCCACCACATAGGAGGTCTTCTTCGACACCGAGCCCGAGACCTTACCGCCGGCCGCCTCGATCAGGGCGCCGGCCTGGTCGCGCGACATGGTGGGCAGGGTCCCGGTCAGCACGAAGGTCTTGCCGGCCAGCGGGCCTTCTTCACCCGCCGGGGCTTCGTCGGGCAAGAGCGCGAGCAGCTCGCGCCGCAGGTCGGCGAGCTGCTGCACGGTCTCGCGCTTGCCCGGCGCCGCCATCCATTCTTCCAGCGCAGCGGCGATGCTGTCCGGCAGGCCGAAGACGCTGAAGATCTTCAGGTGGGCCAGCTCGTCCAGCGTGCGGCCGTCCGCCAGCAGCTGGCGCGCGCGCGGCTCGGTCAGTTTCGGGATGTCGAGCGCGGCCAGCAGCTTGACCTCGTCGAGGCGTTCGCGCAACTGGGCCCTTGGCGCATGCTCGCCCTGCGGTTCGACGCCGGCGGCCAGCAGCGCATCGAGCGCCTGCTGGTTCTTCGGCTCGGCAAAGAATTCGGCAATCGCCTCGGCCACCGTGCCGCCGATGTCCGGCAGCACGCGCAGCAGCGCGGCCGGGGCGCGACGCACCAGCGCCAGGCTGCCCAGCCAGTCGGCCAGGGTCTTGGCGGTCGACTCGCCGACGTGGCGGATGCCGAGCGCGAACAGCAGGCGTTCGAGCGGCGGCCGCTTGCTGGCGGCGATCGCGGCCAGCAGGTTGTCGGCCCACTTGGTCGCCACCTTGCCGTTCTTGACCGTCTCGGGCGTGGTGCCGTCGCGTTCGTCGGCCAGGCGCTTCATCTTCAGCAGGTCGTCCAGCGTAAGGCAATACAGGTCGGCCACGCCGTGGATCAGGTCGCACTCGACCAGGCTGTCGATGTAGCGGTCGCCCAGGCCTTCGATGTCCATCATGCGGCGGCCGGCGAAGTGGCGGATCGCTTCCTTGCGCTGGGCCGCGCAGGTCAGGCCGCCGGAGCAGCGCGCCACCGCCTCGCCCTCTTCGCGCACCACGTGCGAGCCGCACACCGGGCAGGTCTGCGGCAGGGTGTAGACCAGCGGTTCCGGCTGCGGACGGCGCTCCAGCACCACCGCCAGCACTTCCGGGATGACGTCGCCGGCGCGCCGCACGATCACGGTATCGCCCACGCGCACGTCCTTGCGGCGCACCTCGTCTTCGTTGTGCAGGGTGGCGTTGGTGACGGTCACGCCGCCCACCGACACCGGGGTCAGGCGCGCCACCGGCGTGATCGCGCCGGTACGTCCCACCTGCACGTCGATCGCCTGCACCGTCGTCAGCGCTTCCTCGGCCGGGAATTTGTGCGCGAGCGCGAAACGCGGCGCGCGCGAGACGAAGCCGAGCCTGGCCTGGTCGGCGATGCGGTCGACTTTATAGACCACGCCGTCGATCTCGTAAGGCAGCGACTTGCGCTTCTCGCCGATCGAACGGAAGTAAGCGAGGATGCCTTCGCAGCCGGTAACGACCGCGCGTTCCTTCGACACCGGCAGGCCGAGGCGCTCGAACCAGTCCAGCACCGCGGAATGGGATTCCGGAAGGTCGGCGCCTTCCAGCACGCCGATGCCGTAGGCGAAGAAGCGCAGTTTACGCTGGGCGGTGATGCGGGCGTCGAGCTGGCGCAGGCTGCCGGCGGCGGCGTTGCGCGGGTTCGCGAATTCCTTCTGGCCGGCGTCGCGCTGGCGCTGGTTCAGGCGCTCGAAGTCCTGCTTGAACATCAGGACCTCGCCGCGCACTTCCAGCACCTCGGGGATGTCGTTTCCCTGCAGGCGCAGCGGGATCACCTTGATGGTGCGGATATTCGCCGAGACGTCTTCCCCGGTATAGCCGTCGCCGCGGGTGGCGGCCTGCACGAACACGCCGTTCTCGTAGCGCAGGCTGATCGCCAGGCCGTCGAACTTCAGCTCGGCCGCATACGCGATTTGCGCGCGGCCCAGGCCCTCGCGCACGCGGCGGTCGAAGTTGTCGATGTCCTCGTCACTGAAGCCGTTGTTCAGCGACAGCATCGGCATCGCATGCGTCACCTGCCTGAATTCGGGGATCGGCGCGCCGCCCACGCGCGAGGTCGGCGTGTCGTTGGATACCGCTTCCGGATGCGCCGCTTCCAGCTCCTGCAGTTCGCGGAACAGTTTGTCGTATTCGGCGTCCGGAATGGTCGGCGCGTCGAGCACGTGGTAATTATAGATGTGGTGGTTCAGCTCCCTGACCAGCCATGCCATGCGCTCCAGGTGCTTATCGGCTGCGTCCTGCTGTTCGGCCATGGCGACTCCTTAGCTGAACAGGCGCAGCGCGCGGGTCGATCCGGCCGGGATGTCGGCCGCTTCCATCTCCTGGTAGAACTCGCGCACCTGGCCGGCGATCTCGTCGAGCGCCTGGTCCGACAGCGGCTGGTCGAAATCGTCGACGATGGCGGCGTCCATGCGCTGTTCCAGCGACTTGGCGCAGGCGACCATCTTGCCGAAGCCGTCACGCGGCGGGGCCACGCAAGGCACGTCGAGCAGCAGGGTCAGGCGCGAAGTAGTGTCGGCGCCCAGGTTGACGTTGGTCGACAGGGTGAACAGGACGCCGCCTTCGCCATCCGGCATCGCGAAGCGGCCGTCCGGGCGCACGTCGAAGCCCTGGTTTTCGAGGGCGCCGATCAGGGTCGACATCGCCCATGGCGCGCCTTTCGAGGCCAGGTTCACGCCGAGCTGGGCGTCGTGGCCGGCGACGAAGCGGTGCAGGTTCCTGGCCTCGCTCATCACCTCGATCATGTCCGGCACTTCCGGCTCGGCGCCAATCTCGTCGGCCACCGCGCGCAGGCGCGTGACCATCTCCGAGTACTCGAGTTCGTTCAGGGCCGTGGTGCGGGTGGCCAGCTGGACGCCGGCCTGCAGCTTGGTGTAGACGCCGCCGTGCACGATCGGCTCCCAGTCGCCGTTCACGGCCAGGCCGACGAAGTGCACCGGCTTGTTGCCGACCCGGCGCAGCTTCAGCAGCGCGGGCAGGATCTTGTCGCCGCGCAGGGCGCCTTCGATGTTCAGCGGGATCAGGCAGTCGATCAGCGGATCGACCAGGTTCTCGGCCAGCTGGGCCGGCGGCGTGTCCGGCCTGGCGCCCGGCAGGCCGGCCAGCGGGTCGAGGGCGACGGCAGCGCCGGCCGATGGCGCGCCGGGCGCAGCGCCGCCGGCGGCCACGCCGCTCGGTACCGGCTGCGGCGCGTGCACGACCGGCTCGGCCAGCGCGTCGGCGCTGGACAGCTCGGCGAACGGCGCGTCGGCGTTGGCGTCCAGCACCGGCTCCTGGCGGTCGGCAGGAAGGGCTTCGACCGGCGCGGCAGGCTCGGTCCCGCCCTTCATCAGCACGTCGTCATGGCTCGACGCGAAAGCGCGCTCGACGCTCTTGCGGGCCTTGTACTCCTGCCACTTGTTATAACTAATGACGCCGACGACGAAGACGCCGCCGGCCGCGATCAGGCTCATTTGGAAATCAGTCATGCTGCTTGTGCCTCAGTAGCGAAATTCGCGGCGGACTCCATGTCCACCGCCACGATGCGCGATACGCCCTGCTCCTGCATCGTCACACCGATCAGTTGGTTGGCCATCTCCATCGCGATCTTGTTGTGCGAGATGAAGAGGAATTGGGTATGGTCGGACATGCGCTTCACCATGCGGCAGAAGCGCTCGGTATTGGCGTCGTCCAGCGGCGCGTCGACCTCGTCGAGGAGGCAGAACGGCGCCGGATTCAGACGGAACATCGAGAACACCAGCGCGGTCGCGGTCAGCGCTTTCTCGCCGCCGGACAGCAGGTGGATCGTGGCGTTCTTCTTGCCGGGCGGCTGGGCCATCACCTGCACGCCGGCGTCGAGGATCTCTTCGCCGGTCATCACCAGCTTGGCGGTGCCGCCGCCGAACAGGATCGGGAACAGTTCCGAGAAGTTCTCGTTGACGCGGTCGAAGGTGTCCTGCAGCAGGTCGCGCGATTCGCGGTCGATGCGCGCGATCGCGCCTTCCAGCGTGGCGATCGCTTCCTGCAGGTCGGCATTCTGCGAGTCGAGGAAGCGCTTGCGCTCCGTGGCCTGGGCCAGCTCCTCGACCGCCGCCAGGTTCACCGCGCCGAGCGCGGAAATCGCATTCGTCAGGCGCGTCACCTCGCCCTGCAGGTATTGCGGCTTCATCTCCGGATCCAGCTTCTGCGACAGCTCGGCTTCGTCGGCGCCAGTGGCGCCCAGGGCTTCGGCAAACTGCTCCTGGTTCAGGCGTGCGGCCTGCTCCTTCAGCTGCATCTCGGTGATGCGCTCGCGCTGTGGCTGCAGGCTGCGTTCGGCCGCCATGCGCGCTTCCTCGGCGCCGCGCAGCTGCTGGGTCAACTGGTCCAGTTCGTGCCGCGCGTCGGCCAGCGCCTGTTCCTGCGCGGTACGGCGCGCCAGCAGCTCCTGCAGGCCTTCGGCGGCGGTGCCCGATTCCAGCGCTTCGAGTTCCATCTTTCCGGCGGCGATGCTTTCCAGGACCTGGGCCGCCTGCTGGTTGGCGGTGGCGATGGTGCGGCGCAGTTCCTCGATGCGGGTGCGCTGGGTCTTCTCGGCGAACACCGCTTCCTGGGCCGCGCGCTCCAGCTCGCGCAGCTTTTCGCGCGCCTCGTTCAGGGCGCGTTCCTTTTCCTGGAACTCGACCTGGCCATCCTCGTGCGATCCCTGCAGCTCGGCCAGTTCCATGTCCAGCTCTTCGAACTGGGCCTCGGCTTCCATCCTGGCCTGGCGCTGCTCGGATTCCTGGGCCGCGATCTCGTCGAGGTCGGCGGATATCTGGCCGCTGCGCTGGTTGAAGCGGGCCTCGACCTCGGCCTGCTTGACCACTTCGATCTGCAGGGCGTGGGTTTCGCGCTGCAGGGTGGCGACCTTCTGGCGGCCTTCCTGCAGGCGCCGCTGCAATTCGCTGACCGCGGCATCGGCGCGGGTCGCGCGGGTGCGCGCCTCGTCCAGCAGCAGGGCCTGGGCACGCAGCTGCTTGGTGATGTTGTCGATTTCGTGCTGGCGCGCCAGCACCCCGTCCTGCTCGGCGTCGGCGGCATAGAAGCGCACGCTGGAGCGGCTGACGATGTGCCCATGCGGCGTGACGAAGCAGCCGCCTGCCGGCAGGCGCTCGCGCTGGGCCAGCGCCGTGCCCGGATCGTCGGCCGCATAGACTTCGTGCAGCCAGTCGTCGAGCAGGCCGCGCAGGCCCGGGTCGTTCAGCTTCAACAGGCTGGCGAAGGGTTTCAGGCCGTGGTGCTCAAGCGAAGCGCCGGCGCCGCTCGACGGCGTGTACAGCGCCATGCGGGCCGGCGGCGCATCGCCGAAGAAGCCGCGCGCCCAGTCCAGGTTCGAGATTTCGAGGGCGCCGGTACGCTCGCGCAGGACCGATTCCAGCGCGGTCTCCCAGCCGGCCTCGATGTCGAGCTTCTGCCACAGGCGCGGCAGCTTGTCGAGTTCGTGCTTCTGCAGCCAGGGCTGGACCTTGCCCTGGGTCTGGACCCGCTCCTGCAGCTGGCGCAGGGCCGACAGGCGCGCCTCCAGCTTGGCATTCGCGGCGCTCTCCTGCTGGACTTGCGCATGCGCCTCGCGCCGTTCCTGCTCGCTGGACTCCTGGCGGCTGGCGGCTTCCTCCAGCAGCAGGTTCTGTTCTTCGAGCTGCAGCTGTTTTTCTTCCAGCTGCATCCGCAGGTTGTCGAGGTGGCCGGCGTCCGGCAGGTTCAGGTTGCCGCGCTCCTGCTGCAGGCGTTCGCGGCGCGTCGCCAGGGTCGCCAAGATGTTGGAGGCATTGCGCTGGTGCGCCGACGACAGCTCGATGCGCTGCTGGACCTGCATGATGCGGGCGCGCGACTCGGTCGCCTTTTCCTGGGCGGCGCGCCAGGCGGCGTCCAGTTCCGGCAGGCGCTCGTTCTGCGCTTCCACCGCGATCTGCGCGCCCTCGACGCGGGCGGCCAGTTCTTCGAGGCGGAATTCCCCTTCCTCGATCTGTTCCTGGGTCTCGTTGGCCTGGTTCAGCCACTGTTCGCGCTGGGCGGTCAGGGTCCCGATCTGGTTCTGCAGGCGCGTGCGCGACTCGACCACGAACTTGATCTGCGCTTCCAGGCTGCCGATCTCGGAATTGGTCTGGTACAGCTCACCCTGGGCGGCGTGCAGGCGGTCGCCGGTGGCGTAGTGGGCCTGGCGCATGCGCTCCAGTTCCAGTTCCAGGTGGCGCATCTTCGCGTTCTGTTCTTCGAGGCCGGTCTGGGCCTGCTCCATCTCGAGGAACCAGCGCGCCTGTTCGGCCTTGGCCTCGTTCTTGCGCAGCAGCCAGAGCAGCTTCTGCTTTTCTTCCTGGTCGGCCTGCAGCTGGTGGAAGCGGTTGGCGACGGCCGCCTGGGCTTCCAGCTTTTCCAGGTTGGCGTTCAGCTCGCGCAGGATGTCCTCCACCCGCACCAGGTTCTCGCGCGTGTCGGACAGCCGGTTCTCGGTCTCGCGGCGCCGCTCCTTGTACTTGGAGACGCCGGCCGCTTCCTCCAGGAACACGCGCAGTTCCTCGGGGCGCGATTCGATGATCCGCGAGATCATGCCCTGGCCGATGATGGCGTAGGCGCGCGGACCGAGGCCGGTGCCGAGGAAGATGTCCTGGATGTCGCGCCGCCGCACCGGCTGGCCGTTGATGTAGTAGGTCGAGGTGCCGTCGCGCGTCAGGGTGCGCTTGACGGCGATCTCGGCGTACTGGCCCCACTGCCCGGCCGCCTTGCCGGCGCTGTTGTCGAACACCAGCTCGACCGAGGCGCGCCCGGCCGGCTTGCGGTAAGTCGAGCCGTTGAAGATCACGTCCTGCATCGACTCGCCGCGCAGCTCGGACGCTTTCGATTCGCCCAGCACCCAGCGTACGGCATCGATGATGTTCGACTTGCCGCATCCGTTCGGGCCGACCACGCCGACCAGCTGCCCCGGCACCTGGAAATTGGTGGGATCGACGAAAGACTTAAATCCCGACAATTTGATGGAGGATAGACGCACGTTTGCTCAGGGTCGAGGAAGATCTGTCAAATGCTGCATCATACCCTGTTCCTTGCTTTACGGCCAAGATTTGGCCCCCTTTTCATAGTGCGCGCGCCTGACGGCGCCACCTTGCGGGACCGCCAGGCGCCGGCAGCCACTTGCCCTTTCTACGCCAACTTTCCCTCGGGGCAATGCGCCAGCACGACCCTGACGGGCCGGATAGACATGGCTAGCAAATTATATTGCTATCTCCAAGCATTTTTAGTGCTATTCTAAGTATGCAATATTGCCTTTCCTGAGAAGCCGACAATACTTTCACACCGCCTACACGGCGCCGCGCTGTCATCCGATCCACTTTCAATCTGAGGAACAAAACATGAAAAAGAAATGGCTGTTCATCCCCTTGGGCCTGGTGGCAACATTGATCGGGGTGGTCGCCACCATGCCGCTGTGGCGCCCGGTCTGGGAGGAGCATCGCCCCCGCCCCACGGTCGTGGTCGACGCCGCCATGCGCGGACAGGCGATCGACAGGCTGGTAACAGGGCTGAACCAGTACTACGTTTACCCGGAAAAGGCAAAACAGATCGAGACCGTGCTGAGGCAGCGCCAGAAAGATGGCGCCTACGATGGCATCGGCGACGGCAGGAAGCTCGCCGCGATGCTCCAGGCGGACCTGGCTTCCGTGTCGCACGACCTGCACATGCGAGTGATGTTCAGGCCCGAACCCCTGCCGCCGCAGCCGCCGCTGCTGACGATCACTCAGCTCGTCGCGATGGAGCCGCCACGCGAGGACGGCAATGTCGCCAAGCGCTGGATCGACCGGATCGGACGCAGCATGGCGAAATTCGGCGTCGAGAAGGCTGATCACCTGAGCCCGAAGATCGGCTACCTGGAGATCTCGGGCTTTCCGCCACCCCACCTGACAGCCGAAAAATACGCCGCCGCGATGGACAGGCTCACCGATACCGATGCCCTCATCATCGACCTGCGCGAGAACCACGGTGGTACGCCATCGTCGGTGGCCTTGCTGGTCAGCTATTTCGTTGACCAGCGCACCCACCTGAACGACATCTGGGAGCGCGCGTCCGGCGAGACGGTGCAGTTCTGGACGACGGACAAGCTCGACGGCAAACGCTATGGCGGCAAGAAGCCCGTCGTCATCCTGGCCGGCCCCCACACGCGGTCCGCCGGCGAAGACTTTACCTACACGATGCAGGCGATGAAGCGAGCCACGGTGGTCGGCGAACGGACCTGGGGCGGCGCCCATCCGACCATGCCCTGGCGTCTTGGCGACCACTTCTTTGCCGCGATACCGAGCGCCCGCAGCATCAATCCCATCACCCACGCCAACTGGGAAGGCACGGGTGTCATTCCGGATGTCGCGGCGGCGCCGGACAAGGCGCTCGAGGTGGCGAAAGCGCTGCTGCAGCGCCGGCCCGGCAGCGCCGCGGCCCTCGCGGCCGCCGAGTAAGTCACTGGCGGGCAATCAGGTACAGAGCACCTCGAAGCGGCGCTTGTGCGGCGCGCACGGCGGCACATAGGGGTTTCTCGCCGGCTGCCATTCGCCGCGCAGCCAGACGCGGTCGCTGCCGGACAGCTTGAGCGCGGCTGCCGTCAGCCACTGGTGGGAGTTCAGCGGGTCGGCGCGCGGCAGCAGCATGGTCGCCGCCAGCAGCCCGAGCAGCAATGGCTGGGGCGTACGGTCGCGCGCGGCGCGGCTGCGCGCGATGAACAGGGCGGCCGTGGCCAGGCCCAGCAGGCAACCCGCCGCGGCTTCGCTGGGAGAGTGGGCATGGACCTTGACGCGCGCGACGGCCACCGCCGCGGCCAGCAGCGCCCCCAGCAGCACAGCGGTATGCAGCCAGCCTTCGCGGCGCCGGTCCGGCTGGCCGTCCGCCCGGCCTTCGCTGCGCCGCTCGGCGCGGCGGCGCCCCCGCCTTTCGGCCAGCAGGAACAGCGCCACCGGGAACACCGCCGCGGCGCGCGTGGCGTGGCCGGAAAAGCCGGTGAAGTCCAGCGCCCGCACGCCGAGGCCCCAGCCAAGGAAAGCCACCTGGCTGGCCGCCGCCACCGCCAGCGCCCCGCCGAACAGCAGGCACCAGGCCAGCGCCAGGCGCCAGCAGTGCGCGCCGACCAGCCAGGCGGCGATGGCAAGTGCGAGGAGCGCGGTGACGTTCAGGCCGCCCAAGGCGGAGAGGTGGGACCACCAGATCATGTCGGGATTGTCGGGGTTGCTGGCGGCTCGACTATACCGCAGCTAGCGCCATCACCTCGCACCATCGTCCCGCCCCTCTTGCACCTCATTCCCGCGCAGGCGGGAATCCAGGTTATGTGAGTGAACGATGCGCATGCAGGCCCTGGATCCCCGCCTCCGCGGGGACGACGGGCATCCGGCGCGGGCCATTTGTGACGCCGCGTCACAAATCCGGGCGATCAGCGCCCAGCCGCCACCTTCATCGCCGCATCGTTGACCGCCCCCTGCCCCATCGCCTCCGACAGCACCTGCCCCACCACGCCATCGATGGCCAGCACGCGCGCCGTACCGGCATGCAGCAGTTCGGCGAATTTTTCGGCGGGCAGGGAGAAGGCTTCGCGCCGTCCCGCGCCGGAGAAGATGAACAGGGTGCGCAGCGGGCTGACCCAGGCCAGCCTGACCTTGCGCGCGCCGTCCTGCATGCGAAATTCGAACCACATCCCGCGCTCCAGGCCGTCCACCGGCGAGATCGCCTGCTGGCGCGCGGCCTCCTGCTCGGAAGCCAGCTGCTCCAGCTCGACCCGGCGCAGCGCGTCCTGCTGGGCCGCCTCGACCGCCAGTTCCAACTGGCGCTCCGGCGACAGTTCGATCGGCGCGCGCACGATCGAGGCATGGCATTCGGCCAGGCGGGCGAAGAATTGCAGGCGCTCGGCGTCCTGCCACTTGATCGCATCGAGCCACTTGTTCAGCGTGGTCAGCAGGCGCGGCAGCTTGCCGATCAGGGCCTTGCGCTGCTCCTGGGTCGGCTTCGGCTTGACGCTCCAGATCAGCTCGTCCATTGCGCGGGTGGCGTTGCCGACCGCGCCCGGCTTGTCCTCCTCGATGCTGTAGGCGAAGGTCATGACCGTGGTCCAGCGCTGCTCGAGGAAGCCGCTGACCACCTGGCCGACGTCGCCGGCCTGCACGCGCAGCAGCACCGCATCGCGGGCGGCGCGGGCGGCGACCTGCATCCTTTCCTGCTTCAGGGCGCTGGCCACCGGGCCGGCCAGGGCCTGGTCCTGGGCGCTTTCCTCGGCCGCGATGCCCGCTTCGAGCTCGGCCACCGCCTCGGCGAAGGCTTCCGGGCGGCCCTCGCCGGCACGCTCGACGCTGCGCTGCATCGCCTGGAACAGCGGGTCGTCGGCGTCCTTGCGCTGCTCCCAGCCCATGCGCGACATCAGGTCGACCAGGCGCCGCGCCGGGTGCGCTTCCTCGAAGAAGAAGTTCTTGTCGAGCAGGGCCGCCTTCAGCACCGGCATCTGCAGCACGCGCAGCAGCTCGCGCGTCTGCGGCGGGATGCTGTCGTCCAGCAGCACGGTCTCGAACACCCGCGACAGCAGGCCGAGCGTGCTTTCGTCGCCGCGCGACAGGCTGCCCTTCGGCAGGCTCTGGGCGAAGCGCGGCAGGTAGAACACATCCTGCGGCGGCACGCCGGCCGCCGCGGGAACCGCCTGGCCAGGCTGCCGGGGATGCGGGGATGGTTCGATGCGGGCCAGCAGCTCGAGCAACGGCGCGGCCTGGCCGGGGACCAGGAAGGATGCGTGCTGCGCCGGCCCCGGAATGGAGGTGGGCCCGGCGCCGCCAGTGCCGGCGATGGGCGCGGCGGACATGCCGGCATGGTCCGCGGCGGCCATTCCGATGCCGTGCGCGGCAACCATGCCGTCGACGGGCGCGGCGGCGATACCGCCGGCGGCCGTCGCGCCGATTCCGCCCACAGGCGCAAACCCGCCCGCAGGCCGTACCGCGGTGGCAGCCGCCCCGGCGGCGCCCGCCTGCTGCGCCCCACCCTGCGCCGGCGCAGGCATGGACGCCGCGGCCGATTCGAACCCGGCCGCCGTGCTGGGACGCCAGCCGCCCGCCCCTTGTGGCATCTCGGGCAGCTCGGGAATCAGCGGCACGTCGATCGGCGGCACATCGTCGCCGAACAGCTTGCGCAGCTGCTCGGCCAGCGCAGCCTTGCCGCTGGCGCGGGCCGCCCGCGCCGCCGCCGCGTCGTCGGTCTTCTGGATGCGCAGCGCCTCGACCGAGCCCGGCTGCCCGTCCTTGCGGGCCAGCGCCTCGACCAGGGCCTCGTACAGCGGCGCGAAATCGAACACCAGTTCGGGCCGCAGCAGGCCCAGCACCAGTCCGTGCGACTCTTCTTCCGGCTCGAATTCGCGCCAGCTTTCGTCGAGGGCTTTCAGGAAGACCTCGGGACGGAAGGGATTGGCGTCGGCGCGCAGCACGCCCTTGCCCAGCAACAGGCCGAGACGGACCGACAGGGTCGCCAGCTGTTCCGAATGCTGGATGTCGAAGGGCCGGGTGATGGCGCCGAAAGCGACCTTGCTGTCCATGACTTCGAGCGGCACCAGGCTCAGCGCCGCCGGCGCGGCCATGCCCGTGGCGCCCTGCGGCTGCAGGCGTTCGAGTTCGCGGCGCAGGGCCAGTTCGATGGCGGTGCCGGCCAGGTGGACGTAGGCGTAGCTGTTTTCCTTGAGCAGCTTGGCCGAGCGCACGCGCCGGTAGACCTCGCGGGTGTCGATGCCCGGCTGGCCGACGTCCGCCAGGGCGGCGCCGAAGCGACCGATCATTGGCGCCAGCTGCTCCTTGAACTGCCCTGCCGCGATACCGACGAGCGAATCCAGCGTCGCCTGCTGCTGCGAGGCGGCCTGGCGCGCTGCCGGGCTCTGGGTTCGGCTCGATGACATGGTGGACAGTGGATGGTGAATGCTTTGGCTTGCCAACTGCTATTGTGGCACATAATTTCCTAGTAGCAACCACATTCTGCAGATCGGCATCGAAGCGACAACGACGACGAGAACGCGTGTTCTACTGCCGAGTTAGCTCAGCAATATTAACAATCGCTTAGGAAATATTTGCGCAAAAGACATAGGACAAATATCGCTCCACAGCATTGATATTAGGAGGTTTATTTTTTATCGGTAGGTGCAACTCCTACAAGACCACACGCTGTGATCCGATACCACATCAACTGCCGCGCTCGCATTATTGCAATACCGGAAACGCTACTGATTTCCAATGTTTCAGGACGCTACGGTGAGCAGGACATTTCCAATATATGAAAGGAATGATCATGGCTAACAACAGCAAATCGGGTAACCAGGGTGGTACCCACGAGCAGCACGTGAAAGCCGGCCAGCAAAGCCACAAGAACGATGGCAACAAGCAGTCGGGTTCGGGTTCGGGCTCCCGTTCGGGCGGTTCGGGCGGCACCCGCGGCGGCACTCCGGAGCAGCATGCCGAAGCAGGCCGTCAAAGCCACAAGAACGACGGCAACAAACAATCGGCTTCGGGCTCGGGTTCGCGCTCGGGCGGCAGCCGCGGCGGCAATCGCTAAACCGGCCTGAGGCCGAAGGCGACGCCGTAGTACCAACCGCGGCGCCACCTTCGGCCTTCAAGGACGGCGACAGGGCCTGCAACGGGAAACCGTTGCAGGCCCTGTCCTTTTGTGCCGGACCGGCGCCGGCAGACGGGGCCGGCAGGCAGGAAATGTCCCGGCAACGCCATGCGGCGCCCCGGACGAGAGAGGCCTGGCGGCCGGGGCCGCGCAGCCAAGATCAGATATTGCGCAGGCGGGCGCCCTTCGGCGGCGCGAAGTCGACCACGTCGTTGACCAGGCCGGCGGTCTTGGCGTCGCGGGCATTCAGGTGCAGGTCGCCGTACTGGTGGATGCCCCACTGCTCCGGCGTGAGTTCGATATGCTTGCGCAGGATCGCCTCAGTGCGGGCGTCGTCCGCGCGCAGGCCTTCGACGATGATGTTGAGGGCGTCCGGACGCGAGCCCGGCGAGGCCGTCGCATGCGACTTGTGGATCATGAAGCGGGCAGTCTCGCTGGCATAGCGCCGGGTCCCGGACAGGAACAGGATCACGGCGATCGAGGCCACCGCGCCGCCGTTGTACATCACGAACTCCACCGGGGAATTGGCCAGGAAGTTGTACAGGCACAGACCGTCGCTGACATAGCCGCCGTTCGACTGCACCAGCACGTGGGCGGTCTCGAGGCCGTCCTCGGCCATCTCGGCGACCGCCTCGAACACGCGATGCACCATGTCGCTGTTGACGTCACCGGAGAGGGTGAACCAGGCTTCCTTTTGGTCTTTTGCTTGATCTTCGCTCATAGTCGCTCTCTTCTTTCGGAAGGGGTCATGGGGCAAGTGTAACAAATCACCGGTTTTCGCCCTTATGGACGCACTGCAATAGTGCGCGCCCCGCCGCCGATTGACTTCCCGTCACGCCTCGCATATCCTTCGCAGTCTTGACCGGGAGAGCGCAGAACAAGCTGCCGCCGAAGGGGCATCACCCGAAAACTCTCAGGCAACCGGACCGGTCGGGGGACGCAGCGCTACGCAAGCGCGGCGGACCAACTCTGGAGAGCGGCCCCAGGCGGGCCCACCGAAGGGGCAGGCGGCGTCAGCCGCTATCTCTCAGGTATCGAGGACAGAGGGGTGCGAGAAGCATGCGGAATCGATCCGTGTGTTTGTACCCTATTCTACTGCCCGAGGATCTCACGCCATGACGCTCAAAGCGACCCCGCTCAATTCCGCACACCGCTCCCTTGGGGCCAAGATGGTCGACTTTGGCGGCTGGGACATGCCCGTCAACTACGGTTCGCAGATCGAAGAACACCATGCGGTCCGTACCGACGCCGGCATGTTCGACGTCTCCCACATGTGCGTGGTCGACCTGCACGGCGCCAACGCCCGTCCTTTCCTGCGCGGCCTGCTGGCGAATAACGTCGACAAGCTGCAGGCGGCGGGCAAGGCCCTCTACTCCTGCATGCTGAACCCGGAAGGCGGCGTGATCGACGACCTGATCGTCTACTTCTTCCGCGAAGACTGGTTCCGCCTGGTCGTCAACGCCGGCACCGCCGAGAAGGACATCGCCTGGATCCGCCAGCAGAACGAAGCGACTGACAGCGGCCTCACCATCACCCCGCGCCGCGCCGACCTGAGCGACGACGGCATCGCCCTGATCGCCGTGCAGGGTCCGAACGCCCGCGCCAAGGTCTGGCAGGTGCTGCCGGCCACCCAGGCCGCCTCGGAAGCCATGAAGCCCTTCAACGTCACGATCGTCGACGACACCCCGTTCGGCGAAATCATGGTGGCGCGTACCGGCTACACCGGCGAAGACGGTTTCGAAGTCGGCGTGGCGGCCAGCCAGGCCGAAGCGCTGTGGAACGCCCTGGTCGCCGCCGGCGTGAAGCCGGCCGGCCTCGGCGCGCGCGACACCCTGCGCCTGGAAGCCGGCATGAACCTGTACGGCCAGGACATGGACGATACCGTCTCGCCGCTGGACGCCGGCCTGGCCTGGACCGTCGACCTGGTCGCGGACCGCGATTTCATCGGCAAATCGGCCCTCCAGCAGAAAGGCCAGCAGCAGAACTTCGTCGGCCTGATCCTGCGCGAAAAAGGCGGCATCCTGCGCGCCCACCAGAAAGTCGTGGCGGCCTCCGGCAATGCGGGCGAGATCACCAGCGGCACCTTCAGCCCGAGCATGCAGCAGGCGATCGCCCTGGCCCGCGTGCCGGCCGAGGTGCAGGTGGGCGACACCGTGCACGTCGAGATCCGCGACAAGAAACTGGCCGCTTCCGTGGTCAAGCTGCCGTTCGTGCGCAACGGCAAAGTGCTGGCATCCTGACCGCCGGCCCATACAAAAGCATACAAGAACAACCTATACTCAACGCCTCACCTATTTTCCATTAGGAGCTACGCATGAACATCCCAGCCGACCTGAAATACACCGAGTCCCACGAGTGGGTCCGCAAGGAGGCCGACGGCACCCTGACCGTGGGCATCACCGAATACGCACAGGACGCGCTGGGCGACATCGTGTTCGTCGAACTGCCGCAGGTCGGCAAGACCTTCACCGCCGGCGATGACGCCGCCGTGGTCGAGTCGGTCAAGGCCGCCAGCGACATCTACGCCCCGGTCTCGGGCACCGTCACCGCCGTCAACCAGGCAACCGCCGACACCCCGGACTCGATCAACGCCGACGCCTACGGCGCCTGGCTGTTCAAGCTGCAGCCGGCCGATCCGGCTGCCTTCGACGGCCTGCTGGATGCTGCGGCTTACGGCAAGACCACTGAAGGTTAATTGCCCTCCCCGTCGTCCCCGCGCAGGCGGGGATCCAAGTTCTGCGTGAGCCGCATTACATTCGACCAAACTTGGGTTCCCGCCTTCGCGGGAACGACGTAGTAGCCCGCCCGATTTCCTCCTTTTTCCGCCTCCTATCATGACCCGCACCAGCCTGACCCAACTCGAAGCACGCGATGGCTTCATCCCGCGCCACATCGGTCCGTCCGACGCCGAACAGGCAGCCATGCTGTCCGTCCTCGGCTACCAGAGCCGCGCCGCCCTGATCGATGCCGTCGTTCCCGCCAACATCCGCCGCAAGGACAAGCTGGACCTGGGCCAGTTCTTCGATCCGCTGCCAGAGCAGGCCGCGCTGGCCAAGCTGAAGGGCATCGCCTCGCAGAACAAGGTCATGAAGTCGATGATCGGCCAGGGCTACTACGGCACCTTCACCCCGCCCGTCATCCTGCGCAACATCTTCGAAAACCCGGCCTGGTACACCGCCTACACCCCGTACCAGCCGGAGATCTCGCAGGGCCGCCTGGAAGCGATCCTGAACTTCCAGCAGGTGATCACCGACCTGACCGGCATGGGCATCGCGAATGCCTCGATGCTGGACGAAGGCACCGCCGCCGCCGAAGCGATGACGCTGATCCAGCGCGTCGGCAAGTCGGCCTCGAAAGTCTTCTACGTCGCCGACGACGTGCTGCCGCAAACCCTGGAAGTGGTGCGTACCCGCGCCACCCCGATCGGCGTCGAAGTACGCACCATCGCCGCCGCCGACATCGAGAACCTCGGCGAATCCTGCTTCGGCGTGCTGCTGCAGTACCCGGGCGTGAACGGCGACGTGCGCGATTACCGCAACGCCTGCGAGAAGCTGCATGCGGCCGGCGCGATGGTCGTGGTCGCGGCCGACCTGCTGGCCCTGACCATGCTGACCCCGCCGGGCGAATGGGGCGCCGACGTCGTGGTCGGCAACAGCCAGCGCTTCGGCGTGCCGCTCGGTTTCGGCGGCCCGCACGCCGGCTACCTGGCCACCCGCGACGACTACAAGCGCAGCATGGCCGGCCGCCTGGCTGGCGTCACCGTCGACGCCCAGGGCAACAAGGCGTTCCGCCTGGCGCTGCAGACCCGCGAACAGCACATCCGCCGCGAAAAAGCGACCTCGAACATCTGCACCGCCCAGGTGCTGCTGGCCGTGATGGCCTCGATGTACGCGATCTACCACGGCCCGAAAGGTCTCGAGCAGATCGCCCGCCGCGTGCACCGCTACACCGGCATCCTGGCCGCCGCGCTGCAGGGCCTCGGCTACCAGCTGGCCAACGAGACCTACTTCGACACCCTGACTGTCATCACCGACAACGCCGATGAAGTGCACCGCGTCGCGGTCGAGAACGGCGTCAACCTGCGCCGCATCGACGCCCGCCACGTCGGCCTGTCGCTGGACGAGACCACCGGCCGCGACGAGATCGCCCTGCTGGCGAAGATCTTCGGCGAAGCCGCGGGCAAGAACGCGACCGTCGATTTCGACAGCCTGGACAGCGACGCCCAGGACGCCTTCCCGGCCGCCCTGTCGCGCACCAGCGCCTACCTGACCCACCCGACCTTCCACCGCTACCACGCCGAGCACGAGATGCTGCGCTACCTGCGCGCGCTGGCGGACAAGGACCTGGCGCTGGACCGCACCATGATCCCGCTGGGTTCGTGCACGATGAAGCTGAACGCGACCTCGGAAATGATCCCCGTCACCTGGCCCGAGTTCTCGAACATCCACCCGTTCGCCCCGGACGACCAGACCGTCGGCTACCGCGAAATGATCGCCCAGCTCGAGCAGATGCTGTGCGCCGTGACCGGCTACGCCGGCGTGTCGCTGCAGCCGAACGCCGGTTCGCAGGGCGAGTACGCGGGCCTGCTGATCATCAAGAAGTACCATGAGTCGCGCGGCGAAGGCCACCGCAACATCTGCCTGATCCCGTCCTCGGCGCACGGCACCAACCCGGCATCGGCCAGCATGGTCGGGATGCAGGTCGTGGTGACGGCCTGCGACGAGAACGGCAACGTCGACCTCGAAGACCTGAAGAAGAAGGCCGAGCAGCACAGCGCCAACCTGGCCTGCGTGATGGTCACCTACCCGTCGACCCACGGCGTGTTCGAGGAAGGCATCAAGGAACTGTGCGAGATCGTGCACGCGCACGGCGGCCAGGTCTACGTGGACGGCGCCAACATGAACGCGCTGGTCGGCGTGGCGGGCCCCGGCATCTTCGGCGGCGACGTCAGCCACCTGAACCTGCACAAGACCTTCTGCATCCCGCACGGCGGCGGCGGCCCGGGCGTCGGTCCGGTGGCGGTGGGCGCGCACCTGGTGCCCTTCCTGCCGAACCAGGCCTCGACCGGCTACCTGCGCGACGAAGCCGGCATCGGCGCGGTCAGCGCTGCGCCCTACGGCTCGGCCTCGATCCTGCCGATCTCGTGGATGTACATCGCGATGATGGGCGCGGAAGGCCTGACCGCCGCGACCGAGACGGCGATCCTGAACGCCAACTACATCGCACGCCGCCTGGCGCCGCACTATCCGGTGCTGTACACCGGCCACGACGGCCTGGTCGCGCACGAGTGCATCATCGACCTGCGTCCGCTGCAGGACAAGACCGGCATCAGCAACGAAGACGTGGCCAAGCGCCTGATGGACTTCGGCTTCCACGCCCCGACCATGAGCTTCCCGGTGCCGGGCACGCTGATGATCGAGCCGACCGAGTCGGAGTCGAAGGCCGAGCTGGACCGCTTCATCGAGGCGATGATCACCATCCACGCCGAGATCGTGAAGGTCGAGCGCGGCGAGTACGACCGCATGGACAATCCGCTGAAGGGCGCGCCGCACACCGCGGAAGTCGTCACCGCCGACGACTGGAAGCACGGCTACTCGCGCGAAGTGGCCGCCTTCCCGGTGCCGTCGCTGCGCAAGCGCAAGTACTGGCCGCCGGTCGGCCGTGCCGACAACGTCTACGGCGACCGCAATCTCTTCTGTGGCTGCGCCCCGATTGAAGATTACGAATAATCGTTGACTTCAAGGGGCCTCGAGAAACCGTAGCGAGCAGGGCTCAACAGGTTTATCGAGGCCCCGGCCTGCGGCTGCTAGCGAGTCGCAGGTAGGGATGCCCGGGGCTGCCGGGGCGCTTGTCGGGCGCTCCTGCAGCCCCGTTTTCATTTCCGGCTCCCGTTGCCTGCACGGCTTCATCGAGCCGGAACGCCGCCACCGCCTGCGACAGGCTGAGCGCCTGCTGCTGCAGCGAACGCGCGGCCATGGCCGCCTCCTCCACCATCCGCGTGCCCTGCCGGGTCAGCTCGTCCATGCGCACGATGGCCTGGTTCACGCCCGCCAGGTTCTCGGCGCGCGCCGCGCTGGCGCTGCCAATGCGGTTGACGATGTCGCCGACTTCCTGCACCGAGCTGCTGAGAATGGCCATGCTGGAGCCGGCATCCAGCGCGATCCCGGTGCCGCCCTCGATCGCCGCCATCGCCTCGCGCGCCAGCGCGCGCGCTTCGCGGGCGCCCGCCACCGCCCGTCCGGCCAGCGCCCGCACCTCGCAGGCGGCCTGGGCGAAGGACCAGGCCTGGGGGCCGCCCTGCGCCGCCTCGACTGCCGCGCCGAGGGCCAGGCTGCCCGCGCGGCTGCAGGCGATCTCGATCGATTCGCCCAGCTCGTCCAGGCGCGCGGCGGAACGGCGCATGTGTTCCAGCGTTGCGACCAGCCGGTGCACCACGTCGCCGCCCTGCTGGGCCGCGACCGTGGCCGATTCCGCCAGCCGGTTCGCCTGGCGCGCCGAATCGGCGGTCTCCATCATCGCCGCCGCCAGGTCCTGCATCGAGCTCGCGGTCTGCTCCAGCGAGGCGCGCACGCCGGCGCGCGCCGGCAATCCGGCGCGGCCGAGGGCGATCTCGCGCGAGGCCGAGCCGATCGAGCGCGCCGACTCCAGGATGGTCCGCAGCGACAGGTTCAGGTGTCGGATGCTGGCGTCCAGCGCACGCGAGGTCGTGGCGATCTCGTCGTCGCCGTCGACCCGCGCGCGCACCGTCAGGTCGCCGCTGGCCAGGCTGCTGGCGGCCGCCTCGATGGCCCCGATCTCGGCCAGCAGCGAACGCCGCACCGCCATCGTGATCACCAGCGAGGCCGCGATCGACAGCATGATCACGACCGGCATCAGGGTCGCGACCGTCTTGAATTCCTCTTCGGCCTCGCCCGACGCCTGCTCCGACAGCTCCTGCTCGCGGCGCGCCAACTCGTTCAGGCGCTCGGCCACGACACCGAAGGCGCGCTCCGCCCTGGCCATCGCATTCGCGCTGATCGACTGGTCGTTCTGGGCGAGTTCGATCACGTCGCGCACCGCCGCGACGTACAGTCTCCAGGCCGAGGCCGCCTGCTCGACGTAGCGCAGCTCGGCGTCGCGGTGCCGGGCCGGGGCGCCCTGCGCCAGGTGCGCCAGGCTGGCAAAGCCGCGCCCGATCGCGGCCTGCCGGAGCCGCACGTCGCGCACCAGCGGGTCCACGCGCGACACCGGGAAGCTGCCGCTGATCCAGGTGAGGATCTGGTAGGCTTGGGCGTGGGCGCGCTGCGCGGACGCCACCAGGTCGGACGCCGCGCGCATGTGGGTGGCGCGCTGTTCGACGATGGTGTCGAGCGAGTCGTTCTGGCGCATCATCGCGAGGTAGGCGCCGCAGGACAGGAGCACCAGCAGCACCAGCACGACGCCGGGCGCCAGCAGCAGCTTGGGGCCGATCCGCAGTCGGGACAGCATGTCAGCGCGTCCCTGGATGAAAGGTGTCAAGCGTCATGGTCTTCTCCCTGTCAACGATGTCGCTCAGCATTTCTGACAAGCACGTAACGGACGTGCATTGAGGCAATCTACGCTGTCCGGCACAATGGCTTTTGTGCTCAATCAAACCGGAAAGGAAGCGCATGAAGCGTTCGAATGGGGCCGCGGCCCTGCTGTCGGCACTGGTTTTCCCCGGCATCGGCCAGTGGTACCTGGGCCGGCGCCGCCTGGCCCTGCTGTTCGCGCTGCCGGCGCTGGTGGCCGGCTACGTCTATCTGAATTACGCGCTGGAAGAAGCGAACGCCGTCGCCGGCCAGCTGCTGTCGGGCGCGGTGCCGCTCGATCCGGCGGCGATCGCGGCGCGGGTCGAAGCGCAGCCGACCTCGTGGATCGTCACGCTGAGCGGCTGGGTGTTCGTGGTCTGCTGGGTGGGGAGCGTCGTGGAGACGCTGGTCGGGAAGAAAAAGGGGTAGCCGTCGTATAGGGTGGGCATGGGATGCCCACCCTCCCGGTCAATCAATCCAGCTTGGCCGCGTGCTCGCGCGTCGCATGGAACTGCAGCTTCGGCCAGCGCTCCTGCGTCAGGCGCAGGTTGACGCCGGAGGTGGCGAGGAAGGCCAGGTTGCCTGCCGCATCGTAGGCCACCTGGGGCGCCAGCGCCGCTTCGAAGTCGGACAGCGACTTCTTGTCGTCGCTGGAGACCCAGCGCGCGCTGCTGATGCTGGAGCCTTCGAACACGGCGTCGACGCCGTACTCGTTCAGCAGGCGGCTGGCGACCACCTCGAACTGCAGCACGCCGACCGCGCCCAGGATCAGGTCGCTGCCGATGACCGGCTTGAACACCTGCACGGCGCCTTCTTCGCCCAGCTGCTGCAGGCCCTTGTGGAGCTGCTTCATCTTCAGCGGATTGCGGATGCGTACGGTGCGGAACAGCTCCGGCGCGAAGTACGGGATGCCGGTGAAGGTCAGCAGCTCGCCTTCCGAGAAGCTGTCGCCGATCTGCATATTGCCGTGGTTCGGCAGGCCGATGATGTCGCCGGCGTAGGCTTCCTCGACCTGCTCGCGGCTCGAGGCCATGAAGGTCACCACCGACGACAGTTTGACTTCACGTCCCAGGCGCAGGTGCCTGACTTTCATGCCTTTGTCGAAACGGCCGGAGCACACGCGCAGGAAAGCGATGCGGTCGCGGTGGGCCGGGTCCATGTTGGCCTGGATCTTGAAGACGAAGCCGGAGAACGGCTGCTCGTCGGGCTTCACGGCGCGCACGGTGGCGTCGCGCTCGCGCGGGGCCGGGGCCCAGTCGACCAGCGCCGACAGGATCTCGCGCACGCCGAAGTTGTTGATCGCGGAGCCGAAGAACACCGGGGTCTGCACGCCCGACAGGAAGCGCTCCAGGTCGAACACGTGCGAAGCGCCGTGCACCAGCTCGACTTCCATCTTGAGCTGTTCGATCTCCATCGGGAACATCTCGGCCAGGCGCGGGTTGTCGATGCCCTTGATGATCTCGTAGTCGCCGTCGGCCTTTTCCTCGCCGGCCTTGAACAGCATGATCTCGTCATTGATCAGGTGGTACACGCCGCGGAAGTTCTTGCCCATGCCGATCGGCCAGGTCACCGGGGCGCACTCGATCTTCAGCACCGATTCCACTTCATCGAGCAGTTCGAGCGGATCGCGGGTTTCGCGGTCCATCTTGTTCATGAAGGTGACGATCGGGGTCGCGCGCATGCGGCACACATCCAGCAGCTTGATCGTCTGCTCTTCCACGCCCTTGGCGGCGTCGATCACCATCAGTGCCGAGTCGACCGCGGTCAGCACGCGGTAGGTGTCTTCCGAGAAGTCCTGGTGGCCCGGGGTGTCGAGCAGGTTGATCACGTGGTCGCGGAACTCGAACTGCATCACCGAGGACGCGACCGAGATGCCGCGCTGCTTC
>Ga0308158_10001698_pt1 | contig 22549 bp, 13 predicted proteins | sample PhyBR2_FD_201038 | JGI IMG/M metagenome (GOLD analysis project Ga0308158, IMG submission 201038) | Phyllosphere microbial communities from UC Gill Tract Community Farm, Albany, California, United States - DLSLB.R2 | ecosystem: Host-associated > Plants > Phyllosphere > Unclassified | place: USA...
GGCGAAATCCAAGCGCGGAATCGAAGGCCGTCGGTATCGCGCCATCCGTCAGCTCGAGCAGCTTGAGTGCCGCTTCCCGCGCCAATCCTTGGAACACGCCGCTGCCGAGATAGACCACTCGCTCGAAGTCGCGCGCGGCAAGCGCCGCCATCGCGCCGTCCGCCTCCGCGATGATGGCCGCAACGGACTCGCCGATCACTTCCACCCGCCGGTCCATCGTGTCGATGCCGGTGAAGATCGACAGCGCTGCCAGCATCATCGCGGTGAAGCTGGACGTCATCGCGAAGGCACGATCATGCGTCGCTTCTGGCAGTTGCACGACGTGCACGTTCGCGCCCGTACGCTGCGACAAGGCGCCCTCGGCATTGCAGGTGATGACGAGATGGTGGACCGAAGCGAGCCGGGCATCCGCGAGATCGACCGCCGTGATGCTCTCGGGGCTGCTGCCCGACCGGCCGAACGACACCATCAAGGTCGGCCGCGCAGCGTCCAGCCACAGATGCGGTGCGCCGACGATGTCCGTGGTCGCTACAGCCTCGACCGGACGGCCTAGCGCCGCAGTCAACCAAGGCGCCAGGCATTCGCCGATGAACGCCGATGTGCCCGCACCGCACAGCATGATGCGGAGATCCTTCTGCGCGAGCAAGGGCGCGACGAACGCATCGATCGCAGCACGTGTCTCCACAAGCATGGCCTGCGTCGCACGCAGCGTCGCCGGCTGCTGCAGGATCTCGCGCCGGGTCCAGCTCTCCTCGCCGGAGGCATGATCGTCGGGCGCAACAAAGGTTTCAAGCATCGCGGTAGCAAGCTCCATGATAGGCATCGAGAGTCGCGCCGATATGCGCGACGATCAGATCGATCGGGTCGAGGGTCGCGGTGCCGGCGCGGACGGCGGCGTAGGCGACCGGAAGATATTGGCTCAGCAACGGCAGCGGTGGCACGTGCGTCCGCAGGTTAGCGAACAGCCGAGACTGCGCCGCGGCAATCTCAGGGTCGGGCCAATAATAGCGGATCCGGTCGCTGAGACTGTATTGCAGCTGGAGATCCAGCGCCTTGCCGGTTTCGTGATAATATTTACGCCAGTTCGCCGGCTCGGCCTTCATGCGCGCGAGGGTGACATCGCGCAGGTTGGCACGCTCCGACGCATCCACCGTCTCGCGTTCGATCGCGTCGAGCGCCCACAAGGCCTCCCGCAAGGCGAACGTGACGCCAGGCCCGACCTTCAGGATGGCGAAATGGTCGCGCACCAGCGCGCTGAGCGCGGCAGCGGACTGGTAATCCGTGGAATGCGCCTCGAACACGATATGATCGACCGGGACGATCGCCGCGCTGAGTTCGGCCGCAGCCTCGGGCCGATAATCGACGACCTTCATGTGATCGAACTCGACGCCGGGCTGGACCACAGTCGCGATCACGCGGCTCCACGCCGCCTCCAGCCCGCTCTCGGCGAACAGGTCGCGGTGCATGTCCAGCGTCGCAAGCGCAGCCTCAGGCGTGGTGAGCGCGAGCGTATCGAGATCCTCGGCCGCGCCACCCGGTACGGGCACTTCGGTGCCGATGACATAGACCGGCGCGTTGCCTGCATCGCCGGTATAGGCGTCTTCCGCGGCACGGCACAGGCGCGCAGCACGCTCGGCGATCTGGCGCTCGGGCAAGGGCGATGGATCGTCGGCGCACGACATCGAGCAATCGAGATGGATCTTGGAAAAGCCCGCACGAACATAGTCGGCGATCATGATCTCGGCCTTCGCCATCGCCGCGTCGGCGGGCAGGCTGGTCCAGGCGTTGGGGCCCAGGTGATCCCCGCCTAGCGCCAGGCGCTCCAGCGGGAAGCCGGTGCGATCGGCGATCGCTTCGACGAAACGACGGAAGTCGGCCGGGACCATGCCGGTATAGCCGCCATCCTGGTTCACCTGGTTTGATGTCGCCTCGATCAACACGACGGGCGCGTCATGGCGCAGGGCATGGACGAAGGTCGCCTCGATGACCAACGGGTGCGCCGAACAGACCGACGTGACGCCGACCCGTTCGCCCTGCTTGTGACGCGCGACGATGTTTCCAATCAACTGCACGGTCTTCTCCTTTGACTCCGCCTAGCAGGCGATACGCCGAACCGCAATGAACCGAAGCAAAACGAAAGATAATTTAATCGATGATGCTTCGATTGGGTTCCGCCGAGAAATCGGGTTCGAACGCGAGCATCAGCGAGGCGGTCAGCGCCAGGACGATGCCGACGAGCTTGATCGAACCGGGCATCACGCCAAGCGCCACCAGCGATATGATCGCGGTCGCGAGCGGCGCACCGGCATTGGTGAGCGGCGCGACGATGATCGCCTTGCCGTAGCGAAACGCGAATACCAGAGTCAGCGCGCCGATCGCGTTGAGAACCTGGATCCCGGCCGCCAGCAGCGGGCCGTCGAGGCCCAGATTGATTGGGCGGCTGAAGTCGGTCAGCCATAGGGCCACGGGGACCAGCGCGAGGCCGGTCACGGTCATGTAGAAGAAGATGCTCTCGGCCGACATAATGCGATTGGCGGATTTCATGAAATACGCCTGCAACCCCCAGCAGGCCATCACGATCAGCGCCATCCACAACCAGCTGCCGCCCGCGGCATCACCGCCCGGCGCGAAATCGAAGGTGGGCAGCGCGAGCAGGGCGAGGACGATGCCAAGCGCACCGAGCCGGCCGGTCCGCTCCCCCATGAACAGGAACGACAGGATGATCGTCAGCACAGGAGACAGCGAGATGACCGGAAAGATCAGATAGGCCGGCCCGCGGGTCACGGCGTAGAACAGTACCATCTGCCCCCCTGCCCCAAGCGCGCCGACCGCGACACCGTAGGCTACGGCTCGTGGATTGACGTCGAGCTTCCACTTAGCCTGTGCGAGCACGACCAGTGCGGGCGGGATCATGGTCAGCGCCCACACGCAATATACCAGCGTCTCGGGGAAACCGTGCTGCGGGGAAAGTCCTGAAAAGGCGCCCCATATTCCCCACAGCACGACCGTCGTCATGGCATTGAACAACCATGCACGGCTGTTTGGCGTGACGCTGGTGCTCATGCGACGACCTTTTGCTGAACGGGGGTGGCGGCGATCAGCAGGAAATGCTCGAACTTGGCCGGCACGGTCGCCACCGGGCCGCTGACGATGCCGAGCGACTGGCCGGTGAAGCTGTTCGTCAGGCGATGCCGCCCCGGCGGCAGGCCACGCAAGGTGACGTTGCTCGACCATGTGTCGGCATAGAAGGCATAATGCATCTGGCCGCCCGCGCGGATCGCGTGCGCCTCCGGCTTGTCGAACCCGATATCGTACAGGCCGCCGATATACTCACCCTTGGGCAGCATGTTCGCGCGGTAGAGCGCGATCCATTTACGCCATAGCACCTCGCGTTCGGGCGTCAGCGCGATACCGCCGGGTGGCAGAGGATCGGTGGTGTTGACCGGATCGTGCGGCCACGTGAACTTGGTCGAGACGATTGCGCCGATACCGTAGTGCGTGGCGAAATCGTCGTGACGATCGCTGAGTTCGACATGGTCGCCGGCGAACGGCGCCGACGGCCCCATCAGCGCCTTGAACGTCTTGCCTTTAAGCCGGATCTGCCACGATGATGTCGGGTCGGACGCCGGCGTGTGGTTCATGCCCGGCATGTTATGGAAGGCGAACGCATCGCCGCACGGGCAGAGCTCGATCACCGCCTGCGGGTTGATCGCCATCGCCTCATCATACAGCGCCTTCCAGAAATCCTGCAGCTTCTCGTAGGATTCCTCAGGACGCGCATGATTGTGCGCGGGATTGTAGCATGGGGCGACACCGTTCAGATGCTGCCCGTCGAGCTTGAGACCCTCGAAGCCCCAGTCGCCGAGAATGCGCCGGATCTGGGCGCGGAAATGCTCGACCACCGGCGGGTAGGCCGGGCATAATGTGAAGGCGTCCCAGAAGCTTACATTCTGTGCCGCACCGTTGCGGTCGAGCAGCAGCATGTCGGGATGATCGCGCAACAGGTCCGTGCCCGGATCGGCGGCGAGTGGCGCCAGCCAGAGCCGCGGGCGCATTCCCGCCGCCCTGATCTTGCCGACGAACGCTTTCATGTCGGCATCGCCGCGCGGAAACTTCGCGCGGTTGAGCTTCCAGTCGCCTTCCGACGTCTGCCAGCCGTCATCCATGACCATCCATTCGAGACCGATCGACTTGGCCTTGCCCATCGCGATCAGGACCTCGTCGGTGGTGAAGTCGCGGCCATAGCCCCAGGCGCACCAGACCGGCGCATAGCTCGGCTCCGGGATTGCCGGAGCAGCCACCCCGCGCTCCGCCATCAGCCGGCGGTACGCGTCGAGCGGTCTAAAATGGTCGCCCTCGTGCACCATCATGAATACCGGCGGCAGATCGAGCGACGCCCCCGGCGCGAGCAATGCCGGCTCGTCGCCGGCGATCGCGATCCGCGTGCCGGCCGGCTGCCCGGCAACGGGCAGCGAGACGAGGCGCGGTACGATGTCGATATGGCCGACCGCAAGCCCGACATCGCGACGCCAGACCACCGCCACCGGGGTACCGCCGCCGTAATCGGACGCGTTCATTCCCATAAAATTGCGTTGGCCGAACCCGGGTGAAACCCGCTGCACCCAATCGCGGCGATCGGGGTAGGAGGCGCCCGAGAAGCTCCATGCGCCGTCGGGGTGCGGCAGCAGATCGTGCGTTGCCGCCTGCCAGCCGGCCACCTCCAGCGGCGCCGTCCCGACGTTGCGGTACTGGACATCCAGCAAGGCGAGCGCTGGATACCGGTCGAGGAACGTCACCGATACGCGCTTCTCGATGCCGCCCGCCGCTGTCCCGCGCAGGCGGTGGACGTGCCCTGCCCCATGCGGACCGGACACCGTTTCGCGCGTCTGGTCGACCAGCAGGAAGCGGTCGACCACGCGTTGGCCGTCGAGACGGATCGCCTCACCGGGCTCCATCGCCGTCAAGACCGTATCACCGCGCGAAATCCGGGAATGGAGCCCGGCGTCGAACTCGATGGTGAGGACGCCGTCGGTGAGGCGCGCGCCCGGCGCACCCTTCACCGCTACTCGCGCCACCGACGGGGTCGCGGCAAGGAGCGTCGCTACGCCGCCAGATAACTGCGCGAGGACGCGCCTACGAGAAACAAAGGAGTTCGACACTGTGAGGCCTCTCGCAAACTCGGCCGCTTCATGACGGCGAGCAGCCTAGGACTGAATGTGCCCCATCGTTATCGCTTGCGCAAATCAAAACGCAACATAAGGTTATTTCGTTACGTTTCCTTTGGAGATAACAATGCGCTTCATTCCCGCCCTGCTCGCCGCGACCGCGGCCGTTGCGCTGATCGGCGCGGCGCCTGCCGCCGACACGTATAGCGAGGCCGACTTCGCGCGGGTCGCCAAGCTCGATGCACACGTCCACGCCAATCGCGACAGCAGCGATTTCATGACGATCGCGCGCAAAGATGGGTTCGAACTTCTGTCGATCAACGTCGACTATCCCGACTTCCCCCCGCTCGCCCAGCAGGCGGCGATCGCCTACAAGATGCACGATGCCGATCCCCGGCATTTCCATTTCGCCACGACCTTCTCGATGGACGGTTTCGGCACCAAGGGGTGGACCGCAGCGGCCCAACATGCGGTCGATGCGGGCTTTGCCCGCGGTGCCGTCGCGGTGAAGGTGTGGAAGAACATCGGCATGATCGCCAAGGACTCAGGCGGCAAGCGCGTCTTTCTCGACGACCCCCGCTTCGATCCGATCATGGCGCATATCCAGGCACGCGGCGTCCCGTTGATCGCGCATCAGGGCGAGCCCAAGAATTGCTGGCTGCCGCTCGACCAGATGACGACGGACAACGACCGCAGTTATTTTAGCGAACACCCCGAATATTACATGTTCAAGCACCCCGAGGAGCCGAGCTACGAGCGGTTGATGGCCGTGCGCGACCGGTTCGTGGCGCGTCATCCCAAGCTGGCCTTCGATGGCGCGCACATGGCGAGCTTGGAATGGAGCGTCGACGAACTTGCGACCTTCCTCGATCGCCATCCCAACGCGGTGGTCGATCTCGCCGCGCGAATGAGCCAGGTCCAGGTGCAGTCGAACGCCAACCACGCCAAGGTTCGCGACTTCTTCATCAAGTACCAGGATCGGCTGATGTACGGCACCGACCTGACCGATAGCCCGGCAGACCCGAACGCGCGGGCGCAGAATCCGCCGACGACCGGCAACTTCTCCAAGGAAGCCGATGATGCCTGGCGTTCGGACTGGCGCTATCTCGCCACACCGCTGTCGCAGCCGATCGCCGCGATCAAGGCTGATGCGCCCGGCCTCGCCTTGCCGCGCACGGTCATCGACAAGATCTATTACGCCAATGCGCGGCGCTTCTTCAAACTGAAGTGATGAGGGCAGGCCTGGTGCCGGGCGGATATCGTTTCCGCCCGGCATCGGGACGCTCAAGCCTCGTGAATGCTGAAACCGAGCCGATGCGAGGCGGCGCGGATTTCCTTGGGCAGGTCCGTGCCGGTGACGAGATGGTGGATGTTCTCGACCGCGACGATCCGGTGGAGGCAGACGCGGCCGAACTTCGAAACGTCAGTCACGGCGATCACGGCGCGCGCCGCTTCGACCATCTTGCGGTTTAGCATCGCTTCCGGTTCGTAATGCGTCGTGATCCCGCACTCGATATCGAATCCATCGACGCCCAGGAACAGCTTGTCGACGCGCAAGTTCTCGATCGCCGCCACCGTCTGCGCGCCGTAGAACGCACGGTTCTTGCGGCGAAGCATGCCGCCCAGCATGACGATATTGAGGCGCTCCTTGGTGGCGAGAACCGAGAGGATATCGAGATCGTTGGTGAGGACGGTGATGTCCTCGTCGTCGGGTAGGAAGCGCGCGATCTGCAATGTCGTGGTGCCGGAATCGAGTACGATCGACTCGCCCGACGACACCATTGCCGCAGCCGCCTTGCCGATCCGTACCTTTTCATCGGCGTGGCTCGATCGCTTGACCTCGACCGGCGCCTCGGTCGTGACGTTCACCGCGTCCGCGCTGATCGCCCCGCCGTAGGAGCGCTCCATGACGCCGCGGGTGGCGAGGAACCGGAGATCCTTGCGGATCGTCTGCATCGACACGCCGAAGTTTTCGGCAAGCGGCGCGACCTGGACGCTGCCGCGCTCGCGCACCAGTGTGCTGATCTTCAGCCGTCGTTCACTGGTGTCCCGAACCATCGTCATTCCTCAATCGCGCCGTAAGATCGGTATCAGCGCAGCCACTTCGCATCAATCAAACAGATATGGCGTTTCGTTTCGTTCCGCGCGTATGCACGCACGAATGCTCACCGAATCAACCGCGCATTGCCCCAAGCGATCATCGGTGGTCGCACCTTCCCGGCATTCGTCACGGCTACCAGTTCCACGATCCTAGCGGAGGCGATGTCGACATCGATCGGCGGCGCGGCCCGCGTCGTTGATCCGCTGACCTCGCCCACCAGCTTGCGATCGGCATAGACCTGGAAGCGAACCGACTGCCCGCCACTCAGCACGGTCGGCACCGTGACGAAGCGATGAAACGCCCGGTCGGCACGGACTTCGAGTCTTGAATTGGCAAAGGCACCGATCCCGTTGGTCTTGAGTATCCTACCGTCGGGCGCTGCACCGATGCGCGCAGGAAACTGTCCCATTGGCAATGTGGTCGCCTGCGTCAGGCCATCAGCGGCAACGTTCACCCGACCGGGAATGTCGGTCAGGAACGTCGCGTCCGCGTCCGACGGTGTTCCTTGCAGGCGGAGTAGGACCGAGCCGTGCGCAGGCAAGGTCACGCTGATCCGGTCGGTCGCGTCGCGGTCGCCATGCGCCCAGACATCGCGCACCTTGGCGGCCCTACCTGCGGCAAAGCCCAGCTGTGCCCAGGATACACTGGCCTCGACCGGCCTGGTTCCACGATTGAACAGCGCCACCGCACGCGCACCGGTTCCGCTCAAGGTCTTCACCACGACCATCGCATCGCCGTTCCGATAGGGTACGCCCTGGTTGCCGGCCGGATCCTGGTTGATCGCGATCGCTTCCGGGTTGCCGACGATGTCGAACAGAGCCGGTGCGGACTGGCGAAGATCGTACCCGAGCAGCAACGGCGACGCCATGATCGTCCACATCGTGAAATGCGACCGCGCCTCTGTCAGATGCGCCGCGTCGAAATCGCCGTGGCCGATCTCCAGCATGTCCGGATCGTTCCAATGCCCCGGCCCGGCGTAGAGCGCGCCGTCGATCACGCTGTCGATATTCGACACCATGCTCTTCCAATTGGATTCGATGTCCGGGCTCGTCCGGTACAAATTCCCCCGCTTGCCGCCCCACAGAGCCGACAAGGCCTCTCCCCAAGCGCAGATCGACAGCGTTGCATTGCCACCACCCCAGCGCTGGACCGCGTCGCCCAGAGCCGCATAGAGTCGCTCGAGCGCTTGCGGGTTTGAGGCGGGAATATTGCCGCGCACGATCAGCGGCGCGAACGTATCGTATGCTCCCGACGTCACCGGAGGGTCGGTGCGCGTATAATCCGCGACGCCGCAGGCATCGACCTTGATATAGTCGAAGTGCCATTCGGCGAAGATTGCACGCATGTCCTGGTCGGCATGACCGTAGCTGCCAACCTGCCGCTCGGCCACCGTGCCGACCGGGAGGTTCGGGGTGTCCGCATCCCAGCGCTGCATGCAGGTATTCCGGCCGATGTCGGTGTAGATCCCCGCCTTTAGACCGAGTCCGTGGATGTAGTCGGTGAACGGCTTGAACGAGCCGGTATCGCTGCCCGGTGTCGCGGACGACGGGAAGGTGTTGTCGCGGATTCTCAACCGACCGTCGGCTAAGCGTCGCAACGCCCAGCCATCGTCGATATTGACGAAGCGGTAGCCACGGGCGGCTAGGCCGCTGTCGACCATCGCCTTCGCCACGGCGCGCACCTTGGCTTCGTCGACATCGGCATGGAAGGCGTTCCACGGGTTCCACCCCATCGGCGGCGTCTGCGCGGCTGCCGTGCGATATACCGAAAATTGGCCGGTCGGTGTCAGGGCCTCACCTTGAACATGTGCCCCGGGAATATGCGCCTGAGCATTGGCGGTGGTCGAGATCGGCATTGCGATCGCGGCGGTCAGGACCGCACGCGATACCCGGCCCATCACGGCATTCCGGCGCTTGTCTTGGGTCGGCATTCGGCAGCTCCATGAAAAATCGGTACAAGGGCATCTCGGGACATATCTGACCGTCCTGAGCAGCGGCGTGATCGCGCACAGCGAGGCGACCGGGCGGGTTGTGCATGACTGCCACCAGACCCGGGGAACGGCCTCACGCTAGCCAAGCCTCAGAGTGAGCGCAACCAAACGATGCAAACCGAAACAATTTGGACAACTGGCGTGAGGCTTTCGCCAATGCACAGACTGGCTGCCTTGTGCTCGGAGAGCATCGCTTGCGCCGCCAAGTGTGGCCAATTGATCACGCCCTACCAAGCTTAACGTAATTATATGATAGTTTCGTTTCAAAGCGTTTGACACTGGAAATGCGTGTGCGTTAGCAAAGCGCAACAAAGTGATCGCCGGATGCTCTCTTGCTGCCGGTTAGTCTCTCAGGGAGGAACGACACATGGTCGGTGCAAATCGATGGCATAACGCCGTACGCGCTGGGGTCAGCCTGACGGCGCTTCTGATCGCCTCCCAGACAGCGGCGCAAACCGCCGTCTCGCCGACCGATCAGCCCAACCCCGGGTCGACTATCCAGTCCGGCCCCGGCCAGAGCGGCGATCCTGCCGAGGTAACCGACCCATCCGCCGGAGAAGAGATCGTCGTCCGCGGCGTTCGCGGCAGTCTGCTCCGGTCCGTCGATACCAAGCGCGATGCCTCCACCATCGTCGATGCGATTTCTGCCGAAGAACTGGGTAAGTTCCCGAACCGCAACGTGGCCGAAGCACTGTCGAACATACCCGGCGTCACGGTTGGCCGCGACGGTCGCGGCGAGGGCCGCAGCATCACTGTTCGTGGTCTTGGCGAAAGCTTTGCGTTGACGACGCTGAACGGTCGCATTCTGCCGACCGACGGCCCGGATCGCTCGTTCGCGTTCGACGTGCTGCCGTCCGAGGCGATCGCGGGCGCGGAAATCCAGAAAGCGGCACAGGCGTCGCAACTCGAGGGCAGCATCGGCGGCAACGTCGACCTGCGCACCGCACGGCCGTTCGATCACAAGGGCTTCCACGCCGCTGGCTCGGTCGAAGGCCAGTATAACGAGTTCGCGAAGAAAGGTGGAATCAAGGCGTCGGGCGTCGTCAGTACGACGTTTGCCAACGACACGATGGGCCTGCTGGTCTCCGGCACCTACAACAAGTACAAGTTCCGCACCGACAATCTCGGCGAATATTCCAGCACCGACACGTTCGACATCGCGACGGCCGCCAATGGCCAGCGCAGTATCGTCAACGTTCCCAGCGGCGGCGTCATCGTGCCGTATTTCTACAGCGTCGGCTATGTCCTGGGGGAACGCGAGCGCTGGGGTGGGTCGTCGGCCTATCAGTGGAAGCCGTCCGACCGCTTCGAACTGCGGATCGACGGCATCTACAGCAACTACACCGACAACCAGGAAAACCACCGCGTGTCGGTCGGCCTGTCGCCGCTGGCCGACGATGGCAGTGTCCGCTGGGACCTCGACAACGTCAAGGTCGACAGCAACAAGGTCGTCACCAACTACACGGTCAATCCGGCGACAATCGATATATTGGCGACGACCGAGCCGCGCCATTCGATCACCTATCAATATGGCGGCCATATCGACTGGAAGCCGTTCGACAACCTCAAGGTCGCCGCCGACGCGTCGTTCGGCAAGGCGACCAACAATACCGGCGGCCAGAACCGGTTTGTCGTTGCCGGCATCCCCGGATCGCAGGCGGTCGTGTCGACCCGCAACGGCGGCCTGCCCGATCTGCAGCTGACCATCCCGAACGCGAACGGCACGCTGACCAACCGCCCGCTGGAGGACGCCGGCAATGCCGATCTGCGAGCGCATTACATCGGCATCCAGGGCCAGAACATCGCGGACAAAAGCACCCAGGCCAAGCTCGACATGGTGTACGAGGTCGACAACGGAACGATGAAGTCGTTCTCGTTCGGCGGCGCCTATCTCAACCGCAAGAAGACCGTCGCCGTCATCGACAACCAGTACACCACCGCCGAAAACTTTGCCGGCTACCCCTTCTCGTTTTCCGACATCGGGGCGGACGTGGTGCGGGAAGGCCAGGTGTCGAACATCCTGCCGAACCTGTCGGGTGACTTCCCACGTAGCATCCCGTCATTCGACATCGACACCTATCTGGCGGCATTGTCGAAGGCCGAGAATAATCCGAACGTTCTCAATCCCTCGACCGGCCTGCCCTATCCGACCGGCTATTCGAACCAGCAGATCGTCCCCGATCTGCTTGCGTCCTATGCGATCAAGGAGCGGACCTGGAACGCCTACTTCCAGTTCAACGTGGAGGGAACACGCTGGCGGGGTGATTTCGGCCTGCGTTACGTCAACTCCAGCGTGGACTCGCTCGGTTATGGCGCATCGGTGCGCAGCTATCAGGTCATCGGCGTCGGTACCGCCAATGTCGTCTTCAACCCGATCCAGCCGATCGTCGGTGGCGGCGACTATTCGCGCCTTCTTCCTTCCGCCAACTTCGCATACGATCTTGCGGACGGTTTGAGGCTCCGCCTAGCAGCATCTCAGGCCATATCGCGACCAACCTTCGGCCAGCTTTCCTCGGCCAAGGACTATTCGGCCGCCCAGTCGAACACTCCCGTCGTAACGAACGCGGGCAATCCAGACCTCAAACCGGTCTCGGCGGACCAGGCGGACGTGTCGCTGGAATATTATCCCAGCAACCGTCTCGCCCTCACCGTCGCGGCTTTCTACAAGCACCTAACCAATTTCGTCACGACGCAGGCCGTGCCGTTCACGTTGGTGCCGACGAACCAGGTCGCAGGCGCGCCGGCGAGCTTCCCATTCACCGAACTGACCTACGTCAACGGCGACAGCGCCACGGTCTACGGGGTCGAGGTCGGTGGGCAGTATTTCCTGGACAATGGTCTGGGCGTACAGGCCAACGCCACGTACAATCGCTCGCGCGCCGAACGCGAAGGGCGCCCGACGGTTAATCTGGAAGACGCTGTACCGTTCTCGGCTAACGCCAAGCTGTTCTACGAGAAGCACGGGATCAATGCCTCCGTGTCGTACCAGTACCAGTCGAAGTTCGTATCGTCGCAATACAGCTATATTGACAGCCTTGCGATCAAGCAGACACCTTACCACGAACTGGCGGCGAGCGTATCCTACGATATTCTTCCCCAGGTTACCGTCTACGCACAGGGATCGAATCTGCTGGATTCAGCCACTAAGCGCTTTTCGACCTACAGCAACGTTCCTGCCTTTTATGAATATACAGGTCGTGCATTTTTCTTTGGTTTTCGCGCCCGGATTTAATAACTTTTCAGGAAGGTCGCATCGCGAATGGGCGCCGGCATCACCGATCTGTACATGAACGCGCTGGGCTATGCGTGGCGGGACAATGCCGCATGCCTCTCGACGGCGCTCAAGCCGCACGCAGACTTTCTCTATCATGGCGGCAACGCGCTGGGGCACGGCGTGGTGCTGGCCGAAGCGCGCGGATCGTTCGCGGCAAACGTGAGCGACGCCGGGATGGCAGCGGCGACAGAACGCAAATATCTCAGGCAGGTCCGGCTCTATATCGGGGCAATCTCGCCGCACGGCCGAGTCGTCCACGGCTATTCGATCGGGTTCGGATCGCGGCCCGGGAAAACCGGCGCGTTCCTGAGGCTGTCGCAGACCCGTCACGGGAAGCCCAAGGCCAAACCCGGCACGCCGAAAAGCCCCACGCCGCCAGCGGGCGTCGTACCGCCGACGGGTTCCGTTCCGACCGGCATGGCACTCGCGAGCCACCGCTCGAACTTCGCGCTGATGGACGCGATACCGGTTGCGAAGTGGATCGACTGGGTCGGTGGCAAACGCGATGTGCCCGAAGACACCGGGCCGATCACCTTTTTCAAATTCAGCTATGCCGGCCGCCCATTCATCGCGCCGGCGCAGGCGTTGATGCCCTTCAAGTCACCCTATCTGTGGTTCGAGGCGCTGCATGGCCATCCGTTCTGGCGAGAGCAATGGGAGCAATATCTCGCGGGCCCGTTCGCGCCGTTCTTCGCGTTCGCGATGGAGGAGAGCGCAGCGGCGGCCTTCCTGAACACGCTCACCGGTCTGATCCGCTTCGGAACGCGCCGGCTACCCGATGCCCTCGACCTGCCAACCGGCGATCTCGCCGGGATCATTAGCGGCGACAGCCGAGACGGCCGTTTCGTATCGGCGCGCGACGAGCTTGCACGCGGCGACTATGACTATGCCCTGTTCCGTGATGGCTTGGCGCTCATCGCCGGCCCACCTCCGCGCAAGCTGACGGGCGTGCGCAGCTGTCACCCTAAGGAAGGGTTGGACTGAACCGATGACAGTCGCAGGCTTGGCGTCCTATTGGTCCCCTCCAGTTACTACCGGCTCGCCGCTCGGCGTGTCAGCCTCGGAGTCAGCCGGCGGGAAATGCGCGAAGCGGTAACCGCCGACATGCGAAATATACTGCCCGCGATAGCCGATTGCGGTGAGCAGGAAGCGCACCACGAGTTCGCGCACGATCGTCATATGATCCCATAGATCGGGCCCTTCCTCCGCCGTTGGATGATGCCCACTATGGACGATCGCGTTGCGCGCCTTGATCGCCTGGGTGATCTGCGTGTCGCTGATCCCCTCCAGCGGCACGTGCCAGCGCGCTGCCAGCAGATAGAGTTTGCGCCGCAGCGGTCGGCGATTGAGGTCGAGCAGCTTCTCGCCCAACTCCTCCCGCGCGGCCTCGGCGCGCTCGGGTGACCACCGGTCGAGACAGGCCCGGATCACCTTGCGCAAGACCTTGCGCGTCTTGTCGAATTCCCGCCTGGGCTCGATCAGGGCCTCCTCTTCGGTGAGGTTGAAATCGATCAGGTTTTCGAGCGCGGTCATCGCATTGACCAGCCGCACCTCATTATAGGTCGTCGCCATCGCGAACCACTCGATCGCAAAGAACAGGTTCTTCGCTTCGATCGGCGGATCGAAGAAACTGACAATCGCCGCATCGAGCACCGGCTGCAGGTTGAGCTTGTGAAACACGCGCATCACCGGTGCGTGCTGGCGGGTTTGCGACAGCACCTCGGTCTCGTAGCTATCGCCGGCCACAGACTCGAGGATCGGCGCCTGAAGCATGGTCGACGCAGCGACCGACAGGATGCGGCGCAGATGCTCGGCGAACCTCTCGGCTTCCGCACGCCAGACGCCGGTATCGGCCGGTGGCTTGTCGGCCTCTATCACGATCCAGCCGGTGAGGCGGTCGGCCTCGCTCAGCGTCGTCTCGCCAGCAACCTGGATCTTGCCGAGTGCGCAGATTGCGTAGAGCGGCGGAAAGCAGTCGAACCCCTTCAGATGCAGCCTCAGGACAGGCAGCTCGCGCGCGGGATCGATCGTCCTGAAATACTGGACCTTGCCGCATTCGCCGCGCGGCTTCGACCAATGCCGGTTATGGACGCCGCTGAAGCGCGACCCAAGGTTGTTGAAGGAAAGGCTGTCGGTCTCGAAGCGCAGCCCATCGGCGGTGACGCCGTTCAGCACGAATTCGGCGACATCGTCCCTGGCCTGAAACCGCTCGCGCACGAACCGATTGGCTTTGGTGATCCGGAACGCATGGATATCGAGTTCGACCTCGCCGTCTGCACCGATCCGAGCCTTGAAGCGCACCGGCATCGACCGGTCGCCATCGCTGAGCTTGCCGCTGAACCGCTGAAAGCTGCGCAGATCGTCCTTGTCCGGCTTGCAGGTCCTTCTGGCACGGCGTGGCATCGCGGGACTTTGCGGGCTTTTCGTGCATTGGCCAAGCGCTTCCGGTGCACGGCGGTTGCCCAAGCTTTGCTTCGTCGGCAGGCGGCACGCGACTATGAGCGGTGAATGACCGAGACAGTCCAACAGCCCGTCCAGCCGCCCCGCCCGGGGGGCCGCATGTTCGTCTACAAGGAACAGGAACGTCCCGGCGGTGGTCCATTGCGCACGATTGCGTTCACCGATGTCAACATCAGGCCGCGGACCTATGAGGAACTCGCGTCGGCGAAGCTCCATGCCGGCATCACGATCCCGCTCGAGATGTATAACGGGCGGATCGTCGAGACCGACATCGAGGGCATCGACACCAGTAAATACACGCATATCACGGCAACACTGGTCAGCCCATTCACCGCGAAGGCGATCGGTCTGGTGCGGGGCGGCTGGCTGCCGTCTGCGCTCGCGGCGACACGCGAAACCGCGGTCATCCTTCCCGATCGCAATATCATCACCGAAATCGCCGGGCGTTTCGACGGCGGGAAGAGAGTCGGCCGGGACCCGGATTTCCTCGATCTGTTCGAGGACGATCCGATCCGCATCAGTCCGATGCTGTTCGCGATGGAGGGCAATGGGCGAACGCTTCCAACGCCGGAAGCTGCGCGCGGGCAGCTTGAAGAGGCGGTGGCGAAGCTCCGCCAGGCGCTGCCGGCGGCGACGCTGATGGTCGGGCCAGGATCGATTGATGGTCTGTTGGGGGTGATCGAGGATGTACGTCCAGGCATGGCGCGCAAGCAGGCCTTCCTGCGCCACGTCGCGCCCATCCTTGCCGCACCGGTCGCGCGCCGCGATGTCGACCGGCGGTGGCAGGAAGTGCTGACGGCCGCGAAAGACTTCGGCGTCGAGCAAGCCTCGCTTGTCGTCCTCGCCGTGCTCAGCACGATCGTAAACCCGGCGCGCTGCGCGGCGAAGAGCCTGCTCAAGTTTCACGTCACCTATAGCGACGCCGACGCCTATAACGCGCTATCCGACCTCCAGGCGCTGGACCTGCTGCTCTATTGCCTAGCCTACTTCCCCGAGATGCACACCCAGCTGTGTACCGCCGATCGCAACCTCGCCTTGTTTTGGGTCGGGGCGAACGCGTCGGACATCGCTCGCCAGGGCGACGGCATTCGCTTCACGATGACGCCGCACGACGCGGTTCTTCCCGAACCGTATGCAGAGCGCTGGGCCGCCGAGGTGAAAGCAGCCGGATGAGAATCTCGGGTTTTAACGGCCTCTTGGCGGATACCCTTGTTTGTGGACGCGACCTAAGCGGAGGAAATCGAAGTCAGCAAATGCGAAAGCCGGCTTTCCTCGGGAAATCGCATGCGCGAGGCGAATGATGACATTGCAAGAAGCGGAGCAATTCTGGCTAGATCAGACGACCGACGAAGACATCCAATTTGCGTTATTCACCGAGCCCTGCCGGCTCCGCCGCCCGAAAAATGGCATGAAGGCGTTGGCATCTCTTGTGTTCGGCCAGTACAAGGATCTTTGCGATGAAACCATCGCCCACGATCGTGTGATCTGGCTCGCGATGATCATGTCAGAGCAGCCCGGCGAAGGCGCGCGATTGCTGGGGCAAATTTGTAAGCTCGCTCGAGCGAGCGGCATTGCCATCTGCGGGGAACCAGTGTCGCTCAAACCTGCTAACTGGGATCCCCAGCGCCATTGGTCAGGCAACAATAACGACCTGATCACTTGGTATCTACGCAACGAATTCCGCATCGTGCAGACCAAGTGGCAGACGCGGCTTTGGTATCTGCCGCCTGGAATCGAACTTTCGGTTCAAGTCCAACTTGCCAGCAAGCGCTCGCTCCGGCCCTAAATATAGGCGAAGATCGCTCGAGTTAACTGCCTGTGCGAGCGACGCTTTCAGGATTGGCGGCAGCCCCACCGAATGACCGAACTTAGGGCGCAAAGCCGACATTCAGCCTCTAACGCGCCGAAACGACTCGGGACGTCTGCCATAAGCTCCATAACAATATCGGCGCCAAACTTGGACTTCGTCTCAAAGGGGCTAAATATCCGATATGCCGGGACGGGATAACTTCAGTGCACCAACAAAGCGGGCCATCGCTGAGCGCGCCGGCTATGTCTGCTCCTTCCCGAGGTGCGGTCGCCTGACGATCGGGCCTTCTGACGATCGCGCCAGCGGCATCACAATGACGGGCACTGCCGCCCATATCGTTGCCGCGGCGTCGGGCGGCCAACGAAGCGATGCCGCCTTAACTTCTGCCCAGCGCAGGTCAGCGAACAATGGCATCTGGATGTGCGCTATTCACGGCAAGTGGATCGACGATAATCCGTCGATCGCCACGGTACCGACGCTGCTGTCGTGGAAGGCAGACCACGAAGCGGAGATCAGCGCTTGGGTTGCCCATGGTCATCCCGGCATCTTCAAGTCCTGGGACCGATTGGCAGCACTCACACGCGATCAGCGCGAGACGATCGAAACAAGTCTTCCGAGCGGGCACGAAGTCGAACGCGACGCCGGCAATTTGCTGGAGGCCCTGCGCGCACGAGGCTCATTTCTGGTCACCGGAGACTCGGGTGTCGGCAAGTCGGCGCTGGTAAAAATCACCCTCGACATACACTTTCCTGAGGCACGACAGGTTTGGCTCGGACCCGAGGCCCTGCGCGCCGCGCTGAGCGAGGCGGAGCGTAACGCGATCGGGTTGACCGCGCCGCTCGGCGATTTGTTGCAAACCTCATCCGCGCCAAGAAGCATCCTGGTCGTCGATGCCGTCGAACGTGCGGACGCCATGACAATGGTCCGTCTGGGCCAGCTCATCCAGCGCCTCTCCAAGGCAGCTGCAAACGGGGCGACCCGGTGGCAATTGGTTATCGTCGCCCAACTGGCTGGTTTCGAGGCCCATCTCGACCCCATCATTACCGCGGTAACGGGATCCGTGGTCGTCGATCCGTTTAGCACAGTTCAGGTCAGACAGGCGTTGGCGAGCGTACCGGCACTATCGCAGCACGTTTATGACGATGCCTTCGTCGCGCTGGTCGATAATCCGCGGATGCTGGCTTGGATCATCACCGCCGGTCCTTCGTTTGCCGGCAGTCAAGCCGGGCACATGGCGGCGCGACCGCAGATCGCCGATCGCCTTTGGTCCTACTGGACCGGTGGCGATCCTGATCTGCATAGCTTCATGATAGCCCTTGCCCGACGCGACGCCGACTATGAGCGTAGCTTCGCGATTTCGGCGCTCAGCGCGGCCGATCGGACTGCGTGGAAGTTGGGCCGGGGGCGCCTGCCGCTTGTCGCCGACCCGCGTCACCGGCTGAGCTTTCAGCACGATCTGGCAACCGACTGGGCTCGGTATCAATCTCTCAAGGAAATGGCCGGCGACGTCGGCCACTGGTCGAGCCTTGCGAGCCAGCCGCTCTGGGTTGCGGCATTGCGGCTGTTCGGACAGTTCCTGCTGCGCGAGCCGGATCAATCGACGCAGGGTTGGGACTGGGCCTTCGCCGCGGCACGCGGGATCGAATCGGCGGATGCGATCGACATTCTGCTCGATGCGCTATGCACCGATCCTGCCGCGGACAACTTTCTTGCCGCGCGGACCGAAATACTTTTCGCCAATGATGGGAAGCTGCTCGACCGGTTGCTCACCCGCTTCATGCACATTGCGACCGTCCCCGAACGATCAGAAATCGCGGCACTGGGCGACCTCGGCATGACGCTCTATGCCGAGGCTGAAATGCGGTCCCCGACCTGGAGCGCGTGGCCCCCGCTAATCCGGTTCCTTGTGAAGTACCGCGCATCGATCGCGCCGTTCGGATCCTACACCGTCGCCAAGATTTGCAAATACTGGCTGACAAAGACGCCGTCACTCATCGAGGGCCGCGCGGTGCTTGGTCGCGTCGGCATTGCCGAGCTCGCCTTGGACACCGCGCGGGTAGAGCAAGTCCGAAGCCTCGCCCACTCTTACTACGGGAGCGGGTCGGACGCTGCGAGCGACATGTTCGAGGCCGCTCTCGCGGGCGCGGAAGATAAATTGGAAGCGGTCAGCAGCTTCGCCCTCGAAATGGCGCGGCGGCGCCCACTTGCCCCGCCTGTTCAGGCTGAGGTCGACCGGTTGAGGGCAGAAGAGCGCAAGATGCGAGAGGAGTCCGCGCGGCGGAGCCCTCACCGGCGCCGCGAAGCGCCAATGTCGATGTCGATGTTCGGCAATCATCCGCTGCCGCCGTGGCCGCTCGGGGCCAGCGGCCGGTTGAACGACGCATTCAGGACGGCAGTGATCCGTAACGACGGACTAGTCTTCTTGATGAAGGCGGCCCCCGCTATCGCCGCCGAGGTCCTGCTCGCGTGTTTGATCGACGATAAGCCGCATGCTGAGCACCGAAGCATGACGTTCGACGACCGGCTCGGTCTGCAATGGGCCCATGAAGATCGTCCGACCCTTTTCTGGACGAGTCCGTTCTTCCGGTTTCTGGCGCAAAGCGAAGAAACCGCGCTGCAGGCGATCATGGACCTGGTGGAATTCTGCACGGAGCGCTGGAGCGCGGATCGCGAGCAAGGCGATGGCGAGCAGATCGAGCTGACGCTCTCCGATGGCGACCGACGGGTCTTCCATGGCGACTGGCAGGTGTTCGATTGGTCGCATACGCGGCGCACTTACAACAGTCAGCTCTATACCGCACTCGATGCCCTTGAGCGCTGGCTATTCATGAAGGTCAAGGCCGGAACCGATATCGCCCCGCTCTGCAAAACATTATTGGAGCAAACGCGATCGGCGGCGACCCTCGGCGTCCTGACGGATTGCGCGAAACTCGATCCGAGCCTCCTGGAGGGCGCCCTGGCGCCGCTCCTGTCCTCGCCCTTGCTGATCTTCTGGGACGAGTACCGCCTGGGCTATCGTTTCGGCAACGACGTATTCACCTGGCACCGGGCGGGCGAAGCGGCACGCCGGTTTGGCATCGCATGGGAACAGGAGACGCATCGCACCGCAGCGCTCAAGCATCTCGTCCGCGAGCATCGACGAACAAATGCTGATTTCAACGCTCAGCTCACGGCAAGTCTGGCGGCATGGCCGAAAGCCGAAGGCAATCGCGACCTCCGCCAGCGCGCGTTGATCGCCGAGGTCGATCCCACAAACTACCAAGATTCCGCGGGCGAAGACGGCAAAACAGTCGTGTGCTTCCAATACCCGCCCGAGCTTGCCGCTGAAATTGCTGCTTTGCGGACGATCGAGATGAATCGGCCCACGGTGGTGGACGTGCTCAACTACCTCCAGCAACTGCTTAGGGAAGACCTCTCGGCAGAGGATGCGGCAGAGCTATATTCCGCCTTCGAAGAGTATGAGGACATCCAGCGATTCTCGTATCACGAAAGGCACGTGATCCGTGTCGCCGTCGCCGCAGTGCTCGTCGTGCGGGCCGGTGCTTGGGTCGATAGCGATCCTGCCGTCTTCGACAACCTAACCGCCACCCTCGCAGCCGCCGTGCCCGATTCATCTGAGCTTGACGAAAGATTGGATGGGCAGGTCCATGTCGATCCCGCTCTGGCATGGGCGATGATGGGCGCGATTTACGCCAAGTCGCGCAGCATTGACGACAGCGCACGCTGGGATAGAATGCTCAGCTTCGGGCTTGCGACCGGCGACAGCGCGACCGTCAGAACGATCATCGGTGCCGCTCGTCTGCTCAAGGCCGAACTCGGCGCTTCCTATTATGCCATCATCGAAACCTCCGTGTTCAGTGCGGTGCTGAATGGCCTTGTACCGCGCATGGAGGGCGAGCCGGGTTCGGCGGCCGCGATGGCGCGCTGGCGTGGCCGCCTGGCCCGCCGTCCGCTTGCCGCTAGCCGACACCCCGTAACATTTGATTTGGTGGATCTGTCGCAGCGTATCGAACGCATATGGCGTGGCCGCTTCGAACGCCAGTCGGGCAAGGACATCGGCTTGGTTGGCCGTTGCAATCTCCACCGTCGCTACTCCTTCGGTCCCGGAACCCATTTGCTCGCTGCAACCTTCGACTGGGCATTGGTGGAGGCAGGATGGACGGAAAATGAGCCGCCGCCGCCAGCCGCGGCGGAGCTCTCCGAGCATCGCGCGATCCTCCGCATGCTATGGGATCTTACCGACTGGCGTCTGCGGGGCGACCTTTATGAAGAAGCGCTCGAGGAGCATGACGGCTACGGAATGCTCGACGATTTCGGACTGCAGATTCAACGCACCATCGCGGCGCGCGTCCCATTGGGCAGCGCCGCAGAAAGTCGGATGCTTTGGGAACCGATCCTCGCGCTGGGACCACGCGGGGAATACACGCTCGAGCACCTCATCGATGGCTTCTTCATACGATTGTACAAGGACATCGATGCCGACAATTTCATTACGAACTGGACCGCGATGGTGGTGTTCATCTTCGCGCCGGGCTGGAGCAGCGGCGGCAAATACTGGCGCGGCCGCGAGATCATGCGTCGCATCCTCGGCTTCAGTGCTGCGTCGCAGATCGCAAATAACCCAAGGGCGTTGGCGCATGTCGTCGAGCTATCGCCCTATTATGAGACGTTCGCGCGTGACCATATCCCGCACGACGATTCCGCACTCGCCGCTTTCGCCAGCTTTGCCGCGTCCGACACGGGGGCAGCGATACGGCTCGCCGCGATCGATTGGATCGAACAGGCCATCGTGGATGACCAGCGTCGGCTGAAGGGTAATGCGGCTGCCGCACTAGCAGAATTGGCCCAAGTCCTTCTCGCGCATCATGGCCAAGAATTGATCGCGGATGCCAGAGCGCGCCAAGCGCTCAACAGCGTCATCGGGCGAATGGTCCGAGACCAAGCTCCATACGCGTTGACGCTGCAGGATCGAGCGCGAGGGCTGCACTAGGCCATCGCTCACCGCGGCGGTCCGGTAACCACCCAGATTTGGACATTCCCTCCTACACGAACAGATTGCGGCTTTCGGGATTAGGGCGAACGTCGTCGAACGTCTGATTGTGGGGCGCGTAGCTGCGGCTATCGGCATCATGAACGAACGTCCGCTTACGCCATCCGGGCGCCCGAAAGCGGACAGACCGCTCTCCACCAATCCCGGCCATTCCGCTCACGCCCATTAACGGACATTCCCATATCTGCTACACAGACGCAGATGGCCAAGACGCCCGACCCCAATCGTTTTCACCGAATTGTAGGCTGGGTTTTCGCTACTGGCTTTCTGATGCTTATCGGTCTGCCAGTGCTGCTAACCATCACGATTGGCGAGTGTCTGCCTCACGATCATCTACAGGTGTCCGACTGCCTCGCTAACAAGCGGATCGAGTTCTTCGCATTGATATTTGGCCTTCCGGTTCTGGCCACCGTGGTTGGCTGGCTGACATACCGATGGAGCAGATTTCTTGGCTAACTATGATGTCCTGATCCGATCGATCAGAGTAAGAAGACGAGGATCGCGAACGGCAGCTTTCCACCAAACCTGATCGTTCCGCTTACCCCCCAGATCCATCTCAATGATCAGGCACTTGTACGTATCACAGCAGCTAGACGGGCCGGACCAGTTTAGTAGCTACGCTACTGTGCACCTTTTCCGCTGTGCGGGTGGACGAGGATGTGATTAACGTCTAGCCTTGGTCCGAGTTTTCGGAGTCTT
>Ga0308158_10001699_pt1 | contig 22548 bp, 15 predicted proteins | sample PhyBR2_FD_201038 | JGI IMG/M metagenome (GOLD analysis project Ga0308158, IMG submission 201038) | Phyllosphere microbial communities from UC Gill Tract Community Farm, Albany, California, United States - DLSLB.R2 | ecosystem: Host-associated > Plants > Phyllosphere > Unclassified | place: USA...
TGCACGCTTTCCGCCGCCAGTCACCGCTGGTGCACTGTATGACCAATGACGTGGTCCAGAACTTCACCGCCAACGTGTTGCTGGCACTCCATGCCTCACCGGCGATGGTGATCGATGCCGCTGAGGCTGCCCAGTTCAGTAGCATGGCCGATGCACTGCTGATTAACGTGGGCACCTTAACCCGCGAGCGCCAGCAGGCGATGCAGGCTGCCGTCACCGCGGCTAATCAGGCGGGCACGCCCTGGACACTCGATCCGGTTGCCGTCGGCGCACTGACGCTGCGCAGTGACTTCTGCCAGCAGTTGTTAAGCCAGCAACCGGCGGTGATTCGGGGAAATGCGTCAGAGATTCTGGCGCTGGCACAACAGGCCAGCGGCGGACGCGGTGTCGACACGCTGCATCAGGCGGATGCAGCACTCGATGCGGCCCAACAGCTCGCGGAAACCTGGAGCACGCTGGTGGTCGTCACCGGTGAAGTGGACTACGCCACCGATGGTCAGCGACTCCTTGCTGTACACGGAGGAAACCCGTTAATGACACGGGTAGTCGGGACCGGCTGCGCCCTCTCGGCAGTGGTGGCGGGGTTCAGCTCTCTGCCGGGCGATCGGCTGATGAATGTCGCGGCCGCCTGTCAGGTGATGGCGCTGGCGGGTGAAAAGGCGGCGGCGCAGGCTGCCGGACCCGGCAGCTTTGCCACGGCGTTTATTGATGCACTCTGGACGCTTGAGGGTAATCATGAAACGTATTAACGCTCTGACGATTGCGGGTACCGATCCCAGCGGCGGCGCAGGGATTCAGGCCGATCTCAAGACCTTCTCCGCTCTGGGAGCCTATGGCACCAGCGTCATCACCGCGCTGGTGGCACAGAACACCTGCGGCGTGCAGTCGGTTTATCGCATTACGCCTGACTTTGTTGCCGCCCAGCTTGATTCGGTGCTCAGTGATGTGCGCATCGACAGCGCAAAAATTGGCATGCTGTCAGAAACGGCTATCGTGGAGCAGGTTGCGGAACGGTTGATGCGTGCTGATATCCCGTTTGTTGTGCTGGACACGGTCATGGTCGCGAAAAGTGGTGATGCGCTGCTCTCGCCAGACGCCGTAGCCAGTGTTCGGGAGCTGTTATTGCCGCAGGTCTCGCTGATCACACCTAATCTGCCGGAAGCGGCGGCGTTGCTGGACTGCGCCATTGCGGCAGATGAAGAGGAGATGCGCGAGCAGGGACGGGCATTGCTGGCACTGGGCTGTCAGGCCGTGCTGATGAAGGGCGGTCACCTTGCGGCGGCGGAGAGCCCGGACTGGCTGATCACGCACTCAGCAGAGCAGCGATTCAGTACGCCGCGCGTGAATACCCGTCATACGCACGGCACCGGCTGTACGCTGTCGGCAGCCTTAGCCGCGTTGCGACCACGTCATGCTGACTGGGCAGAGACGATCGGGGAAGCCAAAAACTGGTTACAGCAGGCGCTGCTGCAGGCAGATTCGCTGGAGGTCGGGAAGGGTATCGGGCCGGTTCACCATTTTCATCAATGGTGGTAACGACGAAGGCCCGCATCGACCTGGTAATCAGGTGGTGCGGGCGGTTTCAGGTTCAGGGTGCTTCAAACCAGGCGCTGTTACGCTCGGCAATCGGGGTGATAGAGAAGATCATCTCCTGCAGATGACGACGCATTGCCGCTTCGGCTGCATCGGCGTCATGACGCTTCAGCGCCGCAAAAATCTCTTCATGCTGCTCAATCAGCTTGTCCGGTGGAGAGACTTCACTCAGCGTCAGAAACCGCACCCGGTCCATGGCCGCTTTGATGTTCTCCACCGTTTCCCAGGCCAGCTTACAGTCGATGCTTTCAGCAATCAGGCGATGAAACTCATCGTCCAGAGTGAGAAAAGCCTGGCTGTCATGCCGTTCAGCGGCCATGCGCTGCAGCTGCAGGTTATGCTCCAGCGCCATCAGGGCCGGATCATCAATCTCCAGTGCCGCACGGCGAACCACCGACACCTCGACTGCCTCCCTGATAAAACGGCCATCCGCCACCCGCTTAGCGGAGATTTTGCGCACGAAAGTGCCACGCTGCGGCAATACCTGTACCAGTCCGGCTTCGGCCAGCTTGATGAACGCTTCACGCACCGGCTGGCGTGAAACGTTGAAGCGCGCGGACACCTCTTTTTCCGAGAGCAGCGAGCCCGGCTGAATTGCGCAGGTGACGATATCTTTGCGCAGATACCGGTAAATCTGCTGATTTACCGGTTCGCTGGTAGTAATGGTATAGGCGATCGACATGCAGCAATATCCATATTACGGCTGGCAGGGGCCAGCGCGATGGGAAAGTGTCAGTCTAATCAGCGCGCTGCATCTGCGCCAGCGCTTTGTCACCAGGCTGTTATGCCTGGCTCATACACTGTTGCACCGTCGCCCGCGCGCCCTGAGTCGTCAGCTGCTGGTAATACGTCGTCAGTCGGGCCACCAGATCGGCGTTCTGCGCTAAATCTTCGCCAAAGATGTCGCGCAGACCCAATAGCGCACGGACACGCGCTTCGCCTTCTTCGCTACCGGCAACCGTCTCTGCCAGCGTGGCTTTCAGCGGATCGCGGATCTCAATCGGTTGACCCTGTTCATCGACGCCGCCGACATAGCGCATCCAGCCCGCCACGCCCAGCAGCAGCAGGTCGCAGCGGCTACCGCGCTGCAGATGCCAGCGCAGACTGTCGAGCATGCGTTGTGGCAATTTTTGCGATCCGTCAGTGGCGATTTGATATGTGCGATGTTTAATGGCACGGTTTTCGTAACGGGCGATCAGCGAATCGGCATAGGCGTTGAGATCCACGCCCTGGGTACGCAGCGTCGGCGCCTGCTCATCAATCATCAGTGAACGGGCGGCGGCGCGGAAATGGGGATCGGCCACGCAGTCGCTGATGTATTCATAACCGGCCAGGAAGCCGAGATAGGCCAGGAAAGAGTGGCTGCCATTGAGCATGCGCAGTTTCATCTCTTCATAGGGCAGAACGTCACTGACCAGTTCTGCGCCCGCTTTTTCCCACGCCGGACGGCCATTGACGAAGTTATCTTCAATCACCCACTGAAAGAAGGGCTCCGCTTCAACCGCAACCGGGTCATCGGAACCCAGACGCTCGCTTAGTGCCGCAAACGCTGCATCGGTCATGGCCGGAACGATACGATCGACCATGGTGGAGGGGAAGGTAATGTGTTGCTGAATATAGTCTGCCAGTGCCGGATCCTGATGCTGTGCCAGTTGCACAACAACGTTGCGTGTCACGTGACCATTTTCCGGCATGTTGTCACAGGACATCACGCTAAAGGCGGGTAAGCCCTGATCACGTCGGCGGCGAATCGCGGCCAGAATCAGACCGGGCAGCGAACGCGGCGAATGCGGATTCTGCAGGTCATGCACGATGTCAGGGTGATCGGGATTTAAATTTCCACTGGCAGGCTGGTGGCAATAGCCTTTCTCGGTGACGGTCATGGAGATAATCGCCACCTCAGGCTGGCTCATGGCATTGATCACCGCCTCAATACCGTCACTTTTGCCGTGCAGTGCCTGAGTAATGACGCCAATCACCCGGGTATGCAATGAATCATCGGCCATCTCGGTGAGGGTATAAAGCAGCTGCTGCTCTCGCAGGGCCTCAATCAACGCGCCGCTGTTGAGGTTCACTTCACAATATCCCCAGTCGCTGCCCTGTTCAGCCAGCTTATCGCTGCAGAGCGCCTGATGGGCGCGGTGAAATGCACCAAAACCGATATGTACCATGCGGGTTTTTAACTGGCTGCGGTCGTAAGCGGGGCGCTTGACCTCAGCGGGCAGGCGATCAATCTGTAACATAGTCCATCCTTATGGCAAACGGGGCGCAAAGCGCCCCGAAATCATACATCTGTTAGCGAAACAACACTCAGACCGAAACCGGTTTATCCTGGGTTTTCGGACTGCGAATCACAAATAACACCAGGAAGGCACCCAGCGCGGCGACACAGCCCGCCAGGATAAAGGCGCTATCGAATTTACCGGTGTGATGAACAATAAACCCGGTGACGATGGGCCCGATGATGCCGGAGAGGCTACCCACCAGATGGATAAAGCCGCTGATGCTGCCGATACGGCTCTTGTGCACCACATCCTGAATAATCGCCCAGTAGATTGCGCCGGTGATATAGAGAAAGAAAATCGACACCGACATCATAATTACCGCAGGCACCACATCTTTTATCGTACCCGCCAGCGCCACACAAATTGCGGCGGCCAGCAGTGAGACCACCAGCACAATTTTGCGGGACAACAACAGCTTGCCGGTGATGTTAAAGATCTTATCGGAGATCCAGCCACCCAGCGCCAGGCCAACGAAACCGACGATCCACGGGATCATGGTGGTGATGCTCATCGATTTGATATCCAGGCCGTGCGCCTGCACCAGGTAGGCCGGGAACCAGCTCAGGAAGAAGAACAGAATGTAGTTGTAGCAGAAGAAGGCAAAAGCGGTGACCAGGATAATCGGCTGGCGCAGGTAGTAGCCAAACGGATGTGACGTTTCCGACAGATCAACTTCATCATTCGGGTTCGTTGCTTTCAGGCGATCAATCAGCAGACGTTCCTCTTCGCTGACACGCTTGCTCTTCGCCGGATTGTCAGCGGCGAAGAAGAGCCAGAATGCCATCCACACCAGTCCGATACAGCAGACAATTACGAACGCCGGACGCCAGCCATAGGCGAGCGCCAGATAACCAATGATTGGGCCAGCGACCGCACCACCCAAAGGTGATCCGGCACTCAGTAAGCCCATGGCCGTCGCGGCCTGTTTTTTCGGGAACCAGCCGTTAATCGCTTTGTTGGCCGAGGAGCAGATCGGGCCTTCAGCCATGCCGAACAGCACACGCAGGATCAGCAGTGACCAGAAGCCGGTGGCCAGTGCGGTCATGCCGCAGAAAATGGACCAGGCTCCTACCGCCACAGCCAGCACGATTTTAGGTCCATAGCGGTCAGTGGCAAGGCCGCCAAGAAAGTTAAACAGGGCATAGCCAAAGAAAAAGCTGCCGAAGATCATGCCAAACTGCTCAGCATTGATCGCCAGATCTTTTTCCACCAGCGGCACCGTCAGCGACAGGGCGACACGATCGAGGTAGTTAATCATGTAAACCAGGAACAGCAGCAAAACGAGGGTCCAGCGCAGATTCTTGAACATACAAACTCCGTGATCTGTTTTATCTTTATAGTCATGCCGGCGGGTACGCACCGGCTGAGGAGACCTGGTGTTCAGCGGATAATTAACCCATCTGAAGTATGACTTTGCAGCAGGTGCGCGGATCTTTTTCAAACAGGGTCATCGCACGCTCAATCTCCTGCAGCGGGAAGTAGTGCGTGACCAGTTTCTCTGGCTGGATTAACCCTTTTTCCATCCATTCGATCACCTGGGGGAAACGATTGCTGTTAAGACGTGAGGTAAACAGCGACAGCTCCTTGCTGGTCAGGCTCTGCTGAGTAATGCTGCATGGCTCGCCGGAGAAACCCAGCAGGCCAATGCGCGCGGCCGGTGAGGCGAGGGCAGCTGCTTCAGCCAGAATGGTGGGATGGCAGGCCGCGTCGATAATCAGCGTAGGCTGCACGCCCTCAAGTTGTGCCGCCAGCGGGATTTCGCTGTTATCGAACAGTTGATCCGCACCGCTCTGCTCTGCAAGTGCCAGCCTTTCCGGCAGGCGATCCACCACCATCACCTTTTTAACCTTATAGACGCCCTTCAGCACCTGAATCGCAGTGAGCCCCATCGGACCGGCACCGTAAATCAGCGCCACATCATCTGGCTGCGGCTTGAGAAACGCGGTGATATTGGCGGCGATAGTGAAAGGCTCAACCAGACTGGCGAGCCGATCGGGGATGCTCTCCGGCAGGGAAAAGGCATTTTTCGCCGGAGCCAGCGCAAACTCGCTGAAGCCGCCGTCACGGTGCACGCCAATCACCTGCAGTGTGGTGCAGACATTGGGACGGCCTACCGAGCAGGGATAGCAGCTGCCGCAGCTCACCACCGGATCCACCGCCACGCGGTCGCCCAGCCGGGCCGGATCAACACCGTCGCCCACCGCATCAATCACGCCAAAAAATTCGTGACCAATTACCCGTGGATATTTCGCGAACGGGTTATGACCGTGCCAGATATGCACATCAGAACCACAGATACTGGCATAAGCCACTTTGACCCGGACTTCGCCCGCCGCAGGTTGTGGCAGCGGACGTTCAGCCACCACCAGTTCACCCGGCTGTTCAATAACAACGCTTTTCATCAGCTTCTCCTTACCAGTTCCACAGGGTGCCATCTTCAAGACGGGCGACCGGGAGATAGGCAGGTTCATAGGGATATTTCGACGCCAGTTTCTCGTTGAATTCAATGCCGAGACCGGGTTTGTCACCTGGATGCATGTAGCCCTGGTCAAAGGTCCAGTTAGCATCAAACAGCTCCATCATCTGTTCGGAGAAGCCCATGTACTCCTGCACACCGAAGTTCGGCACCCAGAGGTCAAAGTGCAGTGCAGCCGCCATGCAGACAGGGGAGAGATCAGAAGGACCGTGCGAGCCGGTGCGCACCTGATAGAGCGAGGCAAAATCAGCGATACGCCGCATACCGGTAATGCCGCCCGCATGCGTAATGGTGGTGCGGATGTAGTCGATCAGCTGTTCTTCAATCAGCTGCTTACAATCCCAGATGCTGTTGAACACTTCACCCACGGCAATCGGCGTAACGGTATGCTGGCGGATCAGGCGGAAGCACTCCTGATTCTCAGCAGGCGTCGGATCTTCCATCCAGAACAGGCGATAATCTTCCACGCTCTTGCCAAAACGCGCCGCTTCAATCGGCGTCAGGCGATGATGCATGTCATGCAGCAAGTGCTCGTCGAAACCAAACTTGTCACGGATGGCCGCGAACAGTTTCGGGGTAAAATCGAGGTATTTCTCGGTTGACCAGAGCTGCTCTTCCGGCCAGTTGCCTTTGGTTGCAGGCTCATAGGCCAGACCTTTGCCTTTCGCCATGCCGTAGGTGGTTTTCATGCCCGGAACGCCGCACTGCGCGCGAATCGCTTTGAAGCCCAGCTCTTTGTGCTTCGCGTAGTCATCCATCACTTCATCAATGGAGTGGCCGGTGGTGTGGCAATAGACCATCACGCCGGTGCGTGATGCGCCACCCAGCAGCTGATACACCGGCATATTGGCGGCTTTGCCTTTGATATCCCACAGTGCCATATCGACGGCCGAGATAGCGGACATGGTGACCGGGCCACGACGCCAGTAAGCGCCCTTGTAGAAATATTGCCAGATGTCTTCGATCTGATGCGCATCGCGGCCAATCAGCTGCGGGCAGACGTGATCTTTCAGGTAGGAGGCGACCGGTAATTCACGGCCATTCAGCGTTGCGTCGCCAATGCCGGTCAGACCCTGATCGGTGGTGATCTTTACGGTGACAAAGTTTCTGCCTGCGCAGGTTACAAATACTTCTGCCTTAACAATTTTCATCCTGGTTGCCTTAAGTCAGCGTTCAATGATGAAAAAGTACGCTCTTTAATACTACCATACAAGTTAGGGTGGCAGAGTTGTGAACGGAATCACAGAGTGTTTACATTGCCTGAAAACGCCCGTTAAGGCGTGATAAAGCGAGGCAGCAGGAGGGATGTTACGAAGACAATGGGCGCTAATGGTAGCAGAAGAAAAAAGGGGCTTTCGCCCCTGATGTCGGTTCAGGCAAGCAGCGCGCACTGCGGCGGCAGGCGGCAGCTCAGCGCGCCCGCCATCACCTCAATCACGAATTCGCGCCCGGAAAGCGGCTCGCCATCGAGGTTAAAGGTCATCTCATGCGGAGAACGGATCGTCAGTGACTCCAGTTGCGTGGTGACGATGCCGGGATTGTCATCGTCGCCGGTCAGCGAGTGCAGCAGGGTAGGCAGCAACTCCTGCGCGGTGACAACACTGACGTCAAGTCGGCCATCGTTGATCAGGGCAGAAGGGCATAACCGCTGACCGCCGCCCGCCTGACGACCATTACCAATACCGATCACCAGCGCATCACCCTGCCAGGCGAAATCGGGGCCGCTGATCTCGCAGGTATCCGGTTTCAGCGTATCCATGCGCATCAGGCCGTGAATAAAGTAGGAGACGCCGCCCAGCGCCGACTTCAGCTTTTCCGGGGTTTCAGTCGTGATACGGGTACCAAACCCGCCGGTCGCCATATTGATGAAGTAGTGGCTCTGGTTTACCCTGGCCAGATCGATGGCACTGGCTTTGCCCTGAATCGCCAGTCGCAGTGCCGGTTCCATCTCTTCCGGGATGCCGACGCTGGTGGCAAAATCGTTGGCGGTACCCAGCGGCAGGATGCCCAGCACCGGGCGATGATCCGCTTCAGAAGAAGCCAGCGCTGTCGCAATTTCATTGATGGTGCCATCGCCACCACCGGCCACCACGGTCGCGGCCTGCAGCGCAATGGCCTCTTTGACGTACCGATCGCCGTCACCTTTTTCAAATGTGACACGCACCGCAATGTCGAAGCCTTCTTCACGCAGGGTCGTAATAGCTTCGCGCAGATCATCATTACCCGCGCCTTTCCCATTCAGGATGAGCAGCGTAAGCGGTTTATTATCCATTTTGCGTTCCTTGAAGATCTACAGAGTAAGAAGGGATTTATAACACAGCTGCCAGCAGTAAATTATTGGCGAAAGAGAGAAAAAAGAAAACCCGCACGGGGGAGCCGGGCGGGTAAATGAGGTGGTTCCTGGTAAATCTGCCGTTTGTTGTTACTCGTTAGCAGCAGGCGGGACTATAAAGCAGCGCTGCGCAGGGGTCTGTGATCCTGTTCTGATTTCCTCAAAATGTTTCCGTTGGTAAACGATTATGAGGGTCCCGGGTATCTTCACCATGATCGAAGTTGCGCAGCAGCAGTGCAAAACGCAGATCCACCTCCTCTGGCACCCGCAGCCAGACGCGATGGCCATCGCCCGGCGCAACTTCAGTGGGTTCGCCGCGCGCATTCTGCAGCGCGTCCAGCTGGCAATTCAGGTTTCCCTGAGGCGTCATGATCTCCACGCTGTCGTGCAGCATAAACTTATTCTTCACCGCCACTTCAGCCCATTCGCCCCGGCGTTCGCCGGTGAATTCGCCGACAAACTGCTGGCGGTCGGACACCGAAAAGCCCTGCTGATAATTCTGGTAGCTGTCGTGAGTGTGGCGGCGCAGGAAGCCTTCGGTATAGCCACGATGTGCCAGGCCTTCCAGGGTTAACAGCAGTGAGGGATCAAACGGCTTACCGGCAGCGGCATCATCAATCGCCCGGCGATAAACCTGAGCGGTGCGGGCGCAGTAGTAGTAGGACTTGGTGCGTCCCTCAATCTTCAGCGAATGAACGCCCATCTCACTGAGCCGCTCCACGTGCGCAACCGCGCGCAGATCCCGCGAGTTCATGATGTAGGTGCCGTGCTCATCTTCGAACGCGCTCATCACCTCGCCGGGCTTCATCTTCTCTTCCAGCAGAAACACCTTGTCGGTGGGCTGACCAACGCCCAGCGTTGGCGTCACATCCTGTACGGCGACAGGCGTGTGGATACCAACGATATTCCCCACCTCATCCTGCTGACCCTCCGCCACTTTATACTCCCAGCGGCAGGCGTTGGTGCAGGTTCCCTGATTCGGGTCGCGTTTGTTCATATAGCCGGAGAGCAGGCAGCGACCGGAGTAGGCCATGCAGAGTGCGCCATGGACAAAGACTTCCAGCTCCATCTCCGGGACCTGCTGGCGGATCTCGGCGATCTCCTCCAGCGACAGCTCACGTGACAGAATCACCCGGCTCAGCCCCATCTGCTGCCAGAATTTTACCGTGGCCCAGTTAACCGCATTGGCCTGCACTGACAGATGAATCGGCATCGTCGGGAAAGCGTCTCGCACCAGCATAATCAGGCCGGGATCGGACATGATCAGCGCGTCGGGCTGCATCGCCACTACCGGCGCTAAGTCACGAATAAAGGTTTTCAGCTTGGCGTTGTGTGGCGCAATGTTCACCACCACGTAGAATTTTTTACCCAGTGCGTGCGCTTCACTGATGCCCAGTGCGAGGTTTTCGTGGGTGAATTCGTTGTTGCGCACCCGCAGGCTGTAGCGCGGCTGGCCGGCATAGACGGCATCGGCACCATAAGCAAACGCGTAACGCATGTTCTTCAGGGTGCCAGCGGGGGAAAGCAGTTCGGGTTTCATGATTTTCTCACTGATGTCAGGTCAGCATGTCGCCTCAGGCGGCAGGTGCAGGGCAGTTAAGCCCTGCAAAAGGTGCGGAATTGTAGGCAGTGAGAAAAGGGAAGTAAATTGATCGGGATCAAACTAGATCAAATGACAGGCATCGGCTTCCCAGCGATAGCCCATGCCGTAGACGGCGCGGATAAAAGGTTGCTCGCTGTCGAGATTCTCCAGCTTGCGCCGCAGGTTCTTGATATGGCTGTCGATGGTGCGGTCCGTGACCACGCGGTAGTCATCATAGAGATGGTTAAGCAGCTGTTCGCGTGAAAAGACCTTGCCCGGCTCCAGCGACAGCGTTTTCAGCAGGCGGAACTCCGCCGGGGTGAGATCCAGCGGCTTGTCGCGCCAGCTGGCGAAGAAGCGGCTCTCATCGACCCGAAGTAACGAGGCGCTTTGCGGCTCTTCTGCCGACCGTTTTACCCGGCGCAGAATCGTTTTAACTCGCGCCACCACTTCACGCGGGCTGAAGGGTTTACAGATGTAGTCATCCGCGCCCAGCTCCAGCCCCAGCAGCCGATCGATCTCCTCGGTGCGGGCGGTGACCATAATAATCGGCAGTTCGGAATGACGACGGATTTCACGGCACAGCGTTAAACCGTCGGTGCCTGGCAGCATCAAATCCAGCAGCATCAGGTCGGGTGGCGTCTGGCGCACATACTCCAGCACCGCGTTGCCGTCGGCGATGTGATGGGTACGGTAGTTCGAGGCATGCAGATAATCGATCATCAGCTGCGCCAGTTTCGGCTCATCTTCGACCACCAGAATCAGCGGGTCGTGGTTTTCCAGGCTCATAAGCGTCTACACAAGGGGAACATAGCGCAAGTGTAGCGCGATTTTCAGTCCACCTAAATCAGAGTGCGCCGCATGAATATCGCCGCCATGCGCGTCAGCGATATTTTTACAGATGGCCAGGCCCAGGCCCGAGCCACCGCTGGCGCGATTGCGCGAGCCTTCGGTGCGGAAGAAGCGCTCAAAAATCTGGGCCTGATGTTCCCCATCCACGCCCGGCGCGCTGTCATCAAACTCGATGCGCCAGTTGGGTGCCTCATAGTTCAGCGTCACTTCAACCCGGCCCCCGCTGTCGGTGTAGCGCAGGCTGTTCTCCAGCAGATTAGTGAACAACTGCATCAGGCGGTCGGGATCGCCAAAGAAGGGGGCGTTATCGGGCAGATTGAGTTTCAGCGTCAGCCCGTGTGCACGATAGCGTTCGGCAAAGCTGCCCGCCGTCACTTCCAGCAGTTGCACCAGATCGGTTGCCTGTTTGCGGTAGGCAAGGGCGCCCTCATCGGACAGCGACAGCTGGTGCAGATCGTCGACCAGCTTGGTCAGCACCACCACTTCGCTTTGTAGCGAGGCGATCGCTTCCGGCGTCAGTTTGCGCACCCCATCCTGCATCGCTTCCAGTTCACCGCGCAGGATCGCCAGTGGTGTCCGTAACTCATGGGAGATATCGGCCATAAAGGCGCGGCGCATGCTCTCATTTTTCTCCAGCGAGCTGGCAAGGAGGTTAAAGTCCCTGGCCAGCTGGCCCAGCTCATCCCGGCTGCTGACCTCAACGCGGGTGGCAAAATTACCGGCCGCCAGATGATGGGTGCCGTCGACCAGTCGTTTGACCGGAGCCAGCAGACCGCGCGCCATCAGCCAGGTTGCCAGCGCCGCCAGCAGCGTGGACAGCCCGACGATAATCCAGCTGGTGCGCCGCTGCTGCTGATCAAAGTTAATGTCGGTGCTGCGCGTCAGCCGCTCCGGCGGCGAGCCGATGACCCAGCCGACCACTTTATTATTGCTGGTGGTGATATTGCGTCGCGTGCCTTCGGGCGGCACCGGCGATTTTGGCCCGGCCAGCACTTTATATTGCTGGTCGAGGATCCAGAACTGGGTGCGCCAGCCGTGCGGCGGCAGCTGACTGTTACTGTCGGGATTCTGCTCCAGCGAGCGCAGCATGGTGAACACCAGCCGATCGTTGTGGCGCAAAAAATCCCAGTTGCCGTGCTGCTCATACTGATCGGCCAGGGCATCGCTGAGCAGATTTAACCGCTGCTCGTTGCCGCGCTTAATGTAGTCGACAAAGCCATGCTCGAAACTGAGGCGAACCCCCCAGTGCATGGTAATCAGCACCAGCATGCAGGTGGCGAAAATCGCCATAAACAGTTTGGCACCGATGCCCAGGCGCAGGTTATCTCTCATTTTTTTCTCCGGCGTCGCAAATCAACGTTGGTACTCACCTGTGGCGGCACGCGCCAGAACACCAGCGCGGGCAGGATGATAATCAGCGACATGCAAAGGTAGGTATAAATAAACATCTGATGTTCCGCCGTGCTGTTCGCTGCGCTCTCCTGAGCAAATGCCCCCAGCAGCAGCCCGGCCACGGTAACGCCAATACTCATCGACAGCTGCATAATCATCGACAGCAGGCTGTTGCCGCTGGACGCCAGCTCATCGGGCAGCTCCTTCAGCGTCAGGGTATTCATTGAGGAGAAACGAATGGCGTTGACCATGCCCTGCAGAAACAGCACCAGTGGCAGCAGCCAGACCCAGCCCAGAATTGCCACCAGCGGGAACAGCAGGACCACCAGCGCCAGCGCCACGGTCGACATCACCAGCACGTTGCGGTAGCCAAAAAGATTGACGATGCGCACCACAATGCGCTTCATCCCCATATTTCCCAGCACCATCGGAATCATCATCAGACCAGCATGAAACGGGCTGTAACCCATGCCGAGCTGCAGAAAGATAGGCGTCATAAAGGGCAGCATGCCGCTGCCGATGCGGCCGGTAAAACTGCCGAGCAGGCCAATGGAGTAGATGCGATTATCAAACAGCTTCAGGCTGAACAGCGCATTATCATTGCTGCGCGCATGCATCAGGTAGAACAGCAGAGAGAACATACCAATGAGGATCATGGCACCCAGCAGCAGCGGAGAGCCGCCACTGCTGCGCTGACCATCCAGCGCCAGCGTCAGGGTTGCCATTCCGGCGGCCAGCAGGATAAAACCGCCGAAATCAAAGCGCCGCGTCTGCATGCTGTAGTTGGGCATCAGCATCAGGGTGGCGATAGCGCCTGCAATGCCGACCGGGATATTGATCAGAAAGATCCAGTGCCAGCTGGCGTACTCCACCAGCACACCGCCCAGCGCCGGACCCAGCAGCGGACCGATCTGGCCGGGCAGAGTGACAAACGTCATGGCGGACATATACTGCTCGCGCGGCACGATTTTCATCACCGTCAGACGACCCACCGGCACCATCATTGCCCCGCCAATCCCCTGAACCACCCGCGACAGCACCAGCTGATCGAGGGTGCCGGAGAGGGCGCACAGCAGTGATCCCAGGCTGAACAGCACAATGGCGCAGAAGAAAATGTTGCGCACGCCAAAGCGATCGGCCAGCCAGCCGCTGACCGGCAGCATCACCGCTACCGTCAGCACGTAATAGACGATGACCGAGTGCATGTGCAGCGGGCTGACACCCAGATCGTGCGCCATCGACGGGATCGCGGTATTCACGATGGTGGTATCCAGCGTCTGCATAAAGAAGCCGATGGCAACAATCCACAGTTGCCAGCGGACGTTAGTGCTTTGCGTACTCATCGATCCCCCCGATAAAGGCGTCACGTCCGATGCCTGCTGCTGCCATACCTGTTACGGCTGCTGCGCGGCGGCCAGCGGGCGTTTTTTACGGCGCAACTTATCCATCATTAAATAGACCACCGGTGTGGTGTAGAGCGTCAGCAGCTGGCTCATCACCAGCCCGCCTGCAATGGTAATCCCCAGCGGCTGACGCAGCTCTGCGCCGTCGCCGCTGGTCAGCACCAGCGGCAGCGCGCCAAACAGCGCCGCCAGCGTCGTCATCATAATCGGCCGGAAGCGCAACAGGCACGCCTGGAAAATTGCCTCCCGCGCGCTGAGCTGGCCGTTGCGCTCTGCCTCCAGCGCAAAATCGACCATCATGATGGCGTTCTTTTTCACGATACCGATCAGCAGCAGAATACCGATCAGCGCAATCAGGCTGAAGGGCGTATCGAACAGCTCCAGCGCCAGCAGCGCACCGACACCCGCCGAGGGCAGGGTAGAGAGGATCGTCAGCGGATGGACATAGCTCTCATAGAGGATCCCCAGCACGATATAGACCGCCGCAATCGCCGCCAGCATCAGCCAGAGCTGATTACTTTGCGACTGCTGAAACACCTGCGCCGTACCGGCAAAGCTGCCGCGCACGCTGGAGGGCACGCCAATCGCGGTCATGGTGCGTTCAATTGCCTCCGACGCCTGCGACAGCGACACCCCTTCCGGCAGGTTAAATGAAATGGTCGAGGCGGCAGACAGCCCTTCATGGTTGACCGAGAGCGGCGCATTCGCGGGCTGCCAGTGGGCAAACCACGACAGCGGAATCGCTTTACCTTCGCTGTTTATCACAAACATCTGCGACAGGGCGCTGATATCCTGGGTGTAGCGCGGATCGACCTCCATCACCACTTTGTACTGGTTAAGCGGCTGATAGATGGTGGAGATCTGACGCTGACCAAAGGCGTTATTCAGCAGGGCATTGGCCTGAGAGACATCGATGCCAAGCCGCGCCATGCTTTCCCGGTCATAGGTCAGCGCCATCTCGCTGCCTTTATCCTGCTGATCGGAGTTCACATCCGCCAGCTGCGGCAGGGCAGAGAACGCCTGACGGATTTTTGGCTCCCACTCACGCAGGGCGTTAAGGTCGTCCGACAGCAGGGAATATTGATAACCGGCATTCGATTCCCGACCGCCGACGCGCAGATCCTGCACCGCATTCAGATAGAGACTCGCCCCGGGTTCTTTCGCCAGCTTATTGCGCAGGCGGGCGATAATCTCCACTGCGCTCTCTTTCCGCTCCGACAGCGGCTTCAGCGAGATAAACATGGAGCCGCTGTTGGTACGCATCCCGCCGGTGAAGCCCACCACGCTCTCTACCGCCGGATCGGCCCCGACGATCTCCATAAAATCCTGCAGCTTACTGCGCATCGCCTGAAACGAAATGCTCTGGTCGGCAGAGATAAAACCGGAAAGTCGTCCGGTATCCTGCTCCGGCATAAAGGTTTTCGGAATATGGACAAACAGCCAGCCGGTCAGGACGATGGTGGCGAAAAACAGCACCATCACCCAGCGCGCATGGTTCAGTACCACGCTAAGCGAGCGGCCATAGCCCTGCTGGATCGCCATCAGCAACCGGCCCGCGCCGCGCTGACGCGGCTGGCTGCGCGGCGCGTGCGGCTTCAGCAGATAGGCGCACATCACCGGCGTCAGGGTGACCGAGATAAACAGCGAGATGACGATAGCCACCGACAGCGTAATGGCAAATTCTGAGAAGAAGCGGCCAATCAGTCCGCCGATCATCAGCAGCGGCAGGAACACGGCAATCAGTGACAGGCTCATCGACAACACGGTAAAGCCGACTTCCCGTACCCCTTTCAGCGCGGCGGCCAGCGGCTTCATGCCCGCTTCCACGTGTCGGGCAATGTTCTCCAGCACTACAATCGCATCATCCACCACAAAGCCGGTGGCGATGGTCAGCGCCATCAGCGACAGATTGTTGAGGCTGAAGCCACACAGATACATCGCGGCAAAGGTGCCGATCAGTGAAACCGGCACCGCGACGGCGGGGATCAGCGTGGCGCGGCCTGAACGCAGGAAAACAAACACTACCAGAATCACCAGCGCCACGGCGATCACCAGCGACTGCTCCACCTCATGCAGCGAGGCGCGAATGGTAGGTGAGCGATCCTGAGCGATCTGCAGATCGATGGCGGCCGGGATCACCTCATGCAGCAGCGGCATTTCGGCGCGGATGCGGTCCACCGTATCGATGACGTTGGCTTCAGGCGTTTTGCGGATCAGCAGCAGCACCGCCGGTTTACCGCGCGACATCCCGGCGTTGCGTACGTCCTGCACTGAATCTTCGACTGTCGCCACATCCGACAGCCTGACCGCCGCGCCGTTGTTGTAATGCACTATCAGCGGCTGATACTCACTGGCGGTTTGCAGCGCGTCATTGGTACGCAACTGCCAGCGCTGCTGCGAATCATCCAGTGCGCCCTGCGGCCGTCGCTGATTGGCGTTGGAAATGGCGGTGCGCACCGCATCCAGCGAGACGCCCTGATTAAACAGCGCCTGTGGATTCAGGGCCACGCGGACCGCAGGCAGCGAGCTGCCGCCCACGGTGACGTCGCCCACGCCCTCAATCTGTGACAGTTTCTGCGCCAGCTGGGTCGAGGCGTAATCGTAGAGCTGACCCGGATTATAGGTATCCGAGGTCAGCGTCATGATCATAATCGGCGCATCTGAAGGGTTCACTTTGCGATATGTCGGGCGCGACGGCATCCCGGTAGGCAGCAGGCTTTGCGCCGCGTTAATCGCGGCCTGGACATCGCGCGCGGCTCCGTTGATGTCGCGATCAAAATCAAACACCAGAATGATGCGGGTGCTGCCCAGCGAACTGGTTGAGGTCATTTCACTGACGCCCGCGATGCGTCCCAGCGAGCGCTCCAGCGGCGTGGCCACCGACGACGCCATGATCTCCGGTGCGGCACCCGGCAGCGAAGCCGAGATAACGATCACCGGAAAATCAACCTGCGGCAGCGGCGCCACCGGCAGCAGCCGGAAACCCAGCATCCCCGCCAGTGCGATGGCCAGCGTCAGCAGGGTAGTGGCGACGGGCCGGTTGATGAACAGGGCAAAGAACTTCACTCTGCGGCCTCCGTGCGGGCAAAGCGGCGGCGGGTGGCGTGCGCCAGTCGATCAAACAGCAGGTAGATCACCGGGGTGGTAAACAGGGTCAGCACCTGGCTCAGAATCAGCCCGCCGACCATGGCAATCCCCAGCGGATGACGCAGTTCGGCACCGACGCCGGTGCTGAGCATCAGCGGCAGCGCGCCGAGCAGGGCGGCCAGCGTGGTCATCAGAATCGGGCGGAAGCGCAGCAGGCAGGCCTGATAGATGGCATCAACAGGCTTCATACCCTGTTCACGTTCGGCCGCCAGCGCAAAGTCGATCATCATGATGGCGTTCTTTTTCACGATGCCGATCAGCAGGATGATGCCGATTATCGCCACGATATCCAGCTCATTGCCGCTGAGCATCAGCGCCAGCAGCGCGCCGACACCCGCCGTGGGCAGCGTTGAGAGAATTGTGATGGGGTGAATAAAACTCTCATAAAGCACGCCCAGCACGATGTACATCGCCACAATGGCCGCCACAATCAGCCAGACGGTGCTGCTCAGCGCCGCCTCAAACGCCAGCGTGCTGCCCTGGAACTGCGTCATCAGCTCTGCGGGCATGCCAAGCTCGGCTTCAGCCTGCGACACCACTTTCACCGCATCTTCCAGCGAATAGCCGTCAGCTACGTTGAAGGAGAAGGTCGCCGACGGGAACTGGTCGAGATGATTAATGCTGAGCGGCGTGTTGCGCTGTTCAATGCGGGCAATGGCGCTCAGCGGTACGCTGCCGCCGTCGCTGCTGTTAAGGCGAATCGCATTCAGGCTCTCCATGCCTGGAGTGGCACTATTGTCCTGCTCCAGCACCACCCGATACTGGTTCGCCTGGGTATAAATGGTGGAGATGAGCCGCTGACCAAAGGCGTTGTACAGCGCGTTATCGACATCCGCCATGCTGATGCCGAGGCGGCTGGCGCTGTCGCGGTCCACTTTGACATAGGCTTCCAGTCCCTGATCCTGCCAGTCACTGCTGACATCGCGCAGCTGTGGCAGGGTGCTGAGCCGGGTCAGCAGCGCCGGAACCCAGGTGCTGAGTGAAGACAGTGAACCCGATTGCAGCGTGAACTGATAGGGCGTGCGGCTCGCCTGGGTATCGATGGTGAGATCCTGCACCGCCTGCAGCCACAGCTGCACGCCCGGTACCTCACTGACCTGCTGTTGCAGGCGCTGCTGAATGGCAGGAATGCGGTCGTCGCGTTGATCCAGCGGTTTGAGGTTGATCTGCAGACGTGCGCTGTTCAGCGAGGCATTGGTGCCATCCACGCCGACAAACGAAGTCATGCTCTCTACTGCCGGATCTTTCATGATGATGGAGGCGACGTCGCGGGTGCGCTGCGCCATGCTGGCATAGGAGACCGACTGCGGTGCCTGCAGCGTGCCCTGAATAATGCTGTTGTCCTGCTGCGGGAAAAAGCCTTTCGGGATGATCATCCACAGCACCAGCGTCAGCACCAGGGTGCCAAGCGCCACCGACAGCGTGAGCCAGGGATGATTAAGTACCCGTTTCAGGCCGCGGCCATAGGCGGCCACGATACGATCAAACATCGCTTCGCTGGCCCGCGAAAAGCGGTTCTGTTTGCGCAGCGACTCCGCGCTCAGCATCCTGGCGCACATCATCGGCGTCAGGGTCAGTGAGACCACCGCTGAAATCAGAATCGCCACCGCCAGCGTCACGGCAAATTCGCGGAACAGACGGCCGATTACGTCGCCCATAAACAGCAGCGGGATCAGGACCGCAATCAGCGAGAAGGTGAGGGAGATGATGGTAAAGCCGATCTCGCCGGCACCTTTCAGCGCGGCGGTCAGCGGCTTTTCCCCTTTCTCGATATAGCGTGAGATGTTCTCAATCACCACGATGGCATCATCGACCACAAAGCCGGTGGCGATGGTCAGCGCCATCAGCGTCAGGTTGTTAATTGAAAAGCCGAGGAAGTACATCGCCGCAAAGGTGCCGATCAGCGACAGAGGCACCGCAACCGCCGGGATCAGCGTGGCGGGCACGTTGCGCAGAAACAGATAGATGATCATCACCACCAGCGCCATCGCCAGCATCAGCTCATACTGCGTGTCGTTGACCGAAGCACGAATATTGGTGGTGCGGTCGGTGAGCAGTTTAACCTCCACCGACTTCGGCAGGGCTGCGGTCAGGGCAGGCAACATGGCACGGATATTATCTGCTGTGGCGATGATATTGGCACCAGGCTGACGCTGAACGTTGAGCACAATCGCCGCATCGCGGTTGGCCCAGGCGCCGAGCCAGCTGTTTTCTGCTCCCTGTTCTATGGTCGCCACGTCGCCAAGGCGCACCGGTGCGCCGTTTTTGTAGCTGATAATCAGCTGGCGATAATCCTCCGCTGATTTCATCTGGTCATTGGCTGACAGGGTAACTGAGCGGGTCGGACCATCCAGGCTGCCTTTGGCGGAGTTAACGTTGGCATTGCTGATGGCGGTCCGCACCGTTTCGCTGGTCAGACCCAGCGCAGCCAGCGCCTGCGCATTCATTTTCACCCGCACCGCCGGACGCTGACCGCCCGATAGCGTCACCAGTCCGACGCCGCTGACCTGAGAGATTTTCTGCGCCACCCGCGTTTCCACCATGTCCTGCACCTGCGTCAGCGGCATGCTGCGCGTGGTGACGGCAAGCGTCATGATCGGTGGATCGGCAGGATTCACTTTGCTGTAGACCGGCGGATTAGGCAGGTCGTTGGGCAGCAGGTTAGTGGCGGAGTTAATGGCAGCCTGCACCTCCTGCTCTGCCACATCCAGCGGCAGCGTCAGCTGGAACTGCAGCGTCACCACCGAGGCACCGCCGGAGCTTTGCGACGCCATCTGTTTCAGGCCAGACATCTGACCAAACTGGCGCTCAAGCGGCGCGGTGATGGAGGAGGTGACCACATCCGGGCTGGCACCCGGATAGAGCGTGACGACCTGGATAGTCGGATAGTCGACTTCCGGCAGCGCCGAGACCGGCAGGAAGCGGTAGCCCAGCACCCCGGCCAGCAGGATCGCAATCATCAACAGCGTGGTGGCGACCGGCCGCAGGATAAACTGGCGTGACGGTCCGCCACTGTGATCGGGAGGCATGACCTGCATTACTCACGCTCTCCTTTTGACGGCAGGGTGGCGCGGGTAGCGCGTGGTGCGTTGCTCTGCGGCGCGACCACCTCGACTTTTGCGCCTTCCGTGAGGCGATCCAGACCATCGGTCACGACGCGTTCGCCCGCCTCCAGACCGGCGCTGACCACCACTTTCTCGCTATCCTGCAAGCCGGCAATCACGCTTTTCTTGCTGACCTTGTTGTCACTGTTAACCACCCAGACAAAGTTGCCTTCGTTGCCCATCTGCAGCGCGGCAGGTGGGATAACAATCGCATCCTGCAGGGTGTTGACCTTCAGCCGCACATTCACGAACTGATTGGGGAACAGCGTGTCGTCCTGATTATCAAAACGCGCTTTGATTTTGATGGTGCCGGTGGTGACATCAATCTGGTTATCGAGGCTCAGCAGTTTGCCGCTGGCGATCAGATTCTGATTACTGCGATCCCAGGCCTCCACCAGCAGCGATTCACCACTTTTCTGCGCCTTGAGAATGGAACTGATGCTGTTCTCAGCCAGGGTAAAAACCACATCAATCGGGTGCGTCTGGGTGATCACCACGATACCGGTGGTGTCGCCGCTGGTGACGTAGTTGCCGACGTCCACCTGTTTCAGCCCGACCCGGCCAGCAATCGGCGCAGTGATCCGGCTGTAGGTAAGATTGAGCTGCGCACTGGCGACGCTTCCTTCATCCGCTTTCAGCGTGCCCTGCGTTTCACTGACCAGTGAGCGCTGGGTATCCAGCTCCTGTTGCGACACCAGCGAGGTTTTTGCCAGCTTCTCGAAGCGCGCCAGGTCACGACGGGCGTTGGCCAGCGTCGCCTGATCTTTCGCCAACTGGCCCTGCGCCTGCGTTAACGCCACCTGATAAGGCCGCGGGTCGACTTCTGCCAGTAGCTCGCCCGCTTTCACCTGCTGGCCTTCAGTGAAGTGGATTGCCAGCAGATCGCCATTGACCCGGCTGCGCACCGTGGCCGTGTTAGCCGCGGTCACTGTACCCAGTCCACTCAGATAGTGCGGCACGCTCTGGCTGGTGGCCGTAGCGGCCTGAACCGGCGCGAGGGGACGACGGGCACCGTCACCGCCGCCTTTGCCGCCACGTGGCGCAGGTGCGTCACTCTGACTGCTGCTCTGCGGCTGGGCATGGCGCTGCCAGGCATAATAGCCGCCAGCGGCCACGGCGATCAGGGCCAGCACGATAAGGGTTTTCTTCATAACAGGATGTCGGGTGCTCATGATTGTTGGTGCTCTCCAGCAGTGACGTAGTCCCAGGCGCAGGCATCAAATGGGTAGCCTGCAAACGACAGAGTGTAGCCGCCTCTGACGGGCAGAAGTTGAAGGAAATAAGGATATCTGTCAGGGCGGGGTAATTATGCCTGTTCTTTCATTAATCGCATCACAATCGTCATAAAGCCGTGAAATCACTTTGCTATGCTGAAAGACAGACGGTTTTTTCAGGCAAATAAGGAGCAGGAAATGAGTCAGAATCAAACCCGGCAGTTGGGTGACAGTGGTATCGCGGTGCCGTTGCTGACGTTTGGCGGCAACGTGTTTGGCTGGACAGTGGATCAAACCACCTCCTTTTCTCTGCTGGATGCGCTGGTGGATCGAGGCCTGTGGTTTATCGATACCGCCGACGTCTATTCCCGCTGGGCACCGGGCAATAAAGGCGGTGAATCGGAAACCATTATGGGTGAATGGCTGAAAAAAAGCGGCAAACGCGACCAGATCGTGCTGGCAACCAAGGTCGGCATGGAATTGTCGCCGGAGAAAACCGGGCTGAAACCGCAATATATCCGTCAGGCAGTTGAAGATTCACTGCGCCGGTTGCAGACCGACTATATCGATCTCTACCAGGCGCACCGCGACGATCAGGATACGCCGCTGGCAGAAACCCTGAGCGCCTTTGACAGCCTGATCAGAGAGGGCAAAGTGCGGGCGATTGGTGCTTCCAATTACAGCGCGGAACGGCTGCAGGAGGCGTTGCAGGTCAGTGAAACGCAGGGGCTGGCGCGCTATGAAACCCTGCAACCTGAATACAACCTTTATGACCGCCAGCCCTATGAATCGGAGCTGGAGCCGGTGGTGATGGCGCAGGGGCTGGGCGTTATTAACTACTATTCACTCGCCAGCGGCTTTCTCAGTGGCAAATACCGCGAGGCGGCGGATGCCGGTAAAAGCGCGCGCGGTCAGGGTGTCGTAGATAAATACCTTAACCCGCGCGGTTTGCGGATCCTGGACGCACTGGACGCTATTAGCGAAGCGCATCAGGTGAGGCCGACGCAGGTGGCGCTGGCCTGGCTGATCGCCCGTCCCGGCATCACCGCACCGATTGTCAGTGCCACCTCGCTGAAACAGCTCGACGATCTGACTGGCGCGATGCAGCTGACGCTGACCCCGGCGCAGATTGAACAACTGAATCAGGCAAGCCAGTAAACACAAGGGG